>RCNG010006755.1_pt1 | contig 10259 bp, 7 predicted proteins | sample 2041371 | NCBI WGS metagenome assembly RCNG01 (sample SAMN09708227, study PRJNA481090) | Marine sediment metagenome, whole genome shotgun sequencing project. | biome: marine sediment; feature: ocean; material: sediment; isolation source: Sewage treatment plant 1 marine sediment (STP1) ... | reverse complement strand
GCTCGGGCCCCAGGTTTTTTACGCCAAATTCTTCAGGGGCGGCTTTGGCCCTTACAAAGGGGGTGGTCTGTTTGCACCGGGCCTGCAGTACAAGTTCAGCGTCCATGAGGACGCCGGCCGCGATGACGTCGATCAGATCATCATCGACAACGAAACCGACGAAGAATTTGCCATCGTTGATTTTGAGTTTGGATGGATGATGGCCAAATGGTGGCCAGATATGAAGGGGCATAGTTTCTACATCCGCCCGAGCTTCGGAGTCGGTACAGACCGCCCGACAGACGGATCCATCGAGCTTGGCTACAAGATTGTGGGTTGGTGAGAGTCAAAAACCCCTTCACAAAACAGGCTAGTAAAGAAATTATAGAGAATTAATGTGAAAAAGTTTCTTGCGTTGCTTATCTTATTATATTTATTATCCATTAGTGCTGTGTCAGCCCAGGCAGCTGAGGGAGGATACAGTAATTACATTCCCGGAACCTATGGTGATTTTGCTGCTGCTGTCGAGCCTCCCACAAAATTTACGGTCCGCAATGATATTTACTATTACCAGGCTGACGGCGCTCGCTCAGTTCGTTCAGGCCTCATAGAGGCGGACGCGGACTTAGAATTCATAATGGATTTCCTGACTCTGCTATACAAGCCGGACGTTGAAATCCTTGGCGCTCATTATGCATTTGGCGTATTCATCCCGATTGTTCATGCGGATATTGATACAGGCATTCGTCTTGGAAATTTGCAGGTGAGACGGCAAGAGGATACCTTTGGCCTGGGCGATATAACGGTCATCCCCGCTGTTCTTTATTGGAATAGGGGCAACTATCATTTCGCCTTGGCAGAATATATTGTCACACCCACGGGTGAATATGATACCGATGATTTGGCGAATACGGGTCTCAACTACTGGACCTTTGATACGGATGTAACGGTGACTTATCTAAATGAGAAAACCGGTCAGGACTATTCCATCAATATTGGCTACAACTATAACACTGAGAATTCAGATACAGATTACCAGACAGGCCAGGAGCTTCATATCGATTACATGATCAATCAATTTCTCTCTGAGTCATGGGCGATTGGTATTCACGGGTTTTATCTTAAGCAGGTAACCGGTGATAGCGGTGATGGCGCAATACTCGGTGATTTCAAGGCGGAAGCTGCCGGCGTCGGGCCGGCACTGCTTTGGAATACCAAGAGCTTTGGTCGAGAAGTAACCTTTATCGCAAAATGGTTACATGAATACCACGCCGAACGACGTTTTGAAGGCGATCATGTTTTTGTTTCATTCGCGATGAGTTTTTGAAGTAAACCCATTCACAGAGCCGGCTAACAAAACCATGCGCAGATATTTGGTTACGCCACGCTTCACCAAACCCTGTGATGGTAGCCGTTAAGATTTCAGATATCTCCAACGTATCTTGCATTACGCTGATCGTGGGATATCTGCAATATATAAACAGTAATGATACCAGAAACATGCTTAAAAAGGTGATGTTAAGAAAAGTATTAGCCAAAAATCCCGCTGAGTTCGATCCCCACAAATATCTTGGCCCTGTCCGAAAAGCGCTCATTGATATGGCCAAAAAGAAGAATGAGCAAGTACTCGGTAGTTCGGGCAATGCGTTGAAGGGAGTGAAGCTATAGGGTCTTGGGGCATCGCTCTGGGATAATTCGTCAACATAAGTGCTCACTTCCTGGTTAACGGCTTGGTGCAAGTCGTAAAAGAATGCAATTTAAGGCGATTCGTCGCCTGCACCACACAATGCATCGAATGGCGGAAAGGAAAGAGGTAAGGATCCATGATACAATACAAGGCAACCATGTCCCAAAATCCCGTGTCTCTTTTCCGAGGGGTTCGGCCCACGGCTCTGGCCTTCGGCACCAGCGGTCTGCGCGGGTTGGTGACCGATATCACGGACCTGGAGGCATATATCAACACGCAGGGTTTTTTGGACTATCTTTTCAGGATCGGTGATGTGGAGGAAGGGGACGTCGTCTGCATTGCCGGGGACCGCCGCCCCAGTACGGAGAGCACAAAAGGGGGTATCATGAAGGCCGTGGCGAAGGCCATCGAGGATGCGGGCCTGAGAGTGGATAACCTGGGTAAAATTCCCACATCGGCTCTCGCCTATTATGCCTTGTGCAAAGGGTGGGCCAGCGTCATGGTGACGGGAAGCCACATCCCCTTCGACCGCAACGGCATCAAGTTTAATAAGAAATCGGGAGAAGTCCTCAAGGCGGACGAACCGGGAATACTGGAGGCGGTTGCAAGGGTCCGGCACATGGAATATGCTCGGCCCCATGGCGATTCACTGTTCAAGGACGATGGCACCTTCAAAGAGAGTTTGAGACCCGCGCTGCCGCCTGTCAATGATGAGGCACGTCAAATGTATCTCCGCCGATATTTGGACTTTTTCCCTCCGCAAGGGCTGAAGGGGCTGAGGATTGTTTTCTTCCAGCACTCTGCGGTTGGGAGAGATCTTTTGGTGGAGCTCTTTCGAGAATTGGGATCTGAGGTCATCCCGGCGGGTTGGAGTAATGAATTTGTGGCCATTGACACGGAAGACATCACTAAGGAAAGACTTCAGGATCTTCAAAAGATGGCCGACGGCGCCATTCGCGAACACGGACCTATCCATGCCGTGGTCTCCACAGATGGGGACAGCGATCGGCCTCTGATTTTAGGAATCGATCCGGATAACAAGGTTCGATTCTTTGGAGGCGATCTTTTAGGAATCGTTGTTGCGGACTATCTTGACGCCGATGCTATCTCGGTTCCCATCAGCACCAACGACGCGGTTGACTTTTATTTTGAAAAAAGAGGCGTCAAGCCGAATAAAACCAAGATCGGTTCGCCCCACGTAATCAAATCTATGGAGGAAGCCCGATCGGTCGGCAAGAGCCGAGTCGTGGGATGGGAGGCCAATGGCGGGTTTTTAACCGGATCATTCATCAGGAAAAACAAAAGGACACTGGAGGCGCTTCCCACACGGGATGCAGTCTTGCCCCTGCTGGCTGCGCTATTTTCCAGCCTTGAAAAGAAATGCTCTCTGGTTGAGCTTTTTGCCCAGCTACCGCCCCGTTACAGCAAGGCCGGTCTGATCGATGAGTTTCCCCAGGAAACGAGCCGTGCATTGATTCGGCGTTTTTCACCCACCTACAAGCAGGTAAAAGAGGTAAGGTTTGAAGAAAAGACGGTCACCCTGGTCTTCGCCGATGGACATTCCGAGACGGCCTCAAAGTCCGCAGCGGCCGATCAGCAGGACATTCGGCAGCAGCTCGCCGTCCATTTCACCCCAGAGGACGGCTTCGACGATGTTGTCCGAATCAACACGATAGACGGCGTAAGAATCTATTTCAGAAATGGTGACATTGCCCACATCCGGCCCTCCGGAAATGCACCGCAGCTGCGGATCTATGCGGTCGCAAACATCCAGACTCGTGCTAACGACATCGTAGAAATGAGCCTCAGGGAACCGGACGGGCTCCTGCGAAAACTGGAAGCAGAAGAGAAGAAATGAAGGAGAATCAAGGATCCATGGATGCCCGAAACTATGAAGCCAAAGCCACGCTGAAGGATGGACGCGACGTGATCATCCGAGGCATTCGCCCCGATGATAAAGCCATGGTAGAAGCTGCGTTTCAGCACTTGAGCTCTCAGTCCATATACCTACGCTTTTTCACTACTAAGAGCAAACTTACCGAAGCGGAATTGAAATGGGCTACGGAAGTGGATTTCGAAAAGACTGTCGCTCTGGTGGTCGAGCTGGACGAAGGACCTCAGTCGGCCATAATCGGGGCTGGACGATACATCGAGTATGACCACGAAGACAGAGTGAGAACCGCTGAAATTGCCTTTATGGTAGGAGACGAATCCAGGGGAAGGGGATTGGAAAGCTTCTTATAAAGCATTTGACCTTCATTGCCCGGGCAAAAGGGGTCACCCGGCTTGAGGCGCTCGTTCTCACTGAGAACAAGGGGATGCTCAGAGTGCTCTCTTCCTCCGGCCTTCCAATGAAAACAGAAAACCTTGGGTCTGAAATACGGGTAGTGCTCTTACTTGAATAAGCCCATACCGCCAAGGCCCCAAATAATCAATCCCGACCTGTCGGGGTGAAAAATGAAGAGGTTTTTAGAAGGAGCGCATGATGTCCGACAATTTGTATATTGCGGCCGTGGAGCCAGATAGCGGCAAGGAAATCTTCGTGCTCGGCGTGATGGAGCTGCTTTCCAGACGCATCCGGAATATCGGCTTCTTTCGGCCCGTCATAAAATCAAGTGTCGAGCCCGATAACGATATCCAGCTCATTCTAAGTCGTTACAATAAGGAGCTGTTGTATGAAGACACCTATGGCTGTGCGCACGAAGAGGCGCAAAGCATGATCGCAGATGGGCAATACAATGAGCTCCTTAAAAAAATTGTCAGCAAATATAAAGATTTGGAAAGTCAATGCCCTTTTGTTCTGTGTGAAGGGACGGACTTCACCGGGGTCTCTTCAGCCTTTGAGTTCGACTTCAACGCCGATGTGGCGAACAACCTGGGGGCGCCGATCCTGGCGGTGGTAAACGGGCTCGGTAAATCTGATTGATTCTGTGCGGATGGCCCGGGAGTCTTTTGGGGGGCATGGGTGCACGCTGGCGGCGACAGCAGTCAATAGAGTCACAGCAGACAACGTTGAATCAATTACCGCAGAGTTAAAAGGGTTGCAACCCGAAGGTGAACCCCTCTGCGTCCTGCCGGAAGAACCAACTCTGGCAAAGCCGACAGTCGGTGAAATCGCCAGGGCTCTCAACGCCAAAATCCTTCAGGGAGAGCCGAATGAATTGAATCGCGAGGTCCGCAATTTCAAGGTTGCGGCGATGAATTTACCGAATTTTCTGGATTATGTGGTAGAGGGTGCCCTTGTCATAACGCCGGGCGATCGTTCCGACGTTATCCTTGGCGGTTTGGCAACAGCCTTTTCAGAAACCTATCCAAACATCGCTGGAATTCTTTTGACCGGAGGTTTAACTCCGGAACCCCAGGTGCTACGGCTAATCGAAGGTGCGAAAAAGGCGCCCACACCAATAATATCAGTAAATACTGATACCTATGCCACTGCTATGAACGTGAGTGCGGTCCGCGCTGTTATCACGCCAGATAACGAGCGAAAGATCGCCACAGCCCTGGGCCTCTTCGAATCAAAGGTGGACCTGGCAGCGCTCGGAGATCGCATCACCGGGGTGCGCTCAAACCGGGTTACCCCGATCATGTTCGAGTATCAGCTCATTGAGCGGGCCAAGTCGAAGCGACAGCACATCGTGCTGCCGGAGGGTGGGGAGGAGCGCATCCTGAGGGCCAGCGAGGTACTTCTACGGCGTCAGGTCGGTGACATTACCCTGTTGGGCGATGAGAAGGAGATTCAACAAAAGACGGCTTCGCTGGGGCTCAATTTAGAGGGCGTCAAGATTGTAAATCCGGCCCAGTCCGAATGGCTGGCGGATTTCGCCAAAACGTACTATGAGCTGCGCAAGCACAAAGGGATTTCAGAAGAGATGGCGGCCGACGCTATGACCGATGTCAGCTACTTCGGCACCATGATGGTTCACAAGGGCATAGCTGACGGCATGGTGTCCGGAGCGGTTCATACGACTGCCCACACCATTCGGCCCAGTTTCGAGATCATTAAGACCAAACCGGGTTGCTCTATCGTTTCCAGTGTGTTTCTCATGTGCCTGGCAGACCGTGTTCTGGTCTATGGCGACTGTGCGGTCAATCCCAACCCCAACTCAGAGCAGCTGGCGGATATTGCCATCAGTTCTGCGGAGACTGCCGGCATGTTTGGCGTCGAACCCAGGATCGCCATGCTGTCTTACTCCACCGGTGAGTCTGGCAAAGGGGAGTCGGTGCAGGCGGTGCGGAAGGCCACAGAAATTGCCAGGGAGCGTAGTCTGGACTTAATGATCGAAGGGCCGATCCAGTACGATGCCGCGGTGGATATAAGCGTTGCAAAAACCAAGCTTCCCGAGAGCGAGGTTGCCGGCCATGCCACCGTGTTTATTTTCCCTGATCTGAATACCGGCAACAATACCTACAAGGCGGTGCAACGTTCTGCCAATGCAGTCGCCATTGGCCCCGTGCTGCAGGGGCTAAACAAGCCGGTGAATGATCTTAGCCGGGGCGCCCTGGTAACGGACATAGTAAACACCGTGGCCATTACCGCGATTCAAGCGCAACAGCAGTTGTAGATTTTACCCTAATTGAGCGTAAACAAAACCGAGAACGATTATAATATATATATATTTAAAGGAGTATGTTTATGATTCGACTACAATTTCATATCTCTACCATGGTTGAATTATGAATTCTGTTATATTATCTCGATTTTGTTTACGCTCAATTAGGGTTTTAGATTGAAGATTTAACTCAGTTGATAGGCAGACGGGGGGAAACAAACATGAAAATCCTGGTTCTCAATTGCGGTAGCTCTTCCATAAAGTATCAGTTGTTTAACATGGAAGATGAGGCAGCAATGGCCTCGGGTCTTGCCGAGCGGGTTGGCGAACCACAGGGACGACTTACGCACAACAAGTTTCTCGACACAGAGGCCGAGTCAACGATCGTCAGGGAAGAGCCTATTTCGGAGCACAAGGACGGCATGCACATGATCATCGATCTCCTCACAGACGAGCAGCATGGTGTCGTGAACGATGCTTCTGAAATCTCCGCGGTGGGACACCGCGTTGTTCACGGTGGAGAACATTTTCAGGCTCCAACTTTGATTGACGATGCGGTCATCGGGGCCATCGAGGAGACGATTCCCCTGGCGCCGCTTCACAATCCCGCCAATTTAATGGGGATTCGGGTTGCACAATCTCTGATACCACAAGCCCCGCAAGTTGCAGTCTTTGACACCGCCTTTCATCAGACCATGCCTCCTCGGGCCTATCATTACTCATTGCCCTATGAATACTACGAGGAGTTGGGTGTCCGCCGCTATGGATTTCACGGTACTTCGCACAGGTATGTGGCCAAGGAGGCTGCCAGGCTCATGGGCAGGCCCTTGGATAACCTAAACCTGATGACAATTCATCTCGGAAGTGGCGCCAGCACCTGCGCCATTGAAAAGGGAAAAAGTGTTGACACTTCCATGGGAATGACCCCTGTCGCGGGAATTATCATGGGGACACGCTCCGGCAATATCGACCCTGGAATAATCTTTTATTTGGCCAAGCGCAAGGATATGACTATAGAGGATTTGGACTACGTTCTCACTCATGAAAGCGGACTCAAAGGGATTTGCGGTTTTAATGACATGCGGGACATCCACAGCAAGGCAACAGAAGGAGATAAGCGGGCAAAGTTGGCCCTGGATATGTTTGTCTATAGAATAAAAAAATACATCGGGAATTACCTTGCTGTATTGGGTCGTCTGGACGGTATTGTGTTCACTGCCGGGATTGGTGAACACGATGTTGAGATTCGGGAGCGGTGTTGCGAAAAATTGGACCGATTGGGCATTGTGATCGATCCGGAGAAAAATAGATTGCCCCACGAGGGACCGCTGCAAATCAATAAGCCCGAGAGTTCGGTGGCTTTATTTGTGATTCCGACGAACGAAGAACTGGAGATCGCCCAGCAGACCAAGGAGCTACTTGAGGCCAAAGGCCTCTGGTAGATTTTTGATTTAAGGAAGCATTGAGCATAGAACAGAGGACATCCAGTAAAGGAGATCTTATGAAAACCATGAAGATTTTAACGACACCCCGAATGGAGCGGTGCATCGGCTGTCACGCTTGCTCATTGGCCTGTGCCCGGCTGGTGAACAAGCGGTTGTCCTGGGACACGGCCGGCATTCGAATTGTGTCATCGGGCGGGTTATCAACCGGTTTTGAGTCCAAGCCCTGTCTAGCATGCAATCCGGCGCCGTGTGCGCTGGCCTGCCCCACGAGCGCCTTTTCCCAACGAAAGGGCGGGGGGGTGATTGTCAAAAGGAGGCTCTGCATACAGTGCGGAGATTGTGCCGAAGCCTGCCCGGTTGACGCCATTTACCTTGACACCAACACCGAGCCCTTTGTCTGTATCCACTGCGGCCAGTGCGTGCCATTCTGCCCGCATGATTGTCTGGAGATGGCGGAGGTAGTGGTTGAGCCTTTGACTGAGGAGTCGGGAAAGGAGGTGGCGCCATGATCAGAGATCATTTCAGGATACTCACCGTGGACCTTGTCTCCGGAAAGGGTAGAATAGTTACCATTGACGGCCGTGATACGGTGGCCGGTGGTAGTGGGCTGGCAGCACTGCTGTTTGACAAATATGGCCACACGGACAAGCCCTGGGACGACCCGGAGCAGCCTCTCATTTTCACCATCGGACCACTTACCGGCTATTTTCCGCTGATGAGCAAGACCGTGTGCGGATTCAAGTCGCCCTACCACGACCAGTTCGCCGAAAGCCATGCGGGAGGGCGCTCTGCCCTTTCCCTACGCTTTGCAGACCTGGACGGCTTGGTTGTCACCGGCAAGGCTAGGAGACTAAGTTGCCTCTCAATTGGATCGCGCCATCTTGAGCTCAAAGATGTTCACTATATGCGGGGAATTGACTTGCAGAGATCCGGTAAGATGCTTCGCAAAATGATTGGCGGCGCAGGTCATCGATCCATCTTGCGTATCGGACCGGCAGGAGAAAACCTCTCCGCCTATGCCTGCATAACTGTGGATACCTACCGTCACTTCGGCAGGCTCGGAGGTGGCGCGGTTATGGGAAGCAAAAATCTCAAGGCAATTGCGATTCAGGGTGATGGCGTTTTCGGCCTCCCCGAGGGCAAAGCGTATGCCAAGCTCTTCGAGAAAGTGCACAAGCAGCTCACCACCACCGACATGATGGACAAGTATCACAACCTGGGCACCCCGGTTAACGTAGCTATTCTCAACAAACTCAAGGCGTTGCCCATCAAGAACCTTCAGCAAACCACTGATCCGAACATCACGGGCATCACCGGTGAAACTTTTGCCGACGAGACGTTGTTACGCAACACGGCATGCGCCGGCTGCCCTGTGGGCTGTATTCACATCGGTTTTGTGAGGGAGAAGTTTATGGAGCCCAACCAGTATCTCTATCGCCAGGTCTCCTACGACCACGAACCTATCTTCGCAACAGGTTCCATGCTGGGAATGACCAATGCGTTTAGTGTCCTTGGCATCATTGACATGGTGGAAAAGATGGGTCTGGACGTAATGTCTGCGGGGGTAGCACTGGCATGGGCAACGGAAGCGCTGGACAAGGGTGTGATTTCAGAGAAAGAAACGCTGGTTCCGCTGAAATTTGACGATGCCGCCGGATACAAGGAGGCCGTACGCCATTTGGGGTTGGGCTCCAATGATTTCTATCGCAGTCTGGCGCAAGGTACGATGAAAGCGGCTGAGCAATACGGCGGGGAAGATTTTGCCTGCGTGCTTGGACAGGAAATGGGCGGCTATGCCACCGGAGAGGTCTTTTTCATCTCCCAGGCTCTGGGATTCAGGCATTCTCACTTGGATAGCGGGGGCTATTCCTTCGATCAGAAAGATGAAGGGAAGAACGTAAAAGAAGCGGTGGAATTTCTGGTGCGTGATGAACAGGGCCGCGTGCTCTTGACCTCCATGGTTGCCTGCCTTTTCGCCCGTTCAGTGTATACGGATGAGTTGCTGGCAAATTGCCTGAATTCCCTGGGGTACACAACGCTGGCCGACAATATGCAACAGGTGGCCGAGCATATTCAAAAACTGCGTTGGCGGCTCAGGCTGGCAACAGGTTTTGAACCGGCTACGGTCAAAATTCCCAAGCGTTTTACCGAAATAACCAACTGGAAAGGGAATATCGATGTGGAATTCCTAAACAATTTGAAAGAGGAATATGCAAAACGCATCGTTAAACTGGGTAAAGTGGCGGAGGAGAAGAAGGCTGAAAGCTGATAGCTGGCAGCTGAACGCCTCTGGAAAGGATGGTGAAAAATGACGTGGAAAATGAGTGCGGAAATCACCAACGTTAAGGGCCGGGAGATTCTGGACAGCCGTGGCAACCCCACTGTGGAGGTGGAGGTCAGTCTGGCCAAGGGGATCGTGGCCAGGGCTGCTGTACCTTCGGGGGCATCCACCGGTGCCCGCGAGGCGGTGGAATTGCGTGACGGCGATAAGAAACGTTTCGGCGGTAAAGGAGTACTTAAAGCAGTTGAAAATGTGAACACTGTTATTAACGAGACCTTGAGCGGCCTTGATGCCCGCGACCAGGTGGTCATTGA
>RCNG010001954.1_pt1 | contig 10259 bp, 12 predicted proteins | sample 2041371 | NCBI WGS metagenome assembly RCNG01 (sample SAMN09708227, study PRJNA481090) | Marine sediment metagenome, whole genome shotgun sequencing project. | biome: marine sediment; feature: ocean; material: sediment; isolation source: Sewage treatment plant 1 marine sediment (STP1) ... | reverse complement strand
GGCCTGCGACAAAGACCTCTGGCGGCGCTTTCCGAAGTTCAAGGAGCAGGTCGTCGAGATGCAGGTCAAGTACCGCCAGCAGGTGTGAGCCTCGGACTGTCATCCTGAGCCTTCCAGAAATTGAAGGTGGGCTGTAGGGTGGGCTTAAGCCCACCATCACGCGCTCACGCCAGCTGTCGCCCCGATTTTCACTGCGACTCCGCTCTTAGGGCTCCGCCGTGGCATGCCCGCCCGCATGATTCCACAGGCATCAAAGAAGTGCGGCCGAGACGGCCGCACCACAATTTTGCTTACGATCTATTCGTCGTCGACAATCGGTGCGAAATTGGCGTGCACCAATTTCCACTCACCCTTCTGCTTCACATACACCCGGGTCGACTTTGCCAGCATCGGCTGAGTCTTACCATCCGCGTCCTGGGTGACTCCCACAAAGTTGTAGGTGAGGATGGCAGTGTCCCCATACGCCTGAACTTTGGCGTTGGTCATCTCGCCGGCGAGCATGCCTCCTCCACCTTCGGCCAGAGCGTCGGCAAGCCGAGTATTGAGAGCTTTACCGTCGATCCGGGTCGGGAAGGCGGCGTTGAACTCGGTGTAATCGTCGGCCATGATCGCCGCGGATCCGTCCGCGTCTTTCGCGATCTCCGCGGCCCACTGGGCGTAGGTAATCTTGATGACCTCTTCTTCGGTGCCTGCGCCGGAAATAGCCGGCAGGCAGAGCAGAGCGACACACACCACAGACACTAGACTGGTACGACGCATGAAATTCCTCCGTCTGGTTGGCGAGGTGTGGCTCAGGTCCCCCACGATCTTGCGTGCCTCGCGTGTTGGCAATTGCCCGTTCGACGGGTCCGGTTATTGGTTGTTTTGCTGTGTTGAGAGCTCCAACCGCAGATCGGTCACTCAAATTCCGGTTGCATGCGTCGACAGAGGAATGTCATCGTGGACCCATCATGAATTCCGAGTTTCTTCCTCCGCCTCCTCTGCCTCCATGGCTCGAGGACGAGCTTCCCTTCCAGCGTCGGGTGTTCACGGACGGCGAACACGCGATTCACTTCATCGATGAAGGTGAAGGCGCGCCGGTCCTTCTCCTCCACGGCAACCCCACCTGGTCGTTCCTGTGGCGCAAGGTCATACGGATCCTGGCGCGGGAAAAGGTGCGCGTGATCGCCCCCGACCTCGTCGGCCTCGGCCTCAGCTCGAAGCCGCGCGATCTGCGAATCCACACTCTCGACTTTCACGCCAACCGCATCTCGTCCCTGGTCGAGGCCCTCGATCTTCACCACATCACCATCGCCGGCCAGGACTGGGGTGGACCGATCATCGCCGTCATGGCGGCCAGAAACCGGCAACGGATTCACGGAGCGGTCTTTTCCAACACCGCCATCCGCGTACCGAGCCGCCAACCCCGGAGAACGACGTTTCACCGCTTCTCCCACATGCCCGTCGTGAGCGACCTCGTCTTCCGGGTCTTGAACTTCCCAATTCCAACCCTCCACATGGCGCAGGGCGATCGCCGAAGCATTGGACGCAACGAACGCCGCGCCTACCGCTGGCCGCTGCGAAGATTCAAAGATCGAGTCGCACCGCTGGCGCTGGCGAGACTGGTGCCCCGGAGCCTCGACAGCCCGACCTTTCAGACCCTGCAAGAAGCCGACGACTGGGCGCGGTCCTTCAATGGCCCGGTCGGTCTCGTATGGGGGATGCGGGATCCGATCCTCGGCCGGGCACTCAAAGGCGTCAAGGAGCTCTTCCCCAACGCCACTGTGGTCGAGACCGAAGCCGGTCACTTCCTTCAGGAGGAGGTTCCGGAGGATTTAGCGGAAGCGATCCTTGGAGTTGCATCGTTGTCATCCCGAGTGGAGCCCGACCCAGACCATCCTTGACCGCCGGTGTGTTGAGATGGAGAATGGTGAAGCTACTCAACCATCGGACGGGAGAAAAATGGTTGTTCCGACGTTTGTAAAAAAGGCAGTTCGATCAATCGTATTTCTTACGATAATTTTTACGACGTCGATTGTCATCTTCGAACTGATCCTGAGAATTGTATCGTATAAACCGAATATGAAGATGTATGGCTATACGATGTTATTTGATGATGAAATGCTTTTTAAGATCAAACCATCCTGTGCACCGGATATCAATCGAATGGGATATCGAGATGCAGAATTTGATCACAAAAAGAGACGCCTTCAGCGTGTACTTTTTCTTGGAGATTCCTTCGTCATGGGCAGAAATGTGCCCCCGGGTCAAACGATCGCAGGTGGTTTGAGCAGGGCATTGGGTGGCGGTCATGAGGTGTTCAACATGGGGGTGCTGGCATATGGCCCGGACCAGTCGCTGTTGGCGCTGTTGGAGGATGGTCTCGATCTGATTCCCGACATGGTCGTTCTCGGAATCTTCCCTGCCAACGATTTCCAGGATATCGAGCGGAACGAGATTTTCTCCCTTGGTGGAGGAGGACGCCTCATTCGAAATCCTGAAAATATCGTTTCCAAGAACCTAGCGAAAAGTCCAACGCTGTTTTTGTTCAATCGTTTTCAGTATTTGATTCAGCCAAACGTTGACCGAAATCATAGAATTCTCAGCAGAAAACACGAATACTTGATACATCACTTAATTGCTGATTTTTATGATTGGGAAATATTGTATAATTCCAATGCTGATCTCTCAAAAATGAAGATCGATCTGATGAGATCGATACTGGAACAGTTTAACCAGATACTGAAGTCAAAAGGTGTTGAATTAGGTGTCGTTATTATTCCTTCATATCCTAATATTGTCGACCTGTCTGAGTTCCCGAACATCGGTATGGATGAGGAATATTTCGAGGAGTTCATGGAGGACGAGAAGAGATTTTTCGGGCCTGAGGATATCGTCGCCGAGCTGTGTGAGGGCCTCGAGATTCCTTATCTGAATCTGTATCCGAAGTTCTTGGTTTTTGATCAAGAGGAACGCGCTGCCTTGTACGACGAGGAAGATTGGCACCTGAGCGCGTACGGCAATCAGCTCTCTGGCGATCTGGTTGCGTCCGAACTCGTGAAGCCTCTGTTGTCGGCGCCGTTTCGCGAGATCAACCGGCGCCCGGGGCAACGGAAACCCCAGCGCCCCTGGATGTAAGGACGGGCGGCAACCTGCGAGCGGGATCTGGGGGGTGAAAGGCGTCGGGCTTCTGGCCTTGTTCACAGATCCCTCGATTCAGTCGCTTCGCTTTCTCACTCGGGATGACACAAACTGGGAGTGCCGCTCGCTGACACGGGATGAAACCCGAATCAGGACAAAAAAAGCCCCTCCGTGAGGAGGGGCTTTGGGTTTGAATGACTTGGATTTACCAGCCGCCGCCGTAGCCGCCGCCACCGCCGCCACCGCCGCCACCACGACCGCCGCCGCCACCGCCGTTGCCACCGGAACGCTGCTTGGCCTGAGCCACGTCAACGCGGATGGTACGACCGTCGAGTTCGGTCCCGTTCAGCGCAGCAACGGCCTTGTCGGCCGCTTCGTCATCGTCAAATGTGACGAAGCCGAAACCACGTGAGCGACCGGTGTCGCGATCGCTGATCACGACCGCTTCGCTGATCTCGCCGTGGACGCCAAACGCATTGCGCAGGCCCTCGTCGTTCGTGTCCCAGCTCAGACTTCCAACAAACAATTTCTTCGACATACTCTCTATATCTCCCTGAGCGCTACCTTCTACAGCGCGCCCGTCTCGCAAATCGTGGTGAACACTGCGTCCACCCATACAGAAGCCGGCCCCGTTGGCCGGCAACAGACGCAAACAAGATAACAAATATACTCTTTGAATTCAAATATATTCCCAAAAACCGCACCCGACGGCGACCTATTTGCTGCCCCTGTCGGCGAAGCTAATAATTTTCCAAAGGCAGATCGAAGCAGCTGTTCATGCTCTCCGCATAACGGAACTGAAACGCCACCTCTTCAATCTGCAATGACCTCAGATCGTCGGCCCGTGGAGATGCGCCGAGCTTCAGCGCCGGAGTCACGGCCTGCCGGTCCTTTTTCCACAGCGAGCTCGCGTTCGTGTTGACCGCAAAATCACCCTTGAAGTTGGTCTGGCTCTTCAACAGCCTCCCGTCGAGCATGCTGTACAAAAATCCGGTCTCGTCGAAATGCTTGGCCGATCCTGCCTTCGGTACCGATAGCTCGAAGTAGATCTCGCCATTTTCATCCCTGGCAACGGTCGTGCAGTTGTTGCCCTCGGTCGAGATATCGATCTCTTCCACGATTTTTGGCAGTCCCCAGATCTTGGTGCCGCGGATCTGGTTCTCGAGCGAGGTCACCGGCATCGAGAACACGTGGTACCCCTTCTTTTTAAAATCCACCACGAGGGGCAGCAGCGGCGGCACGTAGCCGGCGCCCACCATGATTGGGATTGTCATTGCAATCTCGTTGTATGGGGCGATGTTCATGACATTCTTGTATTGGTAGCACGAAAGCAATACGACCGACCGGCCACCGGGCATCTTGACCGGCTTCATCGACGGGTCCGGAAGAATCGCCTCGGCCCGCCCGTAATCACACATGAAGATCGCGATCGCACACGTCACGTCGGCATAGAACGTTGGAAACGAGTAGGTCTTCGAAAGGCCGTCTTGGAGTTCCAGCGGGTTCGCAGCCGGGCGCGGCTTGAACCGCTGGAAGAATGGGTCGTTGAACGTGGCTGCGTTGTCGACCAGACCGTCATCGATGTGAGTATTTGGTTTCACCGGAATACCTCTCAGTTCGCGCGAATCTACCATGACAGGCCGGGCGGCATGGATGCCGCCCCTACAAGTAAAACGAATCATCGTGCTGTAGGGGCGGGATATATCCCGCCCTTGCGCATTCGAATAGGCGACACCGTTGTGGAACAGGCGTCTCGCCTGCTGGGTGAGCGGGCAGCATTCCGAATTCAGAATGCGCCGAACGTACGGCGGATGTTGAATCGACCACACCTTTCGTAGGGGAGGGGTTTATCCCCTCCCGGCATTGAAGCTACAGCGGATGTCGAAGAAGGGCGGCATGGATGCCGCCCCTACAAGTAAAACGGATCATCGTGCTGTAGGGGCGGGATATATCCCGCCCTTGCGCATTCGAATAGGCGACACCGTTGTGGAGCAGCGCCATGCGGGTGCCATTGACGAGGGTCTTCACCTGGTTCTCGGTCTGTAAATCAGTCACCTCTCAGGATTTGAACTGCATGCCAGTCTCAAATCGAGTAGATGCGATTCAATTCATTCTCATTTTCAGTTCTTGAATCCCATCGGCATTACCCCTATGATTCTTCCCAGAGCAAGAAAAATCAGCAATGGGTGAGGTTCCGGGTTCCGTGCGGGGAGACCTGCTCGATTCCTGATGTCCCGTCGTTCCCGCAGCCCACCGAAGGGGGATACAGTGACTTTTCTCATGTACGTCATCGTCAGCCTGGTGGGGTGGTGTCCGCCGATGCCGCCGAAGCCGAGACCGCCGATACCCAAGGAGATTCTTGCGGGGATTCTCGGGGGAATCACGGGTGCGTATCTCGTGAAATACGCCCTGGCCTTGCAGGGGCCGGTGACGAGCATCGATTTCATTGCCATGATAATCGGAGCCTTCGTCTTCGGCAGGGTGTTCCAGCAGTTGATGAATTGGATCTCGCCCTCTCCAGGGAACAACTGACCGCCTGAAAGCGCTCTCCGGCTGGCGGCCCGTCACAATGGACTGGCGGGCCGCCGCATTGCCGGGTCGAAATGTCCACGAGAAGGGGAGACTCGTGAACTCACAGGGTCGAGTTGGGACTACCGTCGGCCACATTCGAATCACCAGGTTCATCGGCGCTGGTGGCATGGGAGAGGTCTATCTCGGCTTCGATGAGACTCTGCGGCGCCAGGTGGCCATCAAAACGATCGGCAAAGACACCCGCCTCAGCCCGACCGCGAAGGCCCGTTTTCTCCGCGAAGCCCGCGCCCTCTCCCAGCTTGACCATCCACATATTTGCAAGATCTATGACTACGTCGAGGGGGAAGACAGCGACTTCCTGGTGCTCGAGTACATCGAGGGTCGGAATCTGTGGAACGCGATCCAGTCCGGTCTGGGCGACAACATCAAGCTGGAGATCGCTGAGCAGGTCGCCGATGTGCTCGCGACCGCACACGAGAAAGGCGTTGTGCACCGGGACATCAAATCCACCAACGTCATGCTCACCCGCGATGGGGACGCCAAGGTCCTCGACTTCGGGCTCGCACGCCTCGCCAGGCCCGACGCCGAAAGTGGAGCTGTTCTGAACGACGGCCGCCTGGGTCCGGCCATCCAACCGGAGATCGACCCCGAGGAGCTGGAAGCCCCCACGATGGGCTTGACCGAGGCCGAACAACTGCCACCCCGTGAGGCAGCGGCTGCGGAGTCTGGCCCGGACAGCATCCGGACCAGACGCGGCAGCGTCATGGGCACTCCGAGGTACATGAGCCCCGAGCAGTCCAGGGGCGAGCTGGCGACCGCGGCGAGCGACATGTTCTCCTACGGCCTGATGATTCGCGAGCTTTTCACCGGCCGGCCGCCGGGTGAGGCGGCGAGTGAACCCTCCGATTCTCCTGAATCTACGGTACAAAGAAGGCCGCGATCGATCCCCGGTCTGACCGGAGATCTGCGGGCGCTGATCGAACGGCTGGAGTCGCCGGCGCCGGGTGCTCGGCCGACAGCCTCAGAGACTCTTGCGCGCCTGCAATGGATTCGTAACAAACCGAAGCGGCGCAACCGCAGGATTCTGATTACGGCCGCAATCATCATCGTCATCCTGGCCGGCCTCAAGTACACCTTCGATCTCCGCCTGGAGCGTAGCCAGGCCATCGCCGCCCGCGACCAGGCTGAGGAGCTGGTCGACTTTCTGATCGGTCTCTTCGAAGTCTCGGATCCGGGGGAAGCGCGGGGCAGGACGATTACGGCGCGAGAAATTCTGAGCAGGGGTGCGGACGACGTGTCGGTGGAGCTCGGTGACCAGCCCGCGACGCAAGCGAAGCTGATGGAAACCATCGGTGTCGTCTACACCAAGCTCGGCCTCTACGAAGAGGCTGAGCCTCTGCTCGAGAGATCCCTCGAGCTGAGGGACGGTGCGGCTGTCACCGAAAACCTCGGAGTGGGCGACAGCCTCCAGAGTTTGGCTGTGCTGTATTACAGACAAGGCCTTTTCGCAGAGGGTGAGGAGCTCGCCCGGCGATCTCTGGCAATCCGGGAGGCGAGCCTCGGAACCGAAGATCTCGATGTGGCCGAGAGCCTGAACACGGTGGGCCAGCTGTGTGCGGAACAGTCCAGGTATGCGGAGGCCGAGGAGGCATTTTCCCAGGCAATCGAGATCAGGGAAATGGTCCTGGGACCGGACCACCCGGACGTGGCGGAAAGCCTGCGCGAGCTCGGTACGGTGTACTACATGCTCAGCCGGTTCGACGAAGCGGAGCCGTACTACGAAAGGGCGATGGCGATCCAGGAGAAGGCGCTCGGCGAGGACCATCCTGATGTCGGAGGGAGCGCCAACAGCCTGGCTGCTCTCTATTACATGCAGGGCCGATACGAGGAGGCTGAACCCCTCTACTATCGCGCCCTCGAGATTCGGGAGAAGACACTCGGATCGGACCATCCCGACGTCGCCCTGTGCCACATCAACATTGCAGTCCTTTATCACTATCAGGGTCGATTGGACGAGGCCGAGACTGGCTACCGACGCGCGCTCGCCATTCAGGAGAAAGCCCTCGGTTCGGATCATCCCGACGTCGCCGACTCATTGAGCCGGATCGCTCAGCTCTGCAGCTACCTTGGCCGGCCGGACGAAGCCGAGGCGTTGTTGCGGCGCGCGTTGGCGATCAGCGAGGCAGCTTTCGGTACCGACAGTCCTCGATTTGCTCAGGCGCAAATCGATCTGGCAGGAAATTTGGACCAGACTGGCGACTATGCCGAGGCCGTGGAGCTGGCCTTTTCAGCACTCGACATTCAAGAAGGAGCCCTTGAGGGGGACGACCCGGCGCTGGCCAATACGTATTTTGGTATCGCTCACATCTACCACCGCCACCTCAATCGGTTTGATGAGGCCGGATCCTTCTACGAGCGCGCAGTAGCCGGCTGGGGGAAAACTCGGGCTCTGGACGATCCGGAGCTGATTATGGCCCTCAACGGCTACGCGGACCTGTTGCTTGCACAAGGCCGAAACGAAGAAGCGCGCGTCATCGAAGCCCGAATCCCACCCGAGTTGCGGGCATCCGCCTCGTCGACCGACCACTGATCCGGGGATTCCGCCCACGACGAGTGCGGCCGAGACGGCCGCACCACAAATTCGGTCACACTAGCGTTGTGGTGCGGGCGTCCCGCCCGCACATAGGCCGGGCGGGTGGATGCCGCTCGAGCCGCGGAGCGGCGACAGATATTTAGCCTGGGGCGTGAACCCGCCGGCGGCAGCGATTTGTGGCCGTGGCCGGACTTTTCACGGCGGAGTCCAGAGGACGGACCCGGAATGGTAGAAGGTGAGGGGCCGGCCATACGGCCACTCGCTGGCGACGGTGCGTCACGACGACCGAAGGTCGTCAGTAACCCCAGGTCCCGGGGTCAAAAAATATGAAAAGCCCCGGAGGGGCGACAGATAAATACAGGATCTTGGTTGTTGACCCTCGGTATAACCACAGTTATACTCCAACCATGAAAACTGCGATCTCGATCCCGGACGATGTTTTTGATGCGGCCGATGAGATGGCAACGCGCCTCGGCATGAGTCGCAGCCAGCTCTACGCGACGGCGGTGCGCCAGTACCTGGATGCACATCGAAGCCGCGGCGTGACCGCACGACTTGACCAAATCTACGAGTACCAGGACTCGAGCCTCGACCTTCGCGTGGCCGAGGCACAGACGGCCTCGTTCGACGATGAGGACTGGTGATGCAACGAGGGGAGGTCTGGTGGGCTAGCCTTCCGTCACCGAAAGGCTCCGGCCCGGGCCGCCGACGTCCCGTACTGATCGTTCAATCTGATGCCTTCAATGCCAGCCGCATTCAGACGATAATTGCCGCGGTCATAACATCCAACCACGACCTCCAAGCAGCCCCGGGCAATCTCCTTCTGCGCCGCAAAGATAGCGGCCTGACGAAGGATTCGGTCGTCAACGTCTCCCGGCTCATCACCGTCGACAAGACTTACCTCACCGAGCGGGTCGGGAGACTCCCAAAACGCCATACAGGTGCCATCGATGAGGGCCTTCGCCTGGTTCTCGGCCTATGAAGAGGACAAAGGCTAACCCAGGCGCCCGGATGGTTCGCCCTCGTATTGACACGTTGTAATATTTGTCTTACATTAACTACAGAGGTGCGCCATGACCAGTCAAACCGTCCGTCTCCCGGAAGAACTCGCCGAACGCCTCGAGCAACTTGCGAGCACCACGAAACGTTCAAAGACCTCGTACATCGTTGAGGCCCTCGAGCGTCACCTCGACGAGTGTGAAGACCTCGAACTTGCCTTGAGTCGTTTCCGGGACCCCGACGCCGAGTGGATCGAGCACGACGATGTGCGCAAAGAACTCGGGCTCGACTGAAATCCGAATTCGCTGGGAGCGGCGTGCCGTCAAAGAGGTTGCCGCTTTGCAGAAGGCCGATCGCGAGCGCATCGTCTCCGCGGTCGAGGGCCTCCGTGCCGACCCCAACAAGGGATCGATCATGAGTGCCGCATGGAAGGGCTTCCGCCGTCTTCGAGTCGGTCCTTACCGAATCATCTATGCCTACCAGGGTCGCGACCTCTTGATCTCGGTCGTCCGGGTGGGTCACCGCCGCGAGGTGTATCGGTAGAACCGAGGGCCCACTTCCTTCCTGCCACGACAAATTCAGAACAAAAAAAGCCCCTCCGTGAAGGAGGGGCTTTGGGTTTGAATGACTTAGATTTACCAGCCGCCGCTGTAACCGCCGCGACCACCGCCGCCGCCGCCACCGCCGCCGCCGCCGCCGCCACCGGAGCGCTGCTTCGCCTGTGCGACGTCCACCTTGATGGTACGACCGTCAAGCTCAGTTCCGTTCAGCGCAGCAACGGCCTTGTCGGCCGCTTCGTCATCGTCAAACGTGACGAAGCCGAATCCGCGCGAACGACCAGTGTCACGATCGCTGATCACGATGGCTTCACTGATTTCGCCGTGGGTACTGAACGCGTTGCGCAGGCCTTCGTCGTTCGTGTCCCAGCTCAAACTTCCAACAAACAATTTCTTCGACATAACTCTATCTATCTCCCTGGGCGCTGCCTTTCTGAGGTGCGCCCGTCTCGCAAATC
>RCNG010001953.1_pt1 | contig 10262 bp, 8 predicted proteins | sample 2041371 | NCBI WGS metagenome assembly RCNG01 (sample SAMN09708227, study PRJNA481090) | Marine sediment metagenome, whole genome shotgun sequencing project. | biome: marine sediment; feature: ocean; material: sediment; isolation source: Sewage treatment plant 1 marine sediment (STP1) ... | reverse complement strand
GCCTTCCTGGTCATTGCCCGGAAAACCTGATTTTCTCCTCCTGTCGCCGGTTAGAATCCCAGCGTGGCTCCCAGGCTCAGCATTGTAAGATTGTCGGGTTTCTGAACTTCCATGCTTTCCCATTCGAGCCGGAGCCCGATGGAACCTAGCCGGACACCGGCGCCCAGGCCCCAGATGAAATCAGTCCCGCTTTCGGTTGCGGTGGAAGGGGAGTCGGTGAATTCGGTCTCCCAGAAAAAGGCGCCGGCCTTGGCGAAGAGATCTATGAGGGCGAGTTTGACCCGCCCTATAGCTTCGACGTCCCAGCCATTGGTCTTGGAACTGAAATCGATATTGGTGTCCTTGTACTTGACCTTGCCGAGATCCCGGTAACCGCCCTCAACGCCGAGGAAACTGTCCCCCTTGAAACCGCCGAATATTTTCCAGCCGGTGGAGTTCTCGCTTATTTTTTTGACGTCTTCAATTTGGGGTTCGTGGTTGAACCAGCTGTTGCCCACGCTGGCACCGAGGTACATACCGGCCTGGGCGGCCATGGGGGCCAACAGGACGGCGGTCAGGGTGAGAAGCAAGATTCTGTTGGTCATCGATCTTTCCTCCATATTTGAGAAGAGAACCCATCATCCAGAAAAGGGTTGAGGGATGACAAGGAGTGTAATCCAAAGCATATCCTCAATCCCCAGGTTCATCACCATATGTCTGCAAATAACTGACGAGATTTATTCCCTGGTGGGAAAGGCCGAGTTTTCGTCTGATGTTTTCCCTGTGGCGGCTCACGGTATAGGGAGACAGGTTCCTGAGGCGGGCGATTTCCTTGGTGGACAGCCCGCTACGGATCATGTTGCTGATCTGGATCTCGGAAGGCGTGAGGTCCTTGAAATGATGGGTCAGATTTCTGGTGAAGGGAAATACGATTTCATTGAGTTGCTGTCTCAACAGTGACGTGTATCCGGGGATTTCCCCAGGGGAGGCTTGTTCCAGGGCATAGAGGATCGGCGCAATGACCTGTTCGACATTGGCCTGGACATTGGCGGCAATCGCCCTTTTTTCCTCCTGAACGTTGTTGAGTACCTCCTTGAGGGCGATGTTGAGACTTTGCAGCGAATTCCGTTCGACCTGCAGTTGTTTCTCGGCCTGGATCCGGGCCACCGCTTTGCCTATCTGATCGCTGACAGCGTCGATGAGAAGTCGCTCCTCGATCAGGAAGGGACCTTCGTCAGAGTCGGGTTTTTCTTCCAGGTAACTTACCTCAACGAATCCGATTTCATTTTTTCCATTGATGATCGCGGCAACCTGGGTCCAGTCGCACTCTCGGTGGTTTTCGGTCCGGTACTCCTTACCTTCGATCACGATTCGGCCCGCGGTGATTTCGGGAAACTGCCAGGACGGCGGGATGATCTCCACGATACCGAGCATGATGCTGTCAACATCATATGGGTGGGCACTGATCAACTCGGAAATGCGGTAGAGACACGCCAGTTCCTTGACCCTTTCCTGCAAAAAATGTGAAACCTGTTCCAGGCGATTCTCATATTTGGGGCCACTATTCAGGGTTTTGGTCCTTTTCAGGCCTTCCTCCCTGAAACGTCCCAGGGCCTGGGAATTTCGGTTTTTGGGCTCCCTCATGACTTTTCAACCCCAGGGCATAATTGAGAGTAAGATTTCGCCTATTTTTTATAGGCACTTAATGGTTAATAATGGGTAAATCATTTCAATTGCGAAAGGCATATTTTTGTACCGTACCCGGTTGGGGATGGGGGGAGAGATAGTGTAATCGGTTCGTTGTTGGCCGTTTTGGCTGAATACCCGAGGGGTGACTCTCAAGACCAGGAACCACTTTCAGGAGAATTGAAATGTCCTCAGAATCCGCATTCAATCCCTTTTCCGTGGCCCAGGCCGAGTTCGACAGGACTGCCGATCTGATCGGACTGGACACCGGAGCGCGCCAGATGCTCCGCTCCCCCATGAGGGAGTACCACTTCAACATTCCCGTCCGGATGGATGATGGGAGCGTCCAGATTTTTCCCGGCTACCGGATCCAGCACAACGACGCCCGGGGTCCCTGCAAGGGCGGTGTCCGGTTCCATCCCCAGGAAACCGTGAACACGGTCCGGGCCCTGGCCATGTGGATGACCTGGAAATGCGCCGTCGCCGAATTGCCCCTGGGCGGCGGAAAAGGTGGGGTCATCTGCGATCCCCACAACCTGAGTCCTCGCGAACAGGAACTGCTTTGTCGGGGGTGGGTGCGGCAAGCCTCTAGCAACGTGGGCCCCGTCCGCGACATACCCGCCCCCGACGTGATGACCAACGCCCAGCACATGCTGTGGATGCTGGACGAATATGAAACCATCGCCGGTGGCAAGTACCCCGGAGCCTTCACCGGCAAACCGGTGGGCATGGGCGGATCTTTGGGCCGCACCCAGGCCACGGGCTACGGGGTGGTCTACACCCTTCGTGAAGCGCTCAAGGAAATGGACATCAAGCCCGAGGATACGACCGCCAGCGTGCAGGGTTTCGGGAACGTGGCCCAGTACGCCATCGAGCTGTACCACCGGTTGGGCGGCAAGGTGGTTTGCGTTTCCTGCTGGGACCAGGTTGACGAGGTCGCCTACAGCTACGTCAAAAAGGAGGGCGTAGACCTCAAGGAACTGCAGTCCATCACGGATCATTTCGGGGGCATCGACAAGCAGAAGGCCGGTGAAGCAGGCTACAAGGTCCTGCCGGGAGAGGTCTGGTTGTCCCAGGAAGTGGACGTTCTCATTCCTGCGGCCCTTGAGAACCAGATCACCGCGGAGTCCGTGAAGCAGATCCATGACCGGGTGAAGGTGCTGGCCGAGGGCGCCAACGGGCCGACCTCGCCGGAAGCGGATCCCTACCTCAGGGAAAAAGATGTCTTCGTGATACCGGATTTCCTGGCCAACGCCGGCGGGGTGACCTGCAGCTACTTCGAACAGGTCCAGAGCAACATGAACTACTTCTGGGAACTGGGCGATGTTCTCAGCAGGCTGGATCTCAAGATGACCGCGGCTTTCTACGCCGTTTTCGACCTGTCTAAAAAGCGGGAAGTATCCATGCGGGACGCCGCCTACATGCTCGCCATCGACCGGGTGGCGATGGCTTGCCGGGACAGAGGTTGGATCTAGGCGACTGACGAATTTGGTATTGGCCAGGTATAGGGAGGTTCACCATGGAGAAGAACCGGAAGGACCAGCTGCCGGCCTTCAGTCGGGGCACCTGGGAGTCCGGCGAAGTCGTGTCGAGGATTGGCCGGGGGGGGATCGGCGGCAAGGCCGCGGGACTGGTTCTGATGGCCGACTCCCTGTTGGCCAAAATCGATCCGGACGAGTTTCCCGATTTCCTGGTTACGATTCCCCGCATGGTCGTCCTGCCCACGGGCATGTTCGATTCATTCATGGATTTGAATGGGCTGTGGGATCTAGCCCTGTCGGATGTTTCGGACAGCCGGATCGCCCACGCTTTCCAGAAGGCCACCCTGCCGCCGGAATACCTGGGTGACCTGCGGGATTTCATTTCCCAGGTGGAGACCCCCTTGGCCGTCCGTTCGTCCAGTCTCCTGGAGGACGCCCTGGACCATCCGTTCGCCGGGGTCTATTCCACGAAGATGATTCCCAACAACCAATCGGATGTCGAAACCAGGTTCCAGCGGCTGGTCGAGGCGATCAGGTTTATCTACGCCTCGGCCTATTTCCGGTCGGCGAAAAGCTATTTCCAGGGCACGGGTCTGGATCAAACCCGGGAAAAGATGGCCCTGATCGTCCAGGAAGTGGTCGGGAATCGCCATGAGGACCGTTTCTATCCCAACCTTTCGGGTGTGGCCCGGACCTTCAACTACTACTCAAGTGGCGCCGCCAAACCCACCGATGGTGTGGTGAACCTGGCCCTGGGCCTGGGCCGGCAAATCGTCGACGGGGAACTTTCTTGGAGCTATTCGCCTCCTTATCCGGCAGCCCCGCCGCCCTTCGCCGATGTCGGGGACAGGATGCGCAACACCCAGACCACGTTCTGGGCGGTCAACATGGGCACGCCGCCGCTGCCGGATCCCATGGGGGAGACCGAGTTTCTTTTGAACCCCGATCTGGCTCCGGCGGAAAGGGACGGGGTTCTGGACCACCTGGTCTCGACCTATGATCCCCAGTCCGACAGGCTGCGCCAGGGCCTGGGATCCAAGGGCCCACGCATCCTGGATTTCGGACCCCTGCTTGTGGGAAAAACCCTGCCCTTCAACGATCTGATCCGCAAGATCCTGCCCCTGGCCGAGGAAACGGCCGCATGTCCTGTCGAGCTGGAGTTCGCGGTGGATCGCCATCCGTCCGGGCAGTACCGGCTATGTCTGCTTCAGATGCGAGCCATGGTCGTACCCGAGGGAGAAACCAAGGTCTTGCCCGAGGAATTGAACGCACCGGAGGTCATCCTGGCCTCGGAGCACGGCCTGGGACACGGGACGAAAAACGACATCGCCGATATCGTCTTCATCAAGCCCGACGATTTCCAGCTGGCCAAGACGCGGACGATTGCCCTGGAAGTCGAGAAGATCAACAAGTCCCTGCAGGCCGCCAAGAGACCCTACCTGCTGATCGGGTTCGGCCGCTGGGGAAGTTCGGACCCCTGGCTGGGTGTTCCGGTGGACTGGGGTCAGATCAGCGGCGCCCGGGTCATCGTGGAAACCTCCAGCGGGAACCTGAACCCGGACCCGAGCCAGGGATCGCATTTCTTTCACAACCTGATCAGCTTCGGGGTTTTCTACCTGACGATCAGGGGGAAAGGAAACAACAGGATCGACTGGGACTGGTTGAATCAGCAGACCACGGTCCAGGAAACGGGATTCCTCAAACACGTGGGATTGTCGTATCCTCTCCAGGTGCGGATGGACGGTTTGGCGGGACTGGGCGTCATCACAGCGGAGAAGGAGTCATGAAAGACAAGGCCAAGCTGATCGACGACCTGCAGGAGCGCGCCAAGGAGCTTCGCTGTCTCTACGAGGTCGAAAAAATCCTCAACAAGGTGGATCGGCCGCTGCCGGAGGTCATGATGGAGGTTGTCGAGGCCATTGGTCCGGGCTGGCAGTTTCCCGAGACCTGCGTGGCCTCCATCGAACTGGAAGGGGAGGTATTCGATTCCCCTGAATTCCAGAAGGCAGCCTGCTTTCAGGAGACTCCTATTTCGGTGCATGGTGAGGTCGTCGGAAAATTGCAGGTGGGTTACACCGAGGAACGCCCGGGACAGTGCGAGGAACCATTCCTTCAGGAGGAGGATCAGCTGCTCCAGAGTTTGGCCGACCGGCTGGGGCACTACATCCTGTTCCGGAAACTCCAGAGCATGGGCAAGAAATGGCGTGAACTGGAGAAGGGGCCCGGTAACGCCGGCGATGAGAACTGGCGGGTCATCATCGATCTTCTGCGAGAAACGGATGATTCGCTTTTCCTGCGGATTTCCCGGAAAATGCTCAACTTCCTGTGCTCAATCGGTATCTTCGAAGCGCAGGCCATGCTGAAGCAGATCGATACGGATTATGATCCCCTGGAAGAGGGAACCGGGGAGACCAATGTTCCGGAGGCACGCAGGGCGGTTGACAATTCCCTGTTGCTGGCGGGTGAGCCGTTCAACGCGGCCGCAAAATATATTTCGGGTAAGGAGATCATTTCCTATACCCAGAAGTGGATTCAGGAAGACAAGGCCGCCTTGTTCATCAACGTCCTGGACAATCCCCGGTCCACCCTCAGGGAAATCAACGAAGCCCTGCGCCGGTTCAAGCAGGTGGCCCAGGACGGCGAGGGGCTGCGCAGTTCCACGATGAAGAGTGTCTGCGTGTCCCTGACCCAGAGGGTCCTGACCGAGCAACTGGATTTTGTAAAAACAGCCAAGGACCACGTTTCGGTTTCCTTTTTCAGGGACCTGATGGACCGGATCATCATGCCCGCCGATTGCCACGGCAAACTGGGTGGCAAAGCGGCAGGAATGTTACTGGCCCACTGTATCCTGAAAGACGGGACGGTCGCCGAGGGCGTCGACCTGAGCCTCCTGGCCGAGGTAAAGATTCCCCGGACCTGGCACGTGGCCTCCGACGCGGTTCTCGAGTTCATCGATTACAACGACCTGGAGGACATCCTCCATCAGAAATACAAGGAAATGGACGAGGTCCGCCGGGACTATCCCAACATCATCAGGCTGTTCAAGAACTCCTCATTTCCTCCCAACCTGGTCCACGGCCTGTCGGCGGCTCTCGACGATTTCGACGGCGTGCCCATCATCATTCGCAGCTCGAGTCTGCTGGAGGATCGCGTGGGGACGGCCTTCTCCGGCAAGTACAAAAGCCTTTTTCTGGCCAACCAGGGCACCAAGAAGGAGTGTCTTGAGGCCCTGCTGGACGCCATTTCCGAAATCTACGCGTCCATGTTCGGGCCGGATCCCATCGAGTACCGGGCGGAAAGGGGCGTCCTGGAATTCGATGAACAGATGGGCATCCTGATCCAGGAAGTGGTGGGGACCCGCAACGGGAAATATTTCTTTCCCGCGTTCGCGGGCGTCGCCTTCTCGAAAAACGAATTCCGCTGGTCGCCTCGAATCACCCGGGACGACGGCCTGGTGAGGCTGGTGCCGGGGCTGGGGACGCGGGCGGTCGACCGAACGGGGGAAGATTTCCCCGTGCTGATCGTACCGGGGCAGCCTGAACTCAGGGTCAATGTCGCTGTCGACGAGATCGTCAGGTATTCACCCAGCCGGATGGACGTGATCAACCTGGAAACCAATTCCTTCGCCACCGTCGAGGTCGACGAGCTGTTGAAGGAACTGGAAGGCAGGTATGACGGCTTGCCCATGGTGTTTTCGGTCTTGAAGGACGGCAGGCTCGTCAAGCCGGTCAGCCTGTTGCTGGATCCGGAAAAGGAACGGCTCTTTGCCACCTTCGACGAGGTCAGGTCCGACCGGAAGTTCCTACCGCAGGTGAAGGGACTGCTCAAGATCCTGGAACAAACCCTGCTGACTCCGGTGGACGTGGAGTTCGCTCATGACGGCCAGAATCTCTACCTGCTCCAGTGCCGGCCCCAGAGTCAGGCCGCCTTGGCTCCACCGGCGCCCATACCCCAGGATGTTCCGGCCGAAGATATCATTTTCACGGCCGAGAAGTTCGTCAGCAATGGCCACGTCGAGGATATCAATTACCTGGTCTACGTGGATCCGGAACGCTACGGAAACCTGACGACCAAGCCCGAGATGAAGGCGGTCGGTCAGGCTGTCGGCAAACTCAACAAGCTGTTGCCTCGGAAAAAATTCATCTTGATGGGGCCGGGGCGCTGGGGCAGCCGGGGTGATATCAAGCTGGGGGTCAGCGTCACCTACGCCGATATCAACAATACCGCCATGTTGATCGAGGTCGCCCGCCAGAAAGGCAATTACGTCCCGGACGTTTCCTTCGGGACTCATTTCTTCCAGGATCTTGTCGAGGCGGGGATTGGCTACCTGCCCCTGTACCCGGATGACGAAGGCATCCAATTTGCCGAGCGGTTTCTTCTGAAGGCCGGGAACATCCTGTCCGAACTGTTGCCGGATATGGCGGAACTCGAGGACGTCGTTCGGGTGATAGATGTGCCCAAAGCGGCCGAGGGGAGGATCGTGAAGATCCTCCTGAATGCCGATCTGGACAAGGCGATGGCCTGCCTTTCCGAACCCGGGATTAAAATGGAAAAGGCGCCCCAGGCGGGAAAACAGGACAATCTCAAGCCTATCCAGTACTGGCTGTGGCGCAAGGAGATGGCCGAGAGAATCGCCAGGGATGTGAACGGCCAGGACCTGGGCGTGGAGGCCATGTACCTGATCGGTAGCGTCAAGAATGCCATCGCCGGTCCTGCCAGCGACATCGATCTGATGGTGCACTTCAGGGGCGATGGCGAACAGAGGGTTCGTTTGCTGACCTGGCTGGACGGGTGGAGCCGTTGTCTGGCGGAGGTCAACTACCTGAAGACCGGCTATCGCTCCGAGGGGTTGCTCGACGTCCATCTCATCACCGATGAAGACATCGAAAAACGATCCAGTTACGCGGTTAAAATCGGGGCGGTGACCGACGCGGCCTACGAGTTGCCCATGGCTGCGGTCTAGAGGAGTTCCAGGCGGGCGCTTTCCGGCTCATGCGGATCAAAGCGCACCAGCGCCAGTTCGGTCCCGACAGTGGCTGCCGAAAAGGCCGCCGTGCGGCCGAATGTTTCCCGCCACTGTCCGGTCAGGGACCGGCTTTCGTGGACGTGCCCATGCAGGGTCAACAGGGGCTGCTTGCCCGCTATGAAGCGTTGAATAGCGATGCTGCCGATGTGCACGTCCAGAGGCACATGGTCGATACTTTTGCCGTCCAGGGCCGCCCGGTCAAGGTTGCAGCCGTGGGGCGGGCAGTGAAACAGGCAGATAGCCCGCGTCATATCGTCCTTCCCCGTCAACTCCTCCAATTCCTCGGCAATGGTGGTGAACCTGATCTTACGCGGGGAGGGGCCGGCTGTGCGCTGCCCCTCTTCAGGCGAAAGGCAGCCCGGGTCCACGAATCGCGAAACATCGTATCGTTCCCAATCCTTCAGCTGGAACGGTGAGGGGGGAATACAGGAATATCCGTAAACGGAGAACGAGTCGTATTCCGTTTTGAGGCCGTGGCAATATCGGAGCAGGCCTTCCTTTTCGGCGTCGATCAGGGATTCTTCGTGGAAGCGGGGATCATCGTTTCCCAGGATGACGAATATTTGGGGATAGTCCGCCTGCAAGTCGGCCTTGAGTTTCCGCAACTCGGGGAACAGGAAATCCAGGAGGAAATCTTCCTGAGCGGGTGAGGTTTGCCAGGACGAGTCCATGCCGTGGGGAAGGATGTCGCCGCCAATGAAAACTCCCCGGGGGGTTTCTTTGCGCACCAGACCAAGCAGAGTCAGATACCGCTGGGTCCGCCCGTGAAGGTCCGAAACGAAAAACGAGGGCAGCATCAGATCACGTCGTCGATGATGGCCAGCATAACCTCTTCCACCTCGGCCGCGGTCTTGGCCATGGTGGGACTGTCGCCGAAGATCCCCATCAGCTGGGTCGGCAGCAGGGTCCCCACCTTGGTCTGCCCGCCATCGTTCCAGACCCCGATCCGGCAGGGCAGGGCCAGATTGACCTCAATGTTCTCGCCGAGAACGGCGGCCGCGTGGTGAGGATTGCAGACCTCGAAAACCCGGCATTCGGGGCCGAATTCCACACCCTTGTTGGCCATGGTGGCCTTCATGTCATGGGTGTGCAAAAGGCCGAATTTGTGCTCGGGAACGACGGTTTCGAGGGCCTGGGCCACCTCTTCGACGGATTTGGTGGTGGATTTGACGTGGATCATGACTATGGGGGCCTTTCGGATTCAGATTGGGGCGAAGACTATCATCTTTTCCGAAACATAGTGTAGGATACCCCTGTCAATCAACCCCAACCCCGGGAGATCCCATGAGTCGCCTCCTTCTGATCTTCGTGCTGCTGTCCGTTCTGTTTGCCGTGCCTTCCATGGCGGTCCTGCCCGACCGCGAAGAACCGGTGCGCACCATCGTTCTCATCCGTCACGGGGAATACGAACACGATCATGATTGCGACGAAGATGTGGGCTGCGGACTCGTGGCCCTCGGCCGGCAACAGGCCCGGCTGGCGGCTGATCGGCTGAAGGCCATGCCCATCACTTTTACCTCCATCCAGGCCAGCGCCATGACCCGCGCGCGGCAAACGGGTGAGATCATCGCCGCCCGGTTTCCCGATCTCGAACTGGCCATCCACCGCGACATCCGCGAGTGCACGCCGAACACGCGACGCGAAGATATCATGGAGGAAATGGAGCCGGGGGAAGCGACGACCTGACAAACAATGTAAATGTTTTTATCGGGGAGGGTACCGGACAAAGCAATACTTCAGGCTATTACAATACGGCCTCCGGTGGTGGTTCATTTGTAGGAAATATCACTGGATTTTATAATTCTGCTTTCGGTTACGGTTCATTGAATGCCAACTCATCCGGAAGCTGGAACAGGATCTTTACGTATAGTGACAACAAATGTTCCGGCTGGTTGAGATTTTTCTTGAGGTTAACCTGCGGCAATACGGTGGGACGACTTTTCCCGGCCGGGAGAGAAGAGATCCTTCTCAGCGGACCGGATTGGGAGCCTGCCGGGAAACCCGACAACCACGATTCGGGACGGGTGAACATTCTGCGATACGACGGATGAGGGAACATTGAGAGCAGTCCCGGACAGCACCCGGGTGGG
>RCNG010001952.1_pt1 | contig 10265 bp, 6 predicted proteins | sample 2041371 | NCBI WGS metagenome assembly RCNG01 (sample SAMN09708227, study PRJNA481090) | Marine sediment metagenome, whole genome shotgun sequencing project. | biome: marine sediment; feature: ocean; material: sediment; isolation source: Sewage treatment plant 1 marine sediment (STP1) ... | reverse complement strand
TTTCACTTTATGGGTCATACGAGCGACAGAAAATTCCGAATCAACTGTTCGCCAGCATCGCCCGAGCTTTCGGGGTGAAATTGCACGCCGAACAGCGGCCGGTCCGGGTGCATCATCGCTTCATTGTGACAGTGCGACGACGTCGCCAGGTGTGCGAACCCCTCTGGCAGGCTCACTTCCTCGGTGTGGTCCTGTTTGAAGTCATCATCTTCGGCAAGTCCCTGGAATAACAAATTGGCGGTCAGGATTTCCATAGGTCGAAAATCGCGGTCTTCTCTGCCGAGGCTAACAACGCCGCCATGCAACAAGCCGATCACCTGGTGGCCGAAACAAATGCCAAGGACGGGGACATGAAATTCCCGTAAGACCTCAAAGTCACTCAGGAAACTTGTGCCTGTGTCTTTGATAAGCGTTGGATTGCCACTGATGATTATCGCCGCTGGCAGGTCTGCTGCGATCGCCGGCAACGACTGCGGCCCAATGACACAGGGCTCGGCCCCGCAGAGTGCCACGACGCGCGCAATATCCGGAACTTTGCTACTGCCACAATCGACGATTGCTACACGGCTCTTAGCGGATTTTCTTGATGGCATAGATCTGATCAAAGTAGGTCGCATCTCGCGACGCGTGAATGGTCATTAGCGGTGTCACGGATACGCCGTTCAATACACCTTCCTGCACCTCACCATCGTCACCAACCCAACCGAAACCGGACAAGTCATGAATAACGTAGGGCGCGCCGTCGACAGTGCCGAGGTAAATCATGACGTGGCCGGTGGAGTACAGCAGGTCGCCGACATCAGCGGACACCACGGCAGAAAATTTCTCATCTGGATCGGTATCGTCGGAGAATTCAATGCTCTCACCGATCGGGCTACGTCCCTGCTGTCCGGAATTGCGCGGCAGGTGAATGCCAAAGGTCTTGTAGACCTCTGACACGAGTCCTGTGCAGTCGCGAGCGTTGTAGGAATGTCCCCATCCGTAGCGTTCGCCCAGAAACTTGAACGCCTGCTCGACAACATTGCGGCGCGTAAAGGGTAAATAGCCTCGCTGTACGTCCTGACTGCGAGCAATCAATGCAGTCCTGAATCCGAGTTCACCGTTTTCATCCAGGACGGGCAGCCGCACTGCGTAGCTGGCGTAGGGATTTTGACCGTCAACGTTGTGATCGGTGTTTTCGAGATCGGCTAGCGGCAGGCGGGTCCCCATGTCCAGCTGTAACTCGGAAATCTCCGGCGTTTGCGGATTGAAGTTCGTGGCCACCTTGCTGCCGGTTACGACGACGAAACGCGTCGCGTTCTTGTAAGCGAGAATATCCGACCGTGAGCCGATAGCGACGGCTTCTTTACGGACCCAGGCGGCGTAATTAAACGATTGCGCGAAAACCCATTCGCCGTCTTTGCTTTCATGAAGAATGGCGACCATGTCCGCCGGGAACAAACCATTTTCCTGGAAGCGGTCGAGGTCGACAGTTTCCTGTGACTTGAACACGACGTCTCGCGTTGGCCACGTGCGCATATTGGCGCGGCGCAATACCAGGCCGAATTGCACGGCAACACGATCTTGCAGCGCAGACAGATTCAGGTTGGCTTGGTAGCGCGCGTAGTCGGTGGCTTCGACTTTGGTCTCTTCGACGCTGTCGCCAGCGCGGTAATACAGATCGACGGAATACGGTTTGCTGATGGATTGAATGAGCTTGCTGACGTCTGACCCTGACAGCTCATCGGCGTAGGCCGCGAGATCGACCATATTCGGATCGTCGGCAAACGATTCGACGGTGAGAGCGGCTATTCCGTCCTCGTCTTTGACGACGGCGTCGGGATTCTTCGCCTTGTCTACCCAGTGTCTTGCAGAAAGATGCATTTCTTCAATTCCGACGACGTTCGTCGACCACTCCGGGTCGCTGGCGGCTGTGACACCGCAGGCACAGAGACCGCCGACAGCCAAAGCGCCGACCAAGAGTACCGACTTCCATATTGCGAGCATTCAACACCTGATGAGAGATTGTCTCCAAGGTCTCCAAAGTATCTTAGGAGGAGGCTGCCTTTTCGAACGACAGCATCGACAACTCGGAGATGCTCTCGATACCCAGTCCAGGGGCATCAGAAATTCTGATCTCTGAGTCGTTAAACGTTACGCCGCCAACAACGGGATTCACTGTGCCAAGCGATGGGGCGTCGAGATCGACGCGGGTAATACTGCTCGCTCGGGCAACCGCGACATGCGCCGCGGCGGAAACGCCGATACTGGTTTCGAGCATGCAGCCCATCATGCATTCGACGTCGTACAGGGCCGCGATATCGGCGATCTTGATCGCATTGGATATGCCGCCGGTTTTCATCAGTTTGATGTTGATGATATCCGCACCGCGCATCTGGATCAGGTCGATGACTTCTTTCGGGCCGAAGGTGCTCTCATCGGCCATGACCGGTGTCGAAACGCGTTCGGTGACGTATTTCATGCCTTCCAGATCATCGCCACGGACAGGTTGTTCGATGAACTCCAGCTCAACACCACTGCTTTCCAATTCGCGCAACGCCGTAACCGTCTGTTTCGACGTCCAGCCCTGATTGGCATCCAGTCGAATCAATGCTTTGTCGCTGACCGCGGCATAGATCGCTTTGACCCGATCGATGTCGACGCGCAGGTCTTTGCCGACCTTGATTTTGAGCGCCTCGAAGCCCCGGTCAACGGCATCAACGGCGTCTTTTACCATCTTGTCGATGTAGTCAACGCTGATGGTCAGGTCTGTTGAGAGCACCGGTTCGCCGCCGCCGAGAATCTTGTACAAGGGAGCATTAAACGATTGTGCAAACAGATCGTAGACAGCAACCTCGACAGCCGCCTTGGCGCTGTAGTTCGTAAACATGGAGGCCTGAATCAAATTGACGACGTGATTCAGGTTTTGAACGTCTTCGCCCTGAATCGCCGGCAGAATTACGGTGCGGATCGCCTCAATGATCGATCCGTGCGTCTCGCCCGTGATTACGGCAGTGGCGGGCGCGCTGCCGTAACCCTGGTGACCCGTGTCGGTCTGCAGGATGACGACAACATCTTCCATATGCTCGACAGTACGCATGGCGGTCTTGAATGGCGTATGCAGCGGAACGCGTAACTTGCCTATTTCGATGCCGGTAATCTTCATCGTCTAGTCCGTTGAGTTCTTTATTGTTGTGGCCGAATAAAATATTCTATTGCGAGCAAATAGGCAAAGATAATTAATTCAGGCACCTGCCAACGACGCATCTTCCTCTGCGGCAGGCGGGGCGGGCTCTTCCTCGACTTCCAAAAGCTCGTCGAGCTGGTCCGGATAGTATTTTTCGATCAGTGCAAAAAGTATCGCCGTCGAGTCGGGCGTCGCTTCTGACGTCACTTCCATCGGTCGGAAATGCAATTGAAAGGCCCGCAGAACATTGCGCGTCTGTTCGTCGTCCTCGCCGGTAGGCTCGATGTTGTAGCCATAAGCGCCTAGCGCTTTTTGTACGTTGAGCAGCGGCAGGGGCTGTTCCCGAAATTGCTCCCAATAGCGGACGACCGTCTCGTCGTCGAACCAGGCGCCATAGCCGAGTCGAGCCAGGCGCTGCCAGGGAAAGCGCGGGCCGGGGTCAATCTTGCGATCGGGAGCGATGTCGGAATGGCCGATGATGTTGGTTGGCTTGATCTCGGGGTAGCGCGCAAGAATGTCTTCAAGCAACTCGACGAGCAGGGCCAGCTGGGAGTCGGCGAAATCGGGATAAAAGCACAGCCGCTCGACTTTGTCGGTGTAAGGGTTTGCCTCCTCGCTCGCGTGGCACCAGGTCTGGTTCACCAGTTCTATACCAATGGACTGGTCATTCAGCCCGGTTTTTCCTGACCAATAGCTCTTGCCGGCGTGCCAGGCGCGGTGAGACTCCGGCACGAGTTCGTAGGTTTGTACTCTGGATTTGCCGTACGTGGCGTCATCAGGTTCGGGGATCAGGTAGTGCGAGCTAACCGGATTCGAGGATGGTTGGGTCAGAACTCGGTAGGAATCTTCGAAGTTGGACGTCGTGTGGTGAATAACCACGATACTGACTCGACTATTGAAGTTTTCCGACTGGGTCTTGAGCGTGCTCGCACAGCCGCTTAGGATAGTCAGTATTGCCGCTAGTGCGCATATGAGCTGCAATTTGGAGGGTTCGGGCGAATTTATTTTTAGCATGTAGGTGATTTCCGTCAAGGAATAAATAATTCTTTACTTTTCTGCCGCCAATGATATTTTATCCCGTACCAATAAGTCATAGTCAAGAAAACTAAATATCCTTAGGGGGACAGAAAAATGACCATGCATTCAGGAAACGCGCCGAGACAGTCACGGCGTGCGTTTAGTGCTGTCTTAAGTTGGCTTGCAGTCGGTATCGGCATTGCATTTTTTGCCGCACCCGCGCACGCACAGCAGACAGGTGATATTTCAGGGCAGGTTTTCGACGCCAGCGGTGCCGGCATCGGCGGCGTTAGCATTGAGGCCAGCAGTAATGTTCTGCCTCAGCCACGTTCGTCCACGACGGCATCCAACGGCCGCTATCGCCTCCGTTTATTGCCTCCTGGCGAATACACGCTCGAATTTACTTTCGCCGATGGCAGCCAGCAGACGCGCGGCGTCATGGTAATGCTGCAGCAGACGGCTGAAATCGACATGGCGCACGGTGGTGCGGGCATGGAAGAAATCGTTGTCACGGGTTCGCAGATGATGGTCGACACGGGCCAGGGCTCGTTGAAAAATTCGATCAGCGCCGACACGATTGATGCCCTTCCGGTTGGCCAGGAATATCGCGACCTGTTTAAGCTGATTCCGGGTGTGGCGTATTCCGAACTGGGTGTTCGTGGTCCCAATAGCGGCGGCTCCGGTCAGGACAATAGCTACCAGTTTGATGGCGTAGACGTTTCCCTGCCATTGTTTGGAACGCTTGCCAGTGAGCCTTCCTCTCACGATATCGCGGGGGTATCGATCGTACGAGGTGGTGCCAAAGCGATTGGCTTCAACCGCTCCGGCGGCTTCCTGATGAACACCGTGTCGAAGACGGGTACGGATGAATTCAAAGCTGAAGTGGGCTACCAGGTTCAGACCGCAGGTTTGACTGGCGATCAGGACACTGGCGATTCACTTGAGTTTGACGAGGATCGTTCGTGGTCGACTTTAAGTATCGGTGGTCCCATCTTGCGCGATCGCCTGTACTTCTATATGTCGTATTATCGGCCGGAGCGCTCGCGTGATAATACGTCCAACGACTATGGTTCGGTAGGTGACTTCGATAGTGAGCGAGACGAGTACTTTGGCAAACTGACGTTTTCGCCGACGGACACCATTTTGCTTGATCTGAGCTACCGAACGTCGGATCGTGAAAACGAGAATGCCAGCATCGGTTCTACCGAGGCGGCCTCCCTGTCTGTCGGTGAGGCGGCCACTCAGGATACTTTGAACCTCGAGGGCTCCTGGATCATCAACGATGATACTTCGTTGACGTTCAACTACACGGATTTCGAGAACCTGAACTCGGGGCGCCCCGACAATTTGTTCAGCTTCATTCCGCAACAGGGTGACGGGCTTGATGTCGCCAATCTCGCGTCGCAGGGATACATCGATATTCCGACATACCGTGATGAGACGGATCCCGTAGACGGTGCGGCGAATGCCGCGTTCAACGCGGCGGTCATGCCGTACGTCGACCAGTACAGCTATAACCCAGGGCCTACTACTCCTGATTTCGGCGGCGGCGCGGTCGGTGGCGCTTCGTCGATCAATAATCAGGACTTCTTCCGCGAGAGTTTCGAGATTGGGCTGGATCACACGATCTACACCGGCAATACGACGCATGATTTTCATATTGGCTACCAGACTATGGAGGTCTCAGAAGACCTGAATCGTCGTTCAAACGGTTGGGGCTATATTGACCTTGCGGGTGGACAGACGCTGGCGTCAGATGGTGTGACACCGGTGCATTTCATCGCGAATGTTGCGCAGCAGTCATTGCAGACTGCGGGAGGCGGAACACTGATACCGTCGATCTTCTCAAGCGCGGACCTGCAGAGCATCGAGTTGAATGACACGATCACGGCCGGTGACTGGACCTACAACATTGGTGTCATGATTAGCAATGACGTGTTGTACGGACAGGGCCTGGCTGCGAACTCCAACAACCCTGTGACGGGCCTCGAGGCTTCGGCGGGTTCGAAGTACAAAATGTACGAGGTTGACTGGGCAGACATGATTCAGCCGCGTCTTGGTGTGGCCTGGGAGTACTCGGACTCAGCGTCTGTCTACCTTAACTATGCGCGCTACAATCCATCAGCATCATCGCTTGCGCGTGCTGCTTCGTGGGATCGAAACCTGGCGCGCACCATTGATGTTGCATTTGCCGCTGACGGCAGCTTCATCGAAAGTGACCCGGTCCGAGCCTCGTCTGGCAAGTGGTTCGATGACGGGCTGGAGCCGCGTTTCACGGATGAGTTCCTTGTGGGTATGACACAAGAGTTAGGTGATATGACGATCCGTGCGCATGTTCGTCATAAGAAGTCAGAGAACTTCTGGGAAGATACCAACAACAATGCCCGGTCGGCCTATCCGCCTCCAGGCGGGTCTCTGCCGCCAGGCATTCCGACGGACGACTACATACCCAATCTTCAGGATATTCGCGACGAGATCGGTGGATCGTCTTACGTCATTGCCCAACTTGACGGCGCTTTCACGAAGTTTTGGGAAGCCAGTGTTGAGGCAGACTGGCAGAAAGACAGTTTCTTCCTGCACGGCTCCTACACCTGGAGCCATTACTACGGCAACTTCGATCAGGACGTAACAACCACTAACAACGACCAATCGACGTTCATCGGCTCCTCAAACATCGCTGATGGTGCTGGACGCCAGCTCTGGAACTTCAAGGAAGGCAACCTCGGTGGTGACCGTCGTCACAAACTGAAACTCTACGGCTACTACCAGTTCAATTGGGAAGGTCGCGCGGGTGCCTACCTGGTGTACCAGTCGGGTGAACCTTGGGAAAAATGGGATCGAAATGTCTATTCCAGCCAGACAGGCAGCTCGAGCGATACGATCCGCTACGCTGAACCCGCAGGTTCGCGAACCACAGACGATCACTGGCAGCTGGATCTGAACTATACGCATAACTTCATTTTTGCGAATAGCCATGCTGTTCAGTTGCGTGCGGACGTTTTCAACGTGTTCGACAACCAGACGGGATACAACATAGACCGCGATTTCAATAACAGCACATTCGGTGACGCAAACAGCTTCTACAAGCCGCGCCGTATTCAGTTGGCTGTTAAGTACGCGTTCAACTAGAGAGCGCTGCGGCGCAGTATTGGCTGCAATGCGTCATGTTCCTGCACGACCCTGTCCCCCGGGGTTGCAGGAGCATGGCGCATAATTTTATGTGTGAAACCTAATGGAAAGATTCGCTGCCGCGTGGCTCGGACTGTTACTGGCGTCGTGTTTGCCAGTCACGAATGAAGGCCCGGATCATTCCTCGACCGCACTTGAACTCCCGACTTTAGGCGCTACCGCTTACCACTCCATCGCCGCACGCATCTTCGCCAATGAAACGCAAAGCCAGACTCGCTATTTGACGTATTGGGGAGCGGGGGAGGATTTTCCGTCTCTGGGAATCGGTCACTTCATATGGTTTCCGAAGGGAGTCGATGCGCCGTTCGACGAGACGTTCCCGTCGATGATGCAATACGTCAAAGAGCACAGCAGCGAGTGTTCCTCTGTACCCGTTTGGCTCGAAGATTTGCAATCGTTCGTGGCGCCGTGGCAAAGCAAAGCAGAGTTTGACGAAGCGCAGGAATCTGCGCAGATAACCGAGCTACGACAATGGCTTGTCGACACCGCATCAGAACAGGCCCATTTTATTGTTGTCAGTTTTGCCGATCGGTGGAACGAACTCGATTTGCCGGCCGAAGAAAAACAAGCGCTGACAGCACTACTGCAGCGTCTTGTGCAGACCTCGCAGGGACTGTCGGCAGTGGTCGACTACTACAATTTTAAGGGTCTCGGGAGTAATCCAAGAGAGCGCTATAACGGTGAAGGCTGGGGTTTGGTGCAGGTGTTGACAGATGTTTCGACGCAGTCGATTTCTGCAGACGCCACAGACCTGGTTGAGCAATTCAGCACCGCCGCCGCCAATCGGCTGCGGCTGCGCGTTAAGAATGCGCCGCCCGAGCGAAATGAAGCCCGCTGGCTCGAAGGTTGGGAGAGACGGGTCGCCGATTACACCGCGGGAACGAATCAATTTGCGGGGCAGGCGGCCAGTCGATATCGAGTAACGCCGTATCTGCAAAACCCGTCTCCAACCGGCATGACACTGGTGTGGTTTAGTGATCGCGAAACGGCGGGTGAGGTTACGATACGGAGCCGCGGTCCGGAATCGACGAGCAGCGAACGGAAGGATACGTCCGCACCAGCACGTGCCTGCGAGCTTTCGTATCATCTTGCGGAATATCGCAACCTCGAAGAGGCGCAGACGCTGCCGTTTCGACACGTTGTCGAGCTCGATGGCCTGCAGCCCGGCAACCACTACGCTTATGAAGTTCTGCAGGATGGTGAATTGGCTAGTGGGGAGTTTCGTACGCCGTCCGCAGATTCCGAGGTTCGCTTTGTCGTCTATGGCGATAGCGAAACGGAACCGGAGTCCGTCGGAAAACATGCCGCTTGGTCGGTACCTGGCGACCCTGCTGAGAAGCGCGAATATCTCGTGGATCAGTCAGCAGGTTACTCAGCCAATCTGGATGTGATCGCCACCCGCCGCCCTGATTTCGTCGCGATCGCAGGCGACCTGGTGCAGTCGGGCGGCGAGCAGCGCGATTGGGATGAATTCTGGCGGCACAACGCGTCATTAGCCGCTACGGCGCCGATCATTGCTGCAGCGGGGAACCACGATTACTTTGGCGGACCGGGCGATCTGGGCCTGTACAGCGACACCGGTTCACGTCGAGCAATCGCCAAGTTTCAATCCTACTTTCCGACCGATACCTATTACGCCGTTGACTACGGTCCGGTGGTGCTGGTGGTAATAGATGCCAATAGCGGCAGTCCGGATCGGTCCGCTGAAGATACCAACTGGTATCTCGACGGCAAACCGGCTGGTGGAGTTGTCCCGGCATGGCAGGCAGGTTCGGCGCAGGCGAAATGGCTGGAGAAAACGCTTGCGAGTGCGCAGCAGGGCGGCAAAGCGGCTTTCGTCGTGTTTCACCCGGCGCCGTATACGTCGGGTGTTCATGGCCTTCCGCCTGGCGTCGGCGATGCCGAAAACTTCTCCTCGGGTTTGCCGTTGCGCGCGTTAACACCGACGTTCCTTCGCTACGGCGTCGCCGCCGTGTTTAATGGCCACGACGAGATTTATGAGCATTCGACAGTGGCGGGTCGTGCTGTTCGAGCGGATGGCAGTTTGGTCGATCACACAGTGCACTTCTTTACGATCGGCATTGGTGGTGATGGACTGAGAGGTGCGCATCCTGCTGTTGCAAATCCCCATCGTGAGTTCCTCGCACACACCGACGCGAAAGAGGTTTTTGACAACGGAGTATTGGTTGCTGGGGGAAAACACTACGGCCATCTGGAAGTGAACCTGCAAGTCGTCGACGGGATATGGCAGGCTCGCATCGAACCGGTGTATGTGTTCCCGTTGATGAACAATGCAGGCGAGATTCAAGGGTTTGAACGGCGTGTCTATGACGATGTGACGATTCTCGAGGGTTTAAGTGAGCATTAATATAGGCGCCGTGGATTCAATCATACTGCTTAGCTACATGCTGGCAGTTCTGCTGTTCGGCGTCTGGATCGGTCGTGGTGGAAAATCGTCGGCGGATTATTTTCTGGGTGATCGCTCCTTACCCTGGGGCGCGCTGTTGTTGTCGATTGTCGCGACCGAGACGAGCACGGTCACGTTTCTGAGCATTCCCGGACTTGCCGCGGCAGCAACCGGCAATTTGACGTTTCTGCAGATCACGATCGGTTATGTTATCGGTCGAATCTTCGTCGTGTTCTTCCTGCTGCCCTTGTATTTCAAAGGTCGTCCCTTCACGGCTTACGAAGTTCTTGAGTCGCGATTTGGCACGATGAGTCGGCGCGTTGTATCAAGCCTGTTTTTATTAACTCGCAACGCAAGCGATGCGTTGCGTCTGTTCCTGACCGCGCTGGTGCTGCAAATTGTCCTCGGTCTTGATCTTACCGTTAGCGCCATTTTTATCGGCGCGGTGACGATTCTCTATACCGTAATTGGTGGCGCCAAGTCCGT
>RCNG010008250.1_pt1 | contig 10266 bp, 12 predicted proteins | sample 2041371 | NCBI WGS metagenome assembly RCNG01 (sample SAMN09708227, study PRJNA481090) | Marine sediment metagenome, whole genome shotgun sequencing project. | biome: marine sediment; feature: ocean; material: sediment; isolation source: Sewage treatment plant 1 marine sediment (STP1) ... | reverse complement strand
TCAGCAAGCGGGGCAATTGCTGTGGATAACCGCTTGCGAACATCGGATAAGATTATCTTTGCGGCAGGGGATTGCGCGGACGCGTATCATGTGGTGACCGGTAAGAAAACATGGATACCTTTGGCTCTTCGGGCGAATATGGCAGGCCGTGCAGTGGCGGATAATATTTGCGATAGAGAGGTGTCGCTGAGTGGCGTTGTGGGAACAGCAGTCTTTAAAGTATTTGATCTTGAGGTGGCCAAAACCGGTTTGACCATGGAAGAAGCCAAAAAATCAGTATATTAGCTGGTTCCAATAATTTTAACAGGCTGAAAAGAAATTTATGCATTAGAAAACGCTGAAATAGCTCCAAAAACGACTTTTCGGAAGGGATTCGCATTTGTCAAGATAATTTTTATGAGAAAGCCGTGGGGGGCTCCTCAAGGCGATCTGCCGATCCAGACACAGCGTGACCATTCGGGATACCGAGCCAGGCAAAGGCAACTCCACGAGCAGAAGAGGGAAGGGATACCAGCCCCAGTTGCTCCGCGCCATTCACAGGCACAATGCGGCCCTCTTTCAGGCCTCACTGCGGGATGCCTTGGAGAACGCAAGGCGGAACGGTGTGTCACTAGAGCATGTCGCACGGCAGCTGACCCTTGGACTGAGTCCTGTGACGTACAACCGGCACGGTCAGAACGTGGTCCGTCCAAGCACTGTCTCGCTCTCTTGGTTCCAGAAACACTTCATGAACGTGAAGACCATTGTGGACAGGAGGGTCGCGGCCAACGCCCAAACCTTGATCGAACTGGCCACGGGGGAACTCCCGCTCGGTAAGCTCCCGACAGCATGGGAGAACCACCTCCCCCGCATCCTGCGAATCTATCTCACACCGGGTGCGGGTCTCTCACCCACCGTCAAGTTCAACCCGGTGGGGTTTTTGCACTGTGTCGACGACCCCGCCATGCACCAGCGTCCGCCCACCATCGGCCTCGCCCACGAACTCATCCACGCCCTGCACTGCGTGAAAGGAGTCAACCAAGCCAACAACAAGACCGGCGGTCAGAAGCTCGAGGAAGTCATCACCACCGGCTTCCCCCCGTACAATTTCGAGGAATTCTCGGACAACAAACTGCGCACCCAGTGGCCCGCGCATCTACAATTGCGCAAGAAATACTGATGCATGGCTAACCCGCCGTCTCTCGGGCCCGGATGGCGTCTCGCCCCAATATTCAGCTAAACAACTTTTTGCATAAAATGAAAAAGTTGGTCGTTGAAAAAGGGTCGGGTCGCGTTATGTGGGAAACGGGGTCGGACCAACATGGAAATCCGGGGTACATGGAAATCCGGGGTCGGACCAAGCCGGATGACCGATTATAAAGGATTCGGGATAAAAACAGGGCTATATTTTGGGCTTAAAACGACGTTTTCGAGGTCGAAAAGGGCGGTTTAAGGGGTCATGGGATTGTCCGCAACCCGTCCAAGATAACAATATGAAATAAAATCGCAGATGTTCAAAAAATAAAACCACGGAACACACCAAACACACAGAAAGACCTTGAGACGTGGAATGGGAAAAGCTCAACTTAGTTATACAGTCGGTACGCGAGCGAGGCCTTACGGGTGATGATAAACCGGGCCGGCACTGTTAATAGTGTATTAACAGATTACGGTTTGCAGGACGCACAATGAACAGAACTTACTCGTTTTCTTGACAAAACAGACCATCGGGGGTACCTTTGAGTAACACATGGATTAGCGGAACCTTCATGATAAGAAGAAAACTGGCATCTTAAATCTTCTCTGGGTGAAAAGTCAGAAGACAATGTCTATGATCGACATTCCAAAAGAACGACTTGTCGGATTTTGCCGCAAACACGGGATCCAAAAGCTGTCTTTGTTCGGCTCGGTGTTGAGCGATGACTTTGGCCCGGACAGTGATGTGGATGTTCTGGTGGAATTCAAGGCTGGAACGAGGATCGGTTTAATCCGATTCACGGGGCTTGAATTCGAACTCAGTGAAATCATCGGCCGAAAAGTCGACCTGAACACGCCAGGCTCCCTAAGCAGGTATTTCCGAGTCGATATCATGGCTGAAAGGGAAGTACAGTATGCCGAGGCATGATGACACCATTCCTCGCAGTGCAGCGTTGATCTCGGCGTTTTATGGGATACGGTCGAACTTGATCTTCCACCACTAATCTCTCAACTTGAAAAAATCCTGCCAAAATAGAAACCTTCTTCCATTGGATTCAGTAGATCCGACAGTAGATCCAGGGCCGAACCAAGCCAACTTGTCGGGATGGAGTGTGTAATAAAGCGTGAAACGGCAGTGAACCCCATTGATTGGACGGCCTGACGGATAGGATAAGCCACAAGCCTTGAGAAAATAAAAAGAAAAAAAGGCATCATCACATGGAAATTATTGAAAAAGTAAAACAAGAAGGGGTTGTTTTGGATGGTGGCATGGGATCCATGCTTATCTCCCGGGGGCTCAAGGGAGGCGATTGCGCAGAAAAATGGAATATTGACCACCCTGACGTTATTCAGGAAATACATCAGGCATATTTTGATGCGGGGGCGGATGTGGCGACCGCCAATACGTTTGGCGCCTCATCCTTTAAACTGGAAAAAATGGGCATCAAGGATAGTGTTGAGATCATTAACACCGAAGCTGTTAAAAACGCAAAGGCGGCGGCGAAACCGGGGCAATACGTAGCAGGGGATTTAGGTCCCGTGGGAGAAATGCTTTCCCCCATGGGCAGCATGACCGTAGAGAGGGCCAAGGACATTTATGTCCGCCAGGCCGGAATTATCGAGGCCGCCGGTGTGGATCTGTTTCTTATCGAAACCATCTTTGACCTTAACGAAGCCATCACTGCATTGGAGGCGGTGCAGGCGATCTCTTCAAAACCGGTTTTTTGTTCCCTCACGTTCAATCAAACAAAAAAGGGCTTTTTTACGTTGATGGGTAATCCGGTTGAAGCGAGCATGCAACAACTTCGGGATGCAGGTGCGGCAGCCGTGGGTGCCAATTGTTCATTGGGCAGTGATGGTATGATCGGTCTGGCCAAGCAGATCAGAGAGAGTGTTGACATTCCCGTCATTATTCAGCCCAACGCAGGCATGCCCCAAACCGGGCCCGATGGAACTGCATTCTATCCCGAGGATGAGATCCTTTTTGCCAAAAACATAATAAAAATTAAGGCGCTTGGCGTCGAAATAGTTGGTGGCTGCTGTGGTACGACACCGGCGTTTATTCACAGGCTCAGAGAGTCCAAATACTGATGACATAAATAGATGTTTCCACCCCACCGATAGCCTGGTAACGCCCACAACTGATGAATTTGATTGAATCGGAGAAAGCATGTTCGAAAACATCCTAGCCGCAAAAAAACGACTAAAAGGGTATGCCCATGTAACGCCGATAATGGCTTCACGGACACTGAACCGGATGGTGGGTGCGGAAGTCTTTTTTAAATGTGAAAATTTCCAGCGGATCGGTGCTTTCAAGTTTCGTGGTGCATTCAATAGTATCTCGCAACTTTCAGAACCGGAGAAAGCACGTGGCGTCATCACTTATTCCTCGGGCAATCACGCCCAGGCGGTCGCTTTAGTTGGACAGATGCTGAATACTAAAACGACCATCGTGATGCCTAACAATGCCCCGGTAACCAAACGGGCCGCCACTGAAGAATACGGCGCAGTTATTCTTGATTACGACCCTGCCAAGGAAAGTCGTGAAGATATCGCCAGAGAACTTGAAAGCAAGCATGGTTATGTGATGATTCCACCGTTTGACCACCCGGACGTGGTCGCAGGCCAAGGTACGGCTGCTTTGGAGATGTTCGAAGAGATTGGCAATCTTGATATGCTGCTCGTGCCCTGCGGCGGCGGCGGACTGTTGAGCGGGTGTGCGGTGGCGGCAAAGGGGGCGTCGGGGACTTGCCGAACAATCGGCATCGAACCTGAGCTTGCCGATGATGCGACCCGGTCCTTTCACACCAAAACACTGCACCGGATCGACAACCCGCCTACGATCGCCGATGGAACCCGCACCCCGTCATTGGGCAAAATTACCTTTCCGCTGGTACTTGAATATGTAGACGATATGAAAACGGTTTCGGAACAGGCAATCATAGAAGCGGTGAAATTTCTATTCTACCGGATGAAACTGGTTGTTGAACCGTCAGGCGCACTCGGGTTGGCGGCCCTGCTCAGCCGGGCGGTGGAGCCGAAAGGCAGGATCGGAGTCATTTTGAGTGGCGGCAACATCGATTCGGCGACAATGATAAAAGTATTGTCGTCCTGATGCGGCAGCAGACCGTTGATGGGGATGCTTCGAAGCGGGTGGAAAAGGCGTGATTCGGGGGCGGGCCAAGCTATATGAGCGATTATCAGGGATTCAGGGAAGAAATAGGGCCGTAGTTGAGGTTTAAAGCCATGATTTCAAGGTCGGGATGGCGATTTAAGGAAGTGCCGGGAATTGATCGCTGTTTTCAGTCCTTCCCTGCATATTAGGGGCAAGAAGACCAGCTTCTTTCGTTACGCTGTAGATGCTTTACCCGGTTTTGTTGAACAGGCAGAATTTGACGAACTTCCTCTCGGCCGCCCGATAGTCTTCGTAATATTCCGTATTTTCCTCACGTTGGAACTCACTGCGGCACTTTTTTACCATCAGTTTGAGCCCCTGATCGCTGTGTGATCTGTTTTCCATTTTATCACCATTTTCTGTATTGTGTTCTGCCAGGGGTTAACGGAGTTAGTTCAGTATGATTAGTGTATGACCGTTCCGGCCAAAATCAAGCGGACAAGGGCTACGGTTTCTGTGGAAAATTCAGGATTAATGGTATACAACCCGCCATATAAACCTTCAGCCTTCGACAGGTACACCTGAAAATTATTTTTGGCTGGGGGTAAGATCAGCGGGGTCAAGTCTGCTTTTGACTCTCAGAAACGCGGGTCGCCCTTGCACATTATTTTTTAAGGTATTCAGATAGGTCTAACCCAGCCATGACCGATAATATGGTAAAGAGACGTGCCCGAAATGCGGCCAGAAGCTGAGATTTCCCGAGAACATCGGCGGGATGCTCATGGCCTGTCCTTCATGTGGTGAAAAATTCCGGTCCGACTTTAAGCTGGGTCATGCCGGAAGAAGAGACCATCGAAACCTCTTCATCCAAATCTTCGAGATGCCCGAAAAAATTTTAAGTCGAATCGGTCGATTTTTTCGCAAGCATTTTCATTTCTAAATCAGTGTTGGTCATTCACACGGACAACTAACTTTCCGAAGTTCTTGCCGCTTAACATGCCGATAAAAGCGTTCGGTGCGTGTTCCAACCCATCAATCAGATGCTCACGATATTTTATCTGTCCTGCGCTCAGCCATTGAGACATATCTTTTGCAAATTCGTCTTAGCGGTGGCCGCAGCAACGACCAGGGTCTCTCCCTGTTTGGGTCGTTTTTATGGAATCCTCGTGAGTAATCAAAGAAACAGGTGCCTGCTATGCCCTGAATGATGAAACCGATGTTAAACACAAAAAGGCCAACCCCCACAGGTTAAGGTTGGCCTTCTTGTTTTCGGTGCTCTGATAAGCGTCGCCTGCTATCAGGCGCTACACCATTGTCTAGTCCACTTGGTTGTCCTGTGAATCGCTGCCGGGTCCAAAAGGTTCGCCAAGTTCATTTTGATTCTTGCCGCCGCCCGCCCATACCGGGGATACGACCGCCACACTCGCTAAAAGGGCCAAAGAAACCAACACTGCAAACAATTTTCTCATCATTACCTCCATTGATTGAAATAAGATTAAAAGGTACTTTGGTTTTCCTGACTTCTATCAGGATTCTATCCCAGCAATATGCATGCCCAAAAAAACTATCGGCAGTATTTTCTAACTAACTATAATAATTAATAAAATAAATTATGACATCAGTTAGCACAATTGGATCATGGTCTGGCGTGCACATATTGTATTAACCGCTTGTAAAAATGCGTATCGAGGCACCAGTTTGCTTCCGATCTATTTGCCCGTCCGGTCACCCGTTGTCGGGTTATCTGACCGACATCCGGACGGCGTCGACCACCACAGGGACATTGTCCGCCGGGTTGTAGAGCCCCATGAAACTGTCGACGAGAGCGGTCTTGGTCTTTGCCAGATCCGCAATGAAGGGGTAAGACAGGGTTTGGAACAGGAGTTCCACCGTCACGGTCAGCTCCCCGGATGCAGGAAATCCGTCCAGATCATAAACGATCTGATCCGATCCGCCTTTGAAGTTGGCATCACCGGCGGCGCCTCCATATACGCCGATGTCGGGATGTGCCAGATTTTTATCGAAGCCTGCGGGCAAAAGCCGGTTGTCCTTGATATATTCCAATGCCCTGAGCAGGGTGTAGGTTACCTCCCCGTCGTCATTTTGCATCACGGGTTCGTATATCTGCACTTGGCCGGAGGAGGTGATCTCATCGTAGTGGGGCTCAAAATCCGCCAGGTTCATGTCCGCATCATTGCCCTCGATGCTGCCGTCCTCAAGCGGTCTTCCGGATTCGAAAACGATGTTCCCGCCGGTATCCGAAACCGTCACATGCAGCCAGGCGCGTCGCGAAGGCAACCCGCTGGGAAATTTGTGCCCGGCCAGATTGGCCACATCAACCGTCACCTTCAGCCGATTACCCGTATCCGTCATCGAGGCCGTGGCCGTCACCACGGCCGTGTTCTGCTGGAGCTGGGCCAGGGTCCGGGAAACGGTCGCGTCCAAATGGGCGGCATCCGCCGTCACCCCCAGATCCGCCGCGTTGGCCTTGAGCAGGTTGACCATGAAGCTGTTGCTCCCGACGTAGTGATGCTGGCCGAAGGGGCTCCTGGCCGCCAACCGGCGCGGCCGATTGCTGATGACGACCGCTCCCGCTGCCGCCGGCAGGTGGCAGTCCTGGCATGTTAAATCAAACTGGCTGTGTTCCCACTCCAGATAGGTGGTCTGCTCGGGAAACTCCTTGATGTAGGTACCGTCGGCTCTCAGGGAGGGTGTGTAAAGGGTGTGGCAGGATCCGCAATGGGCGGAATCCGCCAGTTGACCGTCGGGTGCGTGGTCGGTCGGTAAAAACCCCGTATTGCGCTGCATCGAGTTGCGCACGGGTTTCCCATAGGGACCGAACACGAACCGGTCGGGGTTGAACGTTGTCGTGTCAATTTCGTAGCGGCCGGTAAAACTGGCCGCCGTGCCTAAATTATCCGGCTTTATCTGGTGACACAGCGTACAAGAAACACCGTCCATGGCAGCTTCGTGAAGATAGTGGGCCGGATCCAGAAAACCCGCATGGGAGTCGAGAACATAGATCTCTTCCTTTTCAGCACCGTCGGCCAACTGCTGATATCGGGCCATTCCCATGTGGCACCGGCTGCATTTTTCCTGGATCGCCTGCTTGAGTTCATCCGTCGACACCAGGTCAACCTCCGCACTGATTTTGGCTTGCCACAGTGGGTCCTTGGCAGCATTGGCCATCATGGTGGATCGCCAGTGGGCGTCATTGGAGACGTCGTTACCGGCCTCGTCCCTCAGGCGACTGTGACAAAATGCACAGACTCCGGAACCTGAAAAATCGTCTGTCTCGAAGGTGGTGAGTGCAGCGTTGGCATGCTGTGCAACGGGTAACCCCGATATCATGCATAATGATGCAATGCCAAAAACCAACCATAGCAACCTGAAACTGTTGTTTCCCACGGTCTCCCCCTTTCGTGAGGTATGGAAGCGCTAAAACGAAATGTTTACGATCGATTTTATCCGTCTATTCATTAACGGCATCGCTCAACAAAGGTTACAAAAAAAAGAAGCGGCACCCCTGTTTAGGGCAAGTATGATGATGTCCGTCCAGCCGGCAGGATCGTTGATTGATTTTTTACAGGCATGCGTTCAGGTCGAGCCGGCAGGGAGTGGCAGACGACCGAAAGGGGCCTGAACCGCGATAGCGAGCGAACTGGAAATCGATTTTCATCCTTACGGTGCTGCGCAGCACTGCCGTTACAGGCAGAACACTCCCCGCGGCTTGCCGCGGGGAGTGTTCAATCACGGGGAGACTCCCGATTTTTTCGGTGTGATCCGGGGGTGGCGCGACTCCACCCGTTGACCTTACGGGTCGATCTTAAAGATCTGGGAAGATATGGGTTCGGACCAAGCTGGATGATCGGTTATCAAGGATTTAGGAAAAAAGTGGAGCCTATTTAAGGCTTAAAACGATTTTTTCGAGGTTGAATACCTTGTACCTTGGCGCGAGAGTCACGATGACCTGCCTACCAACAGCTTGTGACTGTGCAGGCTGTGCCACTGATCCTTCGAAGAAGGCTTCATGAGCGTTGGTAAAAAATACGAAGTGATGGTGTCCGACCGGGTGCGCATCGACATCCATATGCCCGGACATATACTGACCCTGTCGGACCGTCCCCTCTTCAAGCCGGATACGGAGCGCCTCTGGCCGGTACAGGAAAGCCTTGCGCGGCATCGGAGCAAATGCTTTTAATGGTGTTGCAGGTCGCCCGTCAATATTTGCACAAGTTCAATTTATTCAGATAGGCCTAACCCAACCATGACTGATTATACGGCAAAGAAGTGCCCGAAATGTGGCCAGCAGTTACGATTTCCTGACAACATCGGCGGGATGCTTATGGCCTGTCCTTCATGTGGCCACAAATTCCACTCCGACTTTAAGCTGGGTCGTACCAGAAGAAGTGATCATCGAAACCTATTCATCCGTATTTTCGAAATGCCCTATAAAATTGCCAGTCGAATCGGGCGATATTTTGCTTCCAAATGATATTCTCATGGCTTTTCCGGGCCTTCATTAATAACCTGCTATAACCTACTCCCGGGGCCAATTTGAACAGGTGCTTGTCGTTTCGAGCATGCCCGCTTTCACTACCCCTGCTTTTTGCGAAGCTGATTGATCATTTCATGAGCAACTGCTTCTGATGATGCAGGGTTTTGGCCCGTTAAGAGATTGCCGTCAACCTCGACATGGCTCTCCCAGTCAGCTCCCTTAGTATATAAGCCTTGGTTCGACTTAAGCATATCTTCAAGCAAAAATGGAACAACCTCAGTCAGTTGCACAGCTTCTTCTTCGGTATTGCTGAAACCGGTTACTTTTTTACCTTTCACCAGGGGGTCACCATCCTCTCGGTTTGTATGGCGTAGAACTCCGGGCGCATGACAGACCAGTCCCATTGGCTTTCCTTGTCGGTAAAAAGTTTCCAGGAGCGAAATGGAATTCTTATCTTCAGCAAGATCCCATAGCGGTCCGTGCCCTCCTGGATAGAAAACGGCATCGAAATCCGAAGGGTCGAGCGCGTCTAAGCGATGCGTATTGGCGAGTTTTTTTTGAGATTCTTTGTCATTGCGAAACCGCTCTGTTGCTGCAGTCTGAAAGTCAGGCGCGTCACTTTTTGGATCCAATGGAGGATTCCCTCCTTTCGGAGAGGCCAGGGTGACCTCAATGTTCCGGTCTTTAAAAACGTAATAAGGTGAAGCGAATTCTTCTAACCAGAAACCGGTTTTAAGTCCTGTTTTCCCAAGTTTTTCGTGGGATGTGAGAACCATAAGTATTTTCATAAGAATTTCCTTTTTTTAATCAGTGTTCATCATTAACCCGGACGACTAATTTCCCGAAGTTCTGACCGACTAACATGCCGATAAAAGCGTCCGGTGCACGTTCCAACCCATCGACCATATGTTCACGGTATTTTATCTGTCCCGTGCTCAGCCATTGAGACATGTCTTTTGAGAATTCGTCGTAGCGGTGGCCGTAATCCTCAAAAATGATAAATCCCTGAACTTTTAACCGTTTGGCTAAAATGGTACGCATGAGAAGAGACAGGCGATCCGGTCCATCGGGAAGCTGCGGGAAGCTGCGTCGCATTGTAATGAGAAATAAGCCCGCACACCGGAATTCTGGCTTTTGTGTTGAGCAGCGGCAAGGCCGCATCAAAGACCTTGCCCCCTACGCTTTCGAAATAGATGTCAATCCCCTTGGCGCAAGCTTTGCCAAGCTGTTGGGCAAAATCCGAAGATTGGTGATCCAGGCACGCATCCAGACCAAGGACCGCTTTTGCGTAGTCGCATTTTTCGCTACCGCCGGCAACGCCGACGACCCGACAGCCTTTCAACTTCCCGATCTGCCCTACCGTCGCACCTACCGGCCCGGTGGCCGCAGCAACGACCAGGGTCTCTCCCTGTTTGGGTCGGCCAATATCCAGTAGTCCCATGTAGGCGGTAAACCCCGGCATGCCCAATATCCCCAA
>RCNG010001950.1_pt1 | contig 10271 bp, 6 predicted proteins | sample 2041371 | NCBI WGS metagenome assembly RCNG01 (sample SAMN09708227, study PRJNA481090) | Marine sediment metagenome, whole genome shotgun sequencing project. | biome: marine sediment; feature: ocean; material: sediment; isolation source: Sewage treatment plant 1 marine sediment (STP1) ... | reverse complement strand
CAGCCGGCGCGCCGGCAATGAACCCGGTGAGTGTCTCCCCCTCCAGCGGCGGGGGATTCCCGACGCCGCTCAGTTCGAAGATGGTGGGCGCCAGGTCCACCAGCCGTACATTGTCCGCAATGACCCGGCCCGGCGATCCGGCCGGCGGAAGCAGGATCAGCGGCACGTGAATCTGCTCATCATACAGGGTGTAGCCGTGGAGCAGACCGCCGTGGTCGGCCAGTTCCTCACCATGGTCGGCGGTGAAGGCGATCACCGTCTCCCGGTCCGGGCCCGGGCCTCGCAGCCAGGCCAGCAGTCGTCCCAGCTCCAGGTCGTTGTAAAGGATATCGCCATCATAGAAATCCTTCATCCGCTGCAGGGTGCTGTCACCCATCTGCCGTTCGCCATGAGCAAAACCGAGCAGTGCCTCGGTGGAGAGGTCCTCGGCCCGGTTGCGCTGCTCCGCCGGGAGGAACATATGGTCGAAGGGGAACGGCGCCTCGTAGGGATTGTGGGGATGAATGGTGTGGACGTAAGCAAAATACGGTTGGCCAGGGGGCAAACTCCCGGCCCACCGGACAAACGCGTCGGTGGCCTGGCGGGCAAAATCCTTCACCGGCTGTCGGCGAAAGAAGATCTCCCGGGCCACGTGACCGAACCCGCGGTGATACCCGACTTCCGGGCCGAGGTTGGGGTTGTTGGTGAACAACCCGGTGGCATACCCCGACCGGGTGAAGACCTCGGCCAGTGTCGGGTGATCCGCTGACAGGACGGTGTGGCCGGTGAAGGGGAGATAGCGGCCGGTGAACAGCGACTTCACCGACGGGGTGGTGTTCGGCGCCTGGGCAAAGGCGCTGCGGAAGAGCAGCCCCTGACGAGAGAGGCGGTCGAGCACCGGGCTGGTCCGCCGCTGGTAGCCATAGGTCGAGAGATTGCCGGCACGCAGGGCATCCATCACGTAGATCAGCACGTTCGGCGGCGCGCCGGTGGCCGCGGCCATTTCCGGGGGAAGCACAGGCGGAGGTGAGGCCGGAACCCGGATCTCGGGGCGGAGCAGGTGAAATGTCGGGCCATTGTCACCGCCGGCCCCGTCCGCCGGATCCACCGAAAAAGTGAGTCGGACCGAGCGGTCGGCCCAGCGCTCCAGGTCGAGAACAACCGGTTTACCCGGCGTGCCGGCACGGAACCGACGACGGAAAATCTCGGTGGTCGGCCCATCATCGACGGCCACGGTCACCCGCAGCAGGGCCGTATGGTCGGCCTCACCGCCAAAGATCAGCAGCCCCTCCTGCGGTATCTCGACATACCAGGAAACGTCCGCGGGCAGGGGAAGGTCCACCCCTTCACCCACGGCCGTCACCGGCTGCGCCTCATCGCCCGCCTCCGTGTCGGCAATGATCCGGATCGCATCCAGCTGCACCGCCACCCGGCGGGTATCGGTTGACCCCGGGAACACGTCCGGCAGGTAGACGTCCTTCGAATAGAGCAGGACCAGGAGGTTGTCGCCCTCTCGCCAGACCTCGGCCGGCGTCTCCAGCCGGTGATCGGCGTATTCGGTGCCGGGAGTGAAGGTACCCAGCAGGGTTCCGTTCAATGACACACTCACCAGCAGGTCTTCCAGTGCCTCCACCCCCAGCCGCCGGCAACGGATGGCCAGGGTCCGCGGGCGGACCGCCGGACAGGTGAGCTGGAAGATGGAATTCTCACCCCAGGACCAGGCATAGGTCCGGCCGTCGGGTTCCCGCTCGGCGAAATAGAGCCCGTCCACCAGGTTCAGCTTGTGCTGGCCGGTGCCCAGGTCGAGCAGTTCCACCGGGCCCCAGGCTTCGGCCCGGGGGAGTTGGGACCCCAGGTCGAGATACTGCACGGTACCGTCAAGGGAGGGTTGGCGGCACCCGCCGGCGAAGAGCAGAACCAGCAACAGAAAGCTGCCGAAAACCGGCGTAAAAAAAGTCCGCCGATTCCTTTTTCCACCCTGCCCCGTCATAGCTGTACTCCGGATCGATAGCCTGGAAGGTGAGTTCCAGAGGAGTTTATCACATGCCGCCGACCGCTACGAAACACCAGCCCGGTTTTCATGGACAATGTCATCGGGAACGGCGCTCACCTGCCGCCACAGACGAAAAGGGGGATGGATCATGAGCGGTTTGGGCTGGCATCACCTGACAAGGAATGACAAATTGGCGATCCTCGCCGGTCTGGAGAACGGCAGTGCCCGCGGCGGCCCCTACCATGTTGAGTTGCATCCCACAAACCGCTGCAATATCAACTGTTTCTTCTGTGCCACACAAAAAATCCGCCAGGCCGACGAGATTCCGCTCTCCCGGCTGGACCGGCTGATCCGGGAGATGAAACAGCTGGGAACCCGCTCGGTGGGCCACGGCAAGGGCTGTTTCATGCGAAACTTCTACTATTGGACCGATGGCCCCTTTGTCCGCCGCCTGGGCGGGCGCCTCTCCGGGCTGCGCGCCAGCGCACTCAATCCCGCCACTGCTTGACGTTCCCTAGTAATAAACTATATATTATAGTGTATTGAGGGGATTTCACCGTACACCGGGAGGAGAGTCGTGCGTTTTTCCACAGTAAAACCGATCGCAGCCGTTTCACTGCTCCTGCTTCTGCTCGTTCTGGCAGTGCAGGCGGTCACCAGTGGAGAGAGTGATGTCGTCCCGCCGCCCGACCCGGCTCCCGGCGACTATGTCCTGCTGGCCTGGAGCGACCGCGGAATGCACTTCATGAACCGTGACCACTCGGTGATGTCACTGATGCCGCCCCACAGCACCCTATGGGCCCAGGTGGTCCACCGTAGCGACACTGACGGTTCGTCATCCGCCGGCGGGATTCCCGGCGCCGCCATCAGCTGGCCCCGGATCGAGACCAAGGACCTGACCCTCGAATACTCCATACCCGGCAACAGCTATTCCGCAGGCAAAACCGACTTCTGGGACCACGCATCAGCGCTCTACGGCAAGACCATTCCCCCGGACACCGGACTCACCGGCAGGGGGCTGACCGGTACCTTTGACCAGCGCCTCGGCTATTTCGAGGCCGCGGGCATCCCGCTGACCCCCTTCCCCGACTTCATGCCGGACCAGGAAGAGCCATATCAGAAAGCCCTGGTGGTGCTGAAGGACCGCAAGGGCCGCGTGCTGGCCACCTCCACACCCACCCTGCCGGTGTCGGTTGAGGTGAACTGCTCCACGGTACACTGCCACGAGAGCGATGAACAGATCGTGGAGTCGCACCCCGCCGGCGGCGGCTACGACCCGGATCAGCGGCCGATGCTCTGCGGTTCCTGCCATGCCCAGCAACTGGTCGGCCTGGAAGGTGAGAAGGGTGCCGGGTCACTCTCCGAGGTGATTCACACGTCGCACAAATTCATCGATCAGGAATACTCGCACCTGGATTCGTGCTACACCTGCCACCCCGGGCCGGAGGCGCAGTTCAACCGCGGGATCATGGGCCACCAGGAAGGGATCCTCTGCCAGCACTGCCACGGCTGGATCGAGGACGTGGGCCACTCCATCAGTGAAGGACGGGAACCCTGGGTGGATCAACCGGACTGCGACGCCTGCCACCCCCCACCCCACGAAGAGGAGATGCAGACCGACTGCGACTGTTTCTTCACCGGGGGGCACTTCGGCCTGATGTGCGGCGGCTGCCACAACAGCATGCACGCCATCTGGCCCTCGCGGGAGATGTCGGACAACGACAACTCGGTGGCTCTTCAGGGGTACGCCGGGTCGCTGTTCGCCTGCACGCTCTGCCACACCCTGTCCCCGCCAGGCGATCCGGGGTTCGGGCACCAGCAATAAAAATGGGGACGTACATAACTTTATAACTAACGAATCCCTGCACCGGTTCGGGATCCGTTAGTTATAAAGTTATGTACGTCCCCGTCTGTAACTACTCCTCTTCCTCCTCCGGGTCCTTGGCCAGTTCCACCGACGTGGTGGTGTAGGAGGTGATGGCGGTGGCTTCGTCACGCACCCCCACCGCCACGGTCTGGTCGCCAGCCTTCATGCCCAGCTTCATCTTGTAGAAGAAGAACCCGGCCCGCGCCTCGTCGAGGCTCTCGTCGGGTATCTGGATCGCCGGCGGGACCGGCGGCTCGCTCACCGTGGACATCCAGCCCCGTTCGTCCCGGGCGGCGATGGAGAGGCTCACCCGGCACTCGTGGTACCCGGTGGCCGGATTGAAGAAGAGGCTGTCCATGGGAACAGCCACAATGGTGGGCACCAGGTAGTCATCCTTGCCCCGCTTCTCCGGTTCGCCAAAGGCCATCTTGATCCCGAAAGTGTTATCGGGCTGCCCGAAGAGCAGGGTGGCCCGTAGCCCCTCGGCCATTTCGGCCCCCGGTCCCTTGTGCATCGAGACCCGGCGATAGCGGGTCCTGAGACCCCGCTTCTTCGTTTTGACCTTGATCTTGAAATAGGGGTTGTCCGCGCTGTAGATCGGCTTGTAGCCCAGCGAGTAGAAGCTGTCCATATCGGCAAAGACCAGTTCCATGGCCCGATCGAAGTTGTTGGTGTTGGTGAACGACAGACCGCCGGTCTGTTTGGCCATGTACTTCAGTGACGCCTGGAGGTTCAGCCGGGCGATGCGGTCGATGCTGGTGGTGAAGGAGCTGTTCCGGTTGGCCACGTCCAGGCTCCCCTCGCCGCCGCGGAGGCCGCCGGCGTCCACGGTGTAGAAGGTGACCCGGTTGGAGCTGGCAAAGGCGGTGAGGTCGTCGAACAGTTTGCTGGCATCATGGCTGGTGGAGCGAAGATACATCCCCTTGGTCCGGCTGCCGGTGCCGGCGCCGGTTTCCGCCCCAGCCTTGTCCGTCTTCTCCTCCAGGGCGTAGAACATCTCCTCACCGGCCACCATGGGCAGGCCGTCACTGACGTAGAGCAGGGCCTTGCGGCCGTTGATCCCGGCCAGGGCGCCGACAAAGAATTTCAGCGCACCGAGGGTGTACTTGGTGTCCTGTTCCACAAAGCTGGCATAGGTCTCTACGCGGCCCACCAGCGACTCGATGAACGCGGAACCGGGATCGTAGCCGGCAATCTCATTCAGCAGGTCGCGCCGTTCGTCGTCGAGGTAATTCCGCTGGGTGGTCAGCTTTTCCGTCTCCTCCAGGGCCAGGCGAACCAGTTCCATGTCGGTGGTGAACGGCTGGCGGACGTTGAGGCCCCGGTCGAAGCTGACCACCATCACCCGGTCGTTGCCGCTGACCCGTTCGGCGAGAAAGGTCTTCAGGGAATCAAAAATGCGGTTTCGGGAAAAATGGTGGAGATTGTAGTTGTCGACGTAGACAATCAGGTTCAGCGGCGGCCGTTGCTCAGCAGCGGCCGGCGTATCCGACGACTCATCGAAAAGCGATGGGTCACCCGGGCCGGGATCGATCCTCTTGCCGCCGTCCATGGCGTAAAAGTTCAGGATTTCCAGGGGGATTTTATTCTCGAAGAGTTTGAAATCGTCCGGGCCGAGGCCCTTTACGGGGTTGCCCTTCTTGTCGGTGACAAAAACCTCGACTTCGCGGATCCGCACCTCGAGACTCTCCTCGTAGCGGTCCGCATTTTCCTCCTCCTGGTTCGCCCGGGCGGGGATCATCACCGCCAGCAAAAGTAATACCAGGATGCCAATAATCGTGCGTTTCATGTTTTGCTACCTCCGACTCCATTATACCGTGCCTGGCCGAAGGGGTTGATGTTTCTGCCAAATAAAATGGGCGGTTGCCGGTGGAACCGGCAACCGCCATGGGAAAACCAAACCTTGTATTGCTTACCGGCCGCGCCGTTCAGTCATCCGGGCCCGGCGTTCCTCGTGCAGGTCCTCCATCTTCTCCTGCTGTTCGGGCGTCAGCACGCCGTCGATCTTCTCCTGGACTTCGCTCCGTTTTTCCTGACGGTCTTCGGCAATGATCTCCCGGATGGCGTCCTGCTGGTCGTCGGTGAGTTCCAGCGCTTCGGCCATCCGCTCCAACCGGGCACCGGGGCCACCCGGGCCTCCGGGACCGCGCATTCCACGGCCCCTGCCCTTGCCCACCATCGCAGGATGCTCCTCCTTCAGTTGCTCCAGCTTGCTCTGCTGATCGCTGGTGAGCACTTCGGCCACCCTCTCCTCGATCCGCTCCCTGGCCGCCGGCATCTCCTCAGCCATGATGGCCTGGATCTGCTCCTTCTGTTCGTCGGTGAGTTCCAGTTCCTCTCCCAGACGCCCCAGTAGTCCCCGCTGGGGCGGTCCCTGCCCCTTCATTCCCGGTCCGTCCCCCTGCCCCAGGGGACACTGGTCGGGCTCCTGGGCAGCAGCGGTCAAGGGCAGTGCCAACAGCAGGGCGAGGGCGATCATCACAACACTTGTCATCGATCTGTTCATGGCGTTTCTCCTTTTGAATTTCCGGGATCGACCACTGCGGCCCCCGGTGTTTGCCATACACACCCCATTAGACGCACCGGGCCCCTTAAGCAGCGTCAAGCCGGAGTAAAGAAAACTGAAGAATGGTCAAGGTCCCTTCTCTTATTGCCGGGGAACGTGGAATGGAATAGAGTTGAGCGCAGTGACGAATGCCGGACCGATCCATAACAGACAACCCTGGTGACACATTGACCACCGAGGCCACCCAGTTGACCGCCGGCGAACAGGACCTGATGCGCCGGCTGGGTGAACTGCTGTGCGAACAGCAGTACCGGGACCGGCACATCCTCGCCCGAATCCCGCACCGGAGCGACTCCGATGGCATCGCCGCCCCCTGGGTGCTGGAACAACAATTCGATGCCGCCGACACCTTCGACGCCTTGGTGATGCTCTTCTACCTCCAGGGCAGCATCCCCGCCGACCTGGCCGGGAAGCACTTCCCAACCGGCCTGCTGGATGGGCTGATCGACCTCGGCCTGCTGGCGGCGGCGCCGGACAACAGCAGGATCCACTCACTGGTGGACATCTTCTCCTTTGACGAGGCGATCTTCATCACCGATCCCTGCCGGGTCCGCGCCGTCCACCAACCGGAGTGGCTGCGCCGGCGGCTGCCCGCGGCGGAGCGGGTAATGTATCTCGGAATGGACTCAATCCTGCTGGCCCAGGGAACGGTGCGCCGACAGCGGCACCGGGTGCTCGACCTCTGCACCGGCAGCGGCATCCACGCCATCCTCGCTGCACAGCACAGTGACGCGACCACCGGTGTGGACATCAACCCCCGGGCCCTGCGCTTCAGCCGTCTCAACGCTGCCCTGAACGGCCGCCCGGATGTCTGCTTCCTGGAGGGCGATCTCTACCAGCCGACCGGTGAGGGTCGTTTCGACCTGGTGCTGGCCAACCCGCCCTTTGTCGCCGCGCCCGACGTGCGGATCCTCTTTCGCGACGGCGGGGATGCGGGGGAGGACGTGCTGGCACGCATTGTCGCCGGGCTGCCCCAGCGGCTGGTGGAGGGCGGCATCTGCCAGATCGTCACCGACCTGGCAATCCGCAAGGAGTCGAGCTACGAGCAGACGGTTCGCGGATGGCTTGGGAAAGGTGCCGAAGCTTGGGACATTCTGCTGGCGGTGAAGACGCGCACCAGCCTCATCGACTACGCCTTGTCCCACCGGGCCTTCGACGCCGAGTCCATTGAGCCGGCCGAACAGTCACGCCGGTTTTCGGTGATGATGGAAGACTTCCAGCGGGAGGGCCTGGCCCGCTTCGACTTCGGCCTGATCAACATCCGGCGCCGTCCAGCTGGTGAGCAGGGCTGGTACCGGGAACAGTCCCTGGCCGACACCGGCGGCGAAGGTCTGGGCGAGGCAATCGAGGAGTTTTTCGAGCGCTGCTGCCGCTTCTCCGACGACGGCCTGCCGGATTCGATGACGACGCTGAGGCCGCGGCTGAGGCGGGATCTTCAGGTGAGCCAGTTGCTGCTGCTCCGCCCGGGAGCGCCGCCGTTGGACGGCGTGATCAGGGCCCTGCCGGCCGGCAGCCACTGGGCCGACCTGGACCTCATGCTCACTCCGGAATCCTGCCGCCTACTGGGTCTCTGCAACGGCAAACAGAGTGTGGCCCGGATCATCGAGCACTTCCCCCCCCCGGGAACCCCGGCCCCGGCCGCCCGCCGCTTTGCGGTGGCAAACCAGATTCGCCTATTCTACGAAGCGGGGGTCGTGGATCTCGACGACGACTGATGCGAGCATTTTCAGCCGTACCGGGCCGCCTGCCCCCCGGGCAGCGGACCAGGGGCCGGCAGGGCACAAAAACCCGGGTTCCACAGGCAAAATCGACCTCGATCCCTGATAATAAAAGCAGTCGACGAGGAGAAAACTCCCCCTTGGGCACCCCCACTCCTGATCAGCGGAGGCCACGATGAGCAAAGAGAACAACAAAAAATTTGGCGAGCTGCTGCACGAAGAGCGGATCTTTTTACCCCCGGACCAGTTCCGTGACGCGGCACACGTAAATAACGAAACCCCCTACCTCGAAGGCAGCGAGGATTTCGAAGCGTTCTGGGCCAACCAGGCGGCCGATCTGGACTGGATCGAACCATGGGAGAAGGTGCTGGAGTGGGACCCGCCCCATGCCCGCTGGTTCGTCGGCGGCAAACTCAACGTCAGCGTCAACTGCATCGACCGCCATCTCTCCACCCCGCGGCGCAACAAGGCAGCTCTGATCTGGGAGGGCGAACCGGGCGAACGCCGGGTGCTGACCTACTGGCAGCTCTCCCGACAGGTGAACAAGTTCGGCAATGCCCTGCGCAAACTTGGTGTGAAGAAAGGCGACCGGGTGGCCCTCTACCTGCCGATGATCCCCGAGCTGGTGGTGGCCATGCTGGCCTGCGCCCGCATCGGTGCGGTGCACAGTGTGGTTTTTGCCGGCTTCAGCCCGGAAGCGCTGCGTGACCGGATCAACGACGCCGGGGCCAAGGTGCTGGTCACCGCCGATGGCGGGTTCCGCCGCGGCAGCATCATCCCGCTGAAACACGACGCCGATTTCGCCATCCGCGAGTGCCCGTCCATCGAGCACGTGGTGATCGTCAAGCGGGGCGAGTTCCCCCTGCGGGTCAAGGAGGGACGCGACCACTGGTATCACCGGCTGATGCAGGACGCGGACCGCCACTGCGAACCGGAGCCCATGGACTCGGAGGACCTGCTGTTCATCCTCTACACCTCGGGCACCACCGGCCAGCCCAAGGGAATCATGCACACCACCGGCGGCTACCTGACCCAGACCCACGCCACCAGCAAGTGGGTCTTCGACCTCAAGGAGGAGGACACGTTCTGGTGCACCGCCGACTGCGGCTGGGTCACCGGCCACTCCTACCTGACCTACGGCCCGCTGGCCAACGGCGCCACCTGCGTGATGTACGAGGGTTCGCCGGACTGGCCGGACCGCGACCGCTTCTGGGAGATTGTGGAGCGTTACGGGGTCACCATCTTCTACACCGCACCCACCGCCATCCGCGCCTTCATGAAGTGGGGCGAGGAGTGGCCCGACCAGCACGACCTCTCCACCCTGCGCCTGCTGGGCACAGTGGGTGAGCCGATCAACCCCGAGGCCTGGGTCTGGTACCACGAAGTGATCGGCAAGCAAAAGTGCCCCATCGTCGACACCTGGTGGCAGACCGAGACCGGGGGGATCATGATCACGCCCCTGCCTGGTCACGTCCCGGCCAAACCCGGCTCCTGCACCCGGCCCTTCCCCGGCATCGAAGCGACGATCCTCGATGACGAGGGAAACGAGATCAAGACCGGCGGCGGCTACCTGGCCATCACCCGGCCCTGGCCCGGGATGCTGCGCGGCATCTGGGGCGATGAGCAGCGGTTCCGCGATGTCTACTGGAGCAAGTGGAAGAACATCTACTTTCCCGGGGACAGCGCCAAGCGGGACGAGGACGGCTACTTCTGGGTCCTGGGCCGCGCCGACGACGTGATGAACGTCTCGGGGCACCGCATCGGCACCATGGAACTGGAGAGCGCCCTGGTGTCGCACCCGGCGGTGGCCGAAGCGGCGGTGGTGGGCATCCCCCACGAGATCAAGGGCACAGCGGTGGCCGCCTTCGTCACCCTCCGTGACGGGGAGACCCAGCGGCTGGAACTGATTGAAATGCTGAAGGAGCACGTGGTGCAGAAGATCGGGGCCATCGCCCGGCCCCAGGAGATCCTCTTCAGCTCCGACCTGCCCAAGACCCGCTCGGGCAAAATCATGCGCCGCCTGCTGCGGGACATCGCCGAGGGCAAGGTGCTGGGTGACACCACCACCCTGGCCGACCCGGCGGTGGTGGAGCGGCTGAAGAAGCAATACGAGGAGACTGAGGGGTAAGAAAAATGGTGACTGTCACC
>RCNG010001949.1_pt1 | contig 10271 bp, 10 predicted proteins | sample 2041371 | NCBI WGS metagenome assembly RCNG01 (sample SAMN09708227, study PRJNA481090) | Marine sediment metagenome, whole genome shotgun sequencing project. | biome: marine sediment; feature: ocean; material: sediment; isolation source: Sewage treatment plant 1 marine sediment (STP1) ... | reverse complement strand
CTGAAGGACAGTGCTGATGTCATATTACCTGTTGCAGCAATCACAGAATCATCCGGCACATTGATAAATGCGGATGGCACCTGGCAAAGCTTTAACGCGGTCAGTAAAGCCAGAGGCCAGTCAAAACCAGGCTGGAAAATACTGCGCGTTATGGGCAATCTGTTTGGTGTTGATGGTTTTGAGTATCAAAGCTCTGATGAAGTTATCAGGGAACTGCAATCGCTGCTGGGTGAAAAAGCGGCTGTTCAGGATAATCAGATAGAATGGTTGTGCCCGGAAAATATCAGTGCACAAAACTCAGACATACAGAGAATTGCTGAATTACCCATCTACTGTGTTGATGCAGTGACCCGTCGAGCTACAGCCCTGCATAAAACCCAGGATGGTGAGATGGCGTATTTTGCAAAAATCAATAATGCCCTGGCGAAAAAACTCCAGCTGCAAGATGCACAACAGGTGAGCGCAAAACAGGGTGACAATGCAACTGATATTACTATCAGTATAGATGATAGAATTACAGATAATTGTGTTTATCTGCCTGCAGGTATCGCTGCTGCGGCATCACTGGGCGGCGGGTTTGACACAATTGAATTAATAGCGACAAGCGCAGCCAAATAAACGGAGCAAATGCTGGTGGACCTGATTTTATCCATTTATGAAATACCGGTTATAAATATACTCGTCAAGATCATAGTGATCCTGGTGCCGCTATTATTGACCGTAGCTTATTTTACTTATGCGGAACGCAAAATAATCGGCTATATGCAGGCTCGTATTGGACCAAACCGAGTCGGCCCAAGGGGCTGGCTGCAACCAATTGCAGATGCCATGAAGCTGATGTTTAAAGAAATTATTTTTCCTTCCGGAGCGAATAAAATTCTCTTTACCATTGCTCCAACACTTACCATTGCCACGGCTCTGGCAGCCTGGGCGGTTATCCCGTTTGGTGCGGAAATGGTGCTGGCGGATATTAATGTTGCCCTGTTGTATATACTTGCCATGACATCAGTGGGTGTTTATGGTGTGATTCTGGCGGGCTGGTCTTCCAATTCAAAATACGCCATTATGAGTACCCTGAGAACTGCAGCGCAAGTGGTCTCCTATGAAATAGCCATGGGCTTTGCTCTGGTTGGCGTCGTTATGGCTGCCAGAAGTCTGAATATTGGCGATATTGTTATGGGGCAAAGCGGCAGTATCTGGGGCTGGTATATGTGGCCTTTATTGCCCATGTTTGTGATTTATTTTCTCTCGGGTGTGGCTGAAACGAATCGTGCGCCATTTGATGTGGCGGAAGGCGAGTCAGAAATTGTTGCCGGTTTCCACGTTGAATATTCCGGTATCCTGTTTGCCATTTTCTTCCTGGCTGAATACGCCAATATGATCCTGATTTCCATTCTGGCGGCTCTATTGTTTATGGGAGGCTGGTTATCACCTTTTCAGGGTGTCAGCTTTTTAGGTCTTGGTTCAAGTTTCCTGGCGGGTTCCAGTATCATCTGGTTATTAGCTAAAACGGCCATATTTATGTTCCTGTTCTTATGGTTCAGAGCAACTTTCCCGCGCTATCGGTATGATCAGATTATGCGTCTGGGCTGGAAAGTCTTTATACCCATCACAATTGTCTGGATCTATGTGATTGGCATTATGTATTACGCAGAAATAGCACCCTGGTTTGTTAAGGGCTAATGGTTAAGACGGTTGGAAATATTATGCTGGAGATAGTTTGGTGAAGCAATTGACTCAATTTTTTAACAGTCTGTTTTTGGCAGAACTCTTTAAAGGCTTGAGCGTGACCGGGCGTTATCTTTTTAAGAAAAAAGTAACGGTACAGTATCCGGAAGAGAAAACCCCGCAGTCATATCGTTTTAGAGGCCTGCACGCTCTGCGCCGTTATGCTAATGGTGAAGAACGCTGCATCGCCTGTAAATTATGCGAAGCAATTTGTCCGGCGCTGGCCATAAGTATTGAATCTGAAGAGCGTGAAGACGGTACACGAAGAACTAAAAGTTATGATATTGATCTGACCAAGTGTATTTTCTGCGGTTTTTGTGAAGAATCCTGTCCTGTGGATTCCATTGTAGAAACCCGGATATTCGAATACCATGGTGAGGAACGCGGTGATTTGTTTATGACCAAAGAAAAGCTTCTGGCGATTGGTGATAAATATGAAGAACAAATTGCGGCCGACAGAGCTGAAGATTCAAAATATCGCTAAAGAGCAAATATAAACCGGTGGGCTTAGAGCTTGCCCTGTGTGGAATAATTTATGGAAACAATTGTTTTTTATTTATTTTCAGCCTTTATGGTGTTGTCTGCCTTAATGGTGATAACTGTCCATAATCCAGTTAGAGCAGCCTTCTTTTTGGTTCTGACGTTTTTTGCCTCGGCAGCGGTCTGGTTACTATTAGAAGCGGAATTTTTAGCGATTATCCTGATCATAGTTTATGTGGGCGCAGTCATGGTGCTTTTCCTGTTTGTAGTCATGATGCTGGATGTCAACCTGGCAGAACTAAAAAAAGGCTTTGTAAAAAATCTGCCTATAGCATTGCTCGTAGCTCTGGTGATGTTTGCCATTATCTTTTTTGTTGTTGGTGGCAGCCACTTTGATGCCACCAGTTTTACGCCGCCTGAGCGCCATGGTGCAGATTATAGTAATGTGTCTGAGCTGGGTAAGCTGCTATACACAGAATATGCCTATTCCTTTGAAATTGCGGCTGTCATCCTGCTGGTTGGCATAGTTGCGGCAATCAGTCTGACCTTAAGACGTCGACCTAATACCAAACACCAGAAAATTGAAGATCAGGTGGCGGTCAAAAGTGCAGATCGTTTACGGGTGATCAAAGTAGAACCTCAGGAGAGAAAATAATGCTGACACTGACTCATTTTCTGGTTCTTGGTGCCATTGTCTTTTCTATCAGTCTGGCAGGTGTTTTTATTAATCGTAAAAATGTCATCATACTGCTGATGTGTGTGGAATTAATGCTCCTGGCCGTTAATACCAACTTTCTTGCCTTCTCACATTTCCTTGGGGACGCCGCAGGGCAGGTATTTGTTTTCTTTATTCTCACTGTTGCTGCAGCAGAAGCTGCAATTGGTTTGGCAATCTTGGTCGTTCTGTTTAGAAACAAGCGTACCATTAATGTTGAAGAACTTGATACATTGAAGGGTTGATCCTGTGTTTGAAAATTATAGTGACTCACAAGTTTACCTGGCCGTTGTTCTGGCACCGCTTATTGGTTCCATTCTTGCCGGGGTGTTTAATGCCTACATCAGTAAGGCAGTGGCACATACCGTTACCATAGCCGGTGTTGCCATTTCCTTCATACTGGCGCTGTACGTCTTCAAATACTTCGCTTTTGACGGAGCACAGACCTATAACGAAACAGTTTACACCTGGATGGTCAGTGACGGTATTCGCTTTGAAATCGGTTTTTTAATCGATAACCTGACTTCCATGATGCTGGTCGTGGTCAGTTTTGTGTCTTTGATGGTGCATTTATACACCATTGGTTATATGCAGGACGATCCGGGTTACAAACGTTTCTTTAGCTACATATCACTGTTTACCTTTTCAATGTACATGCTGGTGATGTCCAATAACTTCCTGCAATTATTCTTTGGCTGGGAAGCGGTTGGTCTGGTTTCCTATCTGCTGATTGGATTTTATTACAAAAAAGAAAGTGCTATTTTTGCTAACCTGAAGGCGTTTCTGGTCAACAGGGTAGGGGATTTTGGTTTTATCCTGGGTATTGCCGGCGTATTATTTGTGTTCAATACTCTGGACTATGCTGAAGTCTTTAATGCGGCACCCTCCAAAGCGACTATGCCCATTGAAATCATACCGGGTAAGGAATGGTCTATGATGACCGTTATCTGTTTGCTGCTATTTGTTGGTGCCATGGGTAAATCAGCGCAGGTGCCCTTACATGTGTGGCTGCCCGACTCCATGGAAGGTCCTACACCGATTTCTGCTTTGATTCACGCGGCCACTATGGTGACAGCCGGTATTTTTATGGTGACCAGAATGTCACCCTTATTTGAACTGTCTGAAACCGCCTTGTCCTTTATTCTGGTCATAGGTGCCATAACGGCCCTGTTTATGGGCTTTTTGGGTATTATTCAAAACGATATCAAACGTGTGGTCGCTTACTCTACGCTGTCGCAGCTAGGCTATATGACGGTTGCTTTGGGCGCTTCTGCTTATTCAGCGGCAGTTTTCCATCTGATGACTCACGCTTTCTTTAAAGCTCTGCTGTTCCTGGCCGCGGGCTCGGTGATTATAGCCATGCACCATGTGCAGGATATTCGTCAAATGGGTGGCTTGAAAAAATACATGCCCATTACCTACTGGACATCTCTATTGGGTACTCTGGCGCTGATTGGTTTCCCGGGTTTCTCAGGGTTCTATTCCAAAGACAGTATCATTGAAGCCGTTCATGCGGCTTCTATTCCAGGTTCCACCTTTGCCTATTATTGTGTTTTGATTGGCGTATTTATTACCGCCTTATACTCTCTGAGAATGTTTTTTATTGTTTTCCATGGTAAAGAAAGAATGGATCAGCACACTAAAGAGCATTTGAAAGAGTCTCCCTGGGTTGTGACCGTACCCCTGATCGCATTGGCCATTCCTTCTGTTATTATCGGCGGCCTGACAATTACCAATGTATTATATGGTGACTATTTCAATGGTGCCGTTGTTGTCCATAAGGTCCATGATGTTCTGGGGCATTTAAAAGCAGATTATCATGGTCCTTTGTCAATGATTCTGCATGGCCTTATGACCGCGCCATTTTGGCTCATGGCGGGTGGTATTGCTACAGCCTGGTATCTGTATATGAAGAATCCTGATTTGCCCGGCAAAATTAAAAATTCATTTGCATTGATCTACAATATTCTGGACAACAAATACGGCTTTGATACTTTCTATGAAAAAGTGATTGCCGGCGGTACCAGAGGACTGGGCAGTCTGTTCTCAAAAATAGGCGATGCCCTGATTATTGACGGAATTATTGTCAATGGATCAGCCAGGAGTGTTGCCCGGTTCTCCTCGATTATCAGAAACATACAGACCGGGTACCTGTATCACTACGCATTTGCCATGATTCTGGGCTTGATTGGATTACTGGCACTGGTTGTTTTTTAACGACAATTACAAACAAATTCAAGAGCTTTTGCTGCTACTGAAATGCAAGAGTCAACAATAGAGATTTTAGGAAAAGGGTATTTTATTCATGTTTTCAAATTTGCCGTTATTGAGTCTGGTGATTTGGACTCCCATCATTGGTGGGATGCTGGTGCTGGCAACTGGAAGTAAGAACAGTATTGAAGCAAAAGTTCTATCTCTGCTGGTTTCTTTGGCAACCCTGGCACTCTCCATTCCACTGTACACGCAGTTTGATGCCAGCCTTGCCAGTATGCAATTTGAAGAACTGCTGCCCTGGATCAGCAGCTTTCACATCAATTACCATATTGGTATTGATGGGATCTCCATGCCATTAATCCTGTTAACCACCTTTATTACCGTCATTGTTGTCATTGCCGGCTGGAAAGTTATTACCTTCAAGATTGCCCAGTACATGGCAGCGTTTTTGATCCTTGAAGGATTAATGATCGGTGCTTTTGCTGCACTGGATGCCATGCTGTTTTATGTCTTCTGGGAAGCCTTGTTAATACCCATGTTTGTTATTATTGGTATCTGGGGCGGACCGAACCGCGTTTATGCGACTATCAAGTTTTTCCTTTATACTTTCCTGGGTTCCGTGTTTATGCTGATTTCCCTGCTGTACATGTATACGCATGCAGTAGATGTCAACGGTGTGGGTACTTTCAATATTCTTGACTTACATAAACTGCCGCTGGATATGACCCCTCAAATCCTGATCTTCCTATCATTTCTGGTGGCATTCGCCGTAAAAGTACCCATGTGGCCGGTGCATACCTGGTTACCGGATGCCCACGTGGAAGCACCCACCGGCGGTTCAGTTATCCTGGCCGCAATTATGCTGAAACTGGGCGGCTACGGCTTCCTGCGTTTTAGTTTGCCAATTACGCCTGATGCCAGTATGGCGCTGGACTGGCTGGTGATCCTGCTGTCATTGATTGCCATTGTTTATATTGGCTTTGTGGCTTTGGTTCAGGCCGATATGAAAAAACTGATTGCCTATTCTTCAATTTCTCACATGGGCTTTGCTACCCTCGGTTTCTTCCTGTTATGGAAAATTACCGATAATACCGGCTCGACTTCAGGTGCCGCTTTAGGACTTGAGGGCGGTATGATACAGATGATTTCGCATGGCTTTATTTCTGCCGCCATGTTCCTGAGTGTTGGCGTACTGTACGATCGAATGCACTCACGTATGATTAAAGATTATGGCGGTGTGGTCAATACCATGCCAGCCTTTGCGACATTCGCCGTGTTTTTTGCCATGGCTAATGCCGGTTTGCCTGGAACGTCAGGTTTTGTCGGCGAATTTATGGTTATTTTATCAGCCTTTAAAGCCAATTTCTGGTATGCCTTCCTGGCAGCCATAACCCTGATCCTGGGGGCAGCTTATACCTTATGGATGGTAAAACGAGTGATTTTTGGTCCTGTCGCTAATGAACAGGTTGAAAATCTGGAAGATATGTCCAGTCGAGAATTCTTTATGATGCTGATTTTAGCTGTGGCGGTTCTGGCCATTGGTCTTTACCCGGCTCCTATACTGGAAGTCATGCATGCCACGATTGATAATTTAATCGCGCACATATCCATACCAAAAGTAGCTTTGTGAAATACTGTATTTAACGAACACGTGGAATTCCTTTTATAAGTGCCTTACAAACAGACATACTTGAAGACACTTAGCCAGTAAATCTGGCTTGGGAACAGAGTAAGAAATAGAACCAGAGTAAGAATACTATGAATTTTGTAACACCTGATTTTATGCCGGCGATGCCAGAAATTTTTTTACTCACGATGGTGTGTGCTATTCTAATCATCGACCTGTTTGTAAAAGATGACAGTAGAGGCGCGACCTACGTCCTGTCACTGATTGCCCTAATTGCCACAGCATTTCTGTCATTTTCAAATTACTCGGATCAGAGCATTAGCACCTTTAGTGGCTCATTCATTCTTGACCCCATGGCAACTATCCTCAAAATCTCGATCTGTGTTATTGTGCTGAGCGTCTTTATTTATGCCAAAGATTACCTGAAAGATCGCAATATCTATAAGGGTGAATACTTTATCCTGGGTTTATTTGGCGTCCTTGGCATGATGGTCATGGTGTCAGCGGGTAATTTCCTGACAGTCTATCTGGGGCTGGAATTATTATCACTGTCGATGTATGCCATGATTGCCATGCAGCGTGATTCCATTATGGCGTCAGAAGCTGCCATGAAGTACTTCGTCCTGGGTGCCATTGCTTCGGGTATGCTGCTTTATGGTATGTCCATGGTGTATGGCGTGACCGGCTCACTGGATCTGGCGACCATTAATAAAGCTGTTGCCGGTGCCGATCGTGTGGTCATGAGTTTTGGTCTGGTGTTTATTATTCTGGGTATTGCCTTCAAACTGGGTGCCGTACCTTTTCATATGTGGATGCCGGATGTGTATCACGGCTCGCCCACTTCAGTGACTTTATACATTGCCAGTGCCCCCAAAATTGCTGCATTTGCCATGATGTATCGCCTACTGGTGGATGGCTTATCCGACATGCATGCGGACTGGCAGATGATCCTGATAATTCTGTCTGTCTTATCCATGGTTCTGGGTAATATCATTGCCATCGCCCAAACCAATCTGAAAAGAATGTTTGCCTATTCAACAATTTCCCACGTTGGTTTTATTATTATGGGTGTTCTGGCCGGTACTCAGGCAGGTTATGGCGCAGCCATGTTCTATGCCATTTCTTACGCTATCATGAGTGTTGCCGGTTTCGGTATGATTGTCCTGCTCAGCCGGGCTGGATTTGAAGCCGAGGATATCGATGACTTCAAAGGCCTAAACCAGAAAAGTCCCTGGTTTGCCTTCATTATGATGGCAATTATGTTCTCTATGGCCGGTGTACCACCATTTTTGGGCTTCTGGGCAAAAGTCCTGGTCTTGCAGGAAGCCATTAACAGCGGACTGCTCTGGCTGGCGATTGTGGGTATCGTTGCCTCAATTATCGGTGCATTCTATTACCTGCGCGTGCTCAAGGTTATTTACTTTGACAAGCCTCTTGATGCAACACCCCTGCAGGCCAGTATGGACATGCGGCTGACCTTGAGTGTTAATGGCCTGGCAATTCTTGCTATTGGTCTTTATCCAACGGCACTGATTGCCCTGTGTGTCAGCACCTTCGCCTGATCGGATTTGAATTGGCACTCTGACGAGATCCTGAATTACCCATGTCCAGTTCAATTGCAGTATTCATGCTCTTTATCATATCACTGATAGCGGCAAACCTTCCGTTTCTCAGTGACAGGGTACTGTTTGTATTTAAAGCGGATAACAATAAGAGCTTCTGGCTGCGCTTTTCTGAGTGGTTTATTTTGTATGTGCTGGTAATGGCCATTGCCATTGGCCTGGAAACAAAATTACACGGTGCTGCTTATGCAAAGGTCTGGGAATTCTGGAATTTTTCCCAGCACTGGGAATTTTATTCCATAACTCTTTGTTTGTTTGTAGTTTTTGCACTGCCCGGATTTATCTACCTTTACGATCTTAAAAAGCATTTAAAATAATATTACCTTTTTCTTAATTACCGCTTGCATATCAGCCAAAAGAACGTATAATACGCTCCATCAGTTGCGGGGTGGAGCAGCCTGGTAGCTCGTCGGGCTCATAACCCGAAGGTCGTAAGTTCAAATCTTGCCCCCGCTACCAAATTTATATAGAAGAACCAGACACTTAAAAATGCCTGGTTTTTTTATGCCTGCTCGAAAAATATCTTAGCCCAAATTTAGCCCAAACCAAAATTATCAAATATCATATAAACTAAAAATTGACCTTCGGTCTTTATAATATTATTAGCCCAAGAATTTTCGTAGATTAGTTTTCAGGATTTTTTTCGTTTATATTTGTATTACTTATTCTATTTGCTTTAAATAGGATAAATGAGGTAATTGAGTTAAATATCATTTTATGAATATTATTACTGAAACGCTGACAGGCATTGTTAACAGAGTTACCTACCACAACCCTGATACGGGTTGGTCTGTCCTGCGAGTTCAGCCCTTCAATTCACCGCAACAACAAGAAACCGTTACTGTCCACCAAACTAAAGTATTTGCTGGAGCCACAATCGAATTTCGTGGTGCCTGGACGATTGATCATAAATATGGCCGTCAGTTCAAAGCCACCGAAGCTATTGAGAAAAAACCGGCCACAACAGCAGCTATTGAGAAATATCTTGGCTCTGGTCTGATAAAAGGAGTGGGTCCAAAAACAGCAAAAAGAATTGTGAAACATTTTCAAAATGAAACACTGGAGATCTTTGAAAATGATATTAACCGGCTAACTGAAGTGACAGGAATAGCTAAAAAGAAACTGACCATGATTGAACTGGCATGGACTGAACACCGAGCTATCAGGGATGTTATGATATTTCTCCAGGGGCATGGGATCAGCACTCTTTTTGCCGTGCGGATTTTATGTGAACCTTAAATATACTAATAGGAGATGAGTGAGTGAGTAATAAAATTATAATTATTAAAATACAACATGTTATGATGAGTTATATTGATATGAGTGATGAGTATATATAATTATAAAGATATACTTTTATACCTATTAATAATTTAACTAATGATGTTACTGAAGGGCCTCGCCGGCCCCTCTTGAGCGCTGAAAAGCGCGCTCAATTCACCCCGCAGGTATTTATTAGTCCAATGGCATATCTATCATGCTATACTTTCTTTACGACAACAGGGAGAGGTCCCGATGAGTCGTGTCCAGTGGCATAAGGGGGATCTTGTGCAGAGTGAAATTGGAACTGCCAACCTCCTTTGCTTTCAAAGAAAATATTCAATTGTCGATCATCTCAGCAGCTATCGTCCCAAACCAGCAGGTGGACTATTTTTATAGCCTAACGTCCAGTTTGAAAAAGCAGACGTTTCTAGCCAGTGAAATATTCAAAACTCTGAACTATCAAGATCGTCGCTTTCGACCCAAATCGTCAATATTAGTGAATTTATATATTTAGTATGTTTAAAAACACCATTTGATGAGCAGCCATACTTATTGGTTAAGGAAAAAGATGAGATAAGCGTAAAAAGATCAATAACCTCTATATTAAAATATAAAATATTAG
>RCNG010001947.1_pt1 | contig 10278 bp, 11 predicted proteins | sample 2041371 | NCBI WGS metagenome assembly RCNG01 (sample SAMN09708227, study PRJNA481090) | Marine sediment metagenome, whole genome shotgun sequencing project. | biome: marine sediment; feature: ocean; material: sediment; isolation source: Sewage treatment plant 1 marine sediment (STP1) ... | reverse complement strand
ACGATCACACGCTGCAAGGGAATTCTCCTATCGGGACGCCATCCTACGCACCGGCGACTGACGGCTTTCTGCGAGAGTGACGACCGGGAAGCGGCTCGCTGCGCGCAGCTGGGCTACGCGGGTTCCGATCTCACGGTGATCGTGTGCCAACCCTCAGCACCGTTGGGAGCCGGTGTCACCTCATCGGCCGTCTGGGTGAAGCCGGCCCGATCGGTTGCTCGGACGCGGACCCGGTGCTCTCCTTCGGCGAACATTGTCGGCAGCATCCACTGCCGCCACGCATCGTCGGAGAGCGGCTCGCTCAGCTCGGTCTCGGTCCAAGGGCCGTCGTCGAGCTGGATCTCGACCCGTTCGATCCCGTTCCCCGGCGACCACGCGACGCCGGCGACGGTGTATTCGCCGACCGGGAGCCTGACGCCGTTCTTTGGGCGATCGATCCTCGACTGAGTCTTGATGGGAGCCTCCTTCGACCAGCCGCGTGGCACCCAGTATCCGTCGAATGCGTCCCAGGTGGTCAGTTCGATCTCCTTGATCCACTTGGTCGCAGAGACGTAGCCGTAGAGGCCGGGGATGACCAAGCGGGCGGGGAAGCCGTGGTCCGCCGGGAGGACCTCCCGGTTCATGCCGATGGCGAGCATGGCATCGCGCCCGTCGAATGCGATCTCGGTCGGGAAACCAGCGGTCCAATCATCCGTGGACCGGGCGACGATTTGGTCCGCCCCGCTCTGCACCCCCGCCATCTCGAGCAGATCCTTGAGGTAGACCCCGGTCCAGAGCGCGTTGCCGACGAGCCCTCCCCCGACCTTGTTCGAGACGCACGACAGGGTCACGTATCGCTCGACGAGCGGCATGGCTGCAATATCGGCGTAGTTCAAGACGACCTCCCGAGCGACCATGCCCTTGATGGTCAGCGTCCATTCTTCGGGGTCGACCGCAGGCACGACGAGGGCCGTGTCGATGCGGTAGAAGTCGTCGTTCGCTACGACGATCGGCGTGAGCCCTTCCAGAGCGAGGTCGTCGGCCGCAGACGGATCGGCCTGTCGTTCTACCGGCACCGGGAGACCGAGTGCGCTGCGCTGCGCCTCGGCACGGCTGCGAATCATCGACCGTCCGATCCAAATCGTGATTGCGGAGACGGTCACGGCGCCCGCCAGACCGATCATCAGGCGACGACGCCCAGGGTCGGCAGGATCGAGGCCTGCGGCATCGGCCGACGCCGGACGCGACCAAACGGTGATACCCCACCACGTCAGGAGCCCCGCGCCCATCGCAAACGCTGTCGACGCGATCACGAGGGCGAGCGTCGCTCCCGGCTCGCCAAACTGGGCGACGATGCCTACTGCAGCAGCGACGGCGAAGGCGACCAGCATCACCCAGGGGCGTGTGGCGGCGGCCTTGCCGACGAACCATCCGATGACGAGGGCCACCGCAACGATACAGATGGCCAGCACGGCCTTGTCTGCGGTACCGAATGTCGAAATGGCGAATGTCTTGAGCCACGACGGCGAGAGATCGATGACGATGCTGCCGATGGCAGAGATCGCCGACGGCACTGCGGTGGACCAGCCGGCGAACAGTTCAGTGAGGCCGAGGCTGACGGCGACGCCACCGACCCCCGCCCACGCCGACCGCCGCCGGACAAGATGTGTTGTGGATGCTTCGCTCACGTCTCCATTGAAGCCGCCCGCAGCGGCTTTTGGCGCTGTATCGGCGGTAGTTCACTGTTCGTTAAGGGTTCGCCCTTTCCCCCACCGGCTGGGCGGATGAGGGTCGAATTGCGCTGCGTAATATGGGCTCTGCGTGGTGTCGCCTTGCGAGCTTCGGCCATGCATCGACGTTCGCCAGGGTCAGGAGACCGAAATGGAAGATGATCTAGCGACCAGATGCTGTGGTTGCTCGTTCGCGGCGATGTGCTGGATCGTCCCGACCCTCCTGGTGCTGATCCTGGTCGTCGTGACACTGTGCGCATTGAAATCGTACGGAGTCATCGGTTAGCGGATCGCCCGGTCCGGCTGAAGAACGTTTCGGGGTGTCGCGATCGCGTCGTCGCGACTCGGCCCGCTCCCGCTTCCGCTGTTCACACGGCGATGAGGTGTCCCTGGTGAAGGAGGACGGATGTCTCCTGCACGCGTTGCTGGGGGAAGCACGCCCCGAACATCTCATGGTCGTCGAGTGCGATCCCGCACCGCTTGCACATCAGCGCCCGGGTCGAAACGACCGGCGGCGGGGTCTTGCGAGGCGCGGGCGACTGTGGGCTGTGCCCATATCCGCCGCATTGGTAACACCTGCTCATAGAAGTGTCTTCGACGGAATCCGCCCGAACCTGTAGTCCCTGTTGGCTTTTCGGACTCGGAACTGCCGCCGACGGCAGCATTCACAGCAGTCAGCGGTTGTCGGTGCCACCAGGTCCGGTCTGCATCGGTTTGTGAGTGGAGGCCCGACCTCGCGCGTGGTCGGCATTCCCACGTGACTGGACGGTGTGTCACAGGCCCCCCGTAGCGTGCCAGCGCATGAATCCGAACCGACACCGCGCGATCGGGCTGCGCCGCCGTGCCCTCGAAGACCAGAATGCCGGCCTCACGTTGGCCGCGGCAGGCGGGGAGGCACATGTCGCCGCACGCCTGGATGATACGCGCCTCGAACTCTCCGCTCTCGGCGCCCTGCATGTCAGCGGGAACAAGATGCCGGACACTCACAGCCTCGAGAACCCAGTCAGAGGACCGGGTCACGTCGGCGATGCCCGAGATTCCGAAGACCGACGATGACAATTGTCTTCTTCGCCGGTGGGGAAGTGCCCACTCCAGCCAGGGCGTTGGCTCATGGTCGACAATCCGTCTGCCGCATCGCGCTGAGGTCGGTAGCTAGCCGTCGACGCGATCGAACACGGGCTTCACACCGCCTGCGTCGGCAGTGAACACGTCCGCCTCGCACGTGTACGGGAACTCCCCCGAGATCGCTTCTGCCGGAACCTGCGTCGAACAAGCGTTGAAGGGCAGCGGTACGAGGCTGTCCCCTACCTCGAGGAGCAGTTCGACCGTCACGTCGCGGCCACCCGTCTCTTCGAACAGCAGATCAGTTTCGGTGGCAACCCAGGTTCCGTCGTTCCCAGCGGTGATCGTTCCGACAATCGCCCCTTCCGGTGTGGCGACCTTGTATGCCCACGCCTCACGAATCGCCGTGTGCGTCCCGTCCTCACGCACGATGAGTCAATTCTCGCCGGAGCGGTACGAGATCTGGCCTTGGGCCTGACCCGCGAACTCCGCTCCGATCTGGTCGAAAAAGTCCTGGCTGCGGAGCACCCAGGACCCGATGAAGCAATCGCCGTCGAAGATCGTGACCGTCACAGTCTCGCTGACGGTCACGATCTTCGGCGGCCAGCCGGTCGGCTTCGACAGCGTGCCGTTCCGAGGTGAGAGTGTTGTTGTGAATCGTGCTCGGTCCATCCGCCCATGTTTCAGGATATGGGCGGGGGTGGTCGCGGTACAGGCCTACCGGCAACGGCGTGGCGAGTCGGTCGTACGACTCGTCTCAGCGATCGTCGGCGATGCATCCGAAGGCAACTGCGACGACTTCCTTCAGTTCGGGCGGAATCCATGGAGTGTCTGCGAGTTCGTTTCGCTCCCTTGTATCGAATTCCTCTTGTGCGGCGAGGCAGACTTCGATCGATTCCTGATCGGCCGTCCTCGCGGCGTCGCCCAGTGGTGTTGCCCAGAAGTCGTCGACGGCCACCGCAGAGTCGAGTCCGTTGACGTAGTCGGCAAGAGGCGACTCGGCATCTGCCAACCTCCCCATCACGTCCCGAGCAATGTCGTGGAGATCGCTCACTTTGCTTGGCGGTTCAAGCTCCCCAAGAACATTAACGAACGCGTAGCGTCCACCATTGTTGCGAAAGCACACATTGGGCAAGGCCGATGGCCCGAGCTTGCCACGCGTTGCCTATCCCGGACTCAGGACCGGCGCAGTGCGCAGCGTCGAGGTTCCGGCAGCGAGCTTCTGGGCCTCTCGCGGCGTCAGTTCTGTGTGTCGCCTGGCTCCGAGTTCGGCGATGGTGCGGTCGCCGGCGCGTGGGGCTGCCGCATAGCGGTGTCCCGTTCGTGCGGCTCGTATTCGAACTCCCCGCCGCGAGTCACTTCCTCGATCATGTCGTCCCGTTCATCGCCCTTGCGGGACGGCGTGACCAGCAGCAAGAGGCTGGGAAGCACCAGGAGCGTCACAACGAGCGAGCACCCGATCATGACAGCCGTGAGTACGCCGAACGTCACGAACATCGGCATTGGTGCCGCCGCCATGATGAGGAAGCCCGTCATTGACGTCACCGCGGAGATGGCAAGCGCACCACCGGTGCCCTCGCCCGTCCGTCGTAGCGCCGGGAATCGGCTGGGCTCATGCTCGAATTCTTCGATGAACCGGACGGTGAAGTGCGTGGCATAGTCGACACCGACGCCGATCGAGATCGCTGCAATCATTGCTGTGATCAGGTTCAGGCGGTATCCAACGAGGTACATGAACCCGTAGACCATGGCAACGACGAGGAGGATCGGGACCATGGACATCACCGCGTAGCGCCCCGACCGTTTCAAGATCGACGCCGTCCGTCTTCCAAAGTGGCGGAAGATGAAGAAGAGGGTGACGAACACGAGCAGCGACGTCAGCGCCACCGCGATCGGGAGCGAGAGCAGCATCGACTGCAGGAACGTATCCATGGAGTCCTGGCTCGTGATCGCCCCGCCGGAGACGGCGACCGTCGCTGTACCGTCGGAGAGATTGGAGCGAAGTCCGATCGCGGCATCCTCGAGAACCGCTCGTCCCGCGAGAATGATCTCGTCGTCGGTGAACGTGGCGATACCCGTCGCAATCTTCGTACCTTGGATTTCGTCACCCACGTAGAGGATCGTCTCGGTCTGGTTGACGGGGAAGATCTCAACGCCACCATCGTCCACGACACTGTTCGTCTCGACGTACCGGTAGATCGCAGCAACCTGCTCGCGAGTGTCTGCGATACCATCGCCGTCGTTGTCCGTGATCTCGACACCTTGTTCGGCAGCGATCGCCGCGCGCATAGGCGCAGACGCGGTCGCGATCCGTACAACTGCAACGGCGTTCGGCTCGAACTCGACCTCGCCGTTGAAGTCGCGCACGAACGCCGCGTCTGAGGCTGCAATCTCGGCCTGGGCGATCTCTACCGCCATGAGCGTTCCCGGGTCGGTGAGGTCGCCTTCAACGTAGAGGTAGTCGCTGGTACCGCCCCCGCTGCCCCAATACAGTTCGAGCTTGTCGAGGCTTGCGACGAAGTCGGTCTTCGAAGAGAAGAAGTCTTTGACCTCGAACCCTCGCTCGACCTTGGACGCACCGATAAGAGCGACGACGGCGAGAGCGGCAACGAGAGGGATCGCGAACACTCGCCATCGTGCGACGAAGTGCACCGTCGTTCCCGCAGCGCTGAAGCCGTGGCCGGCACCCTTGACCGCATCCGTCAGTGGTCGACCCGATTCTGCGGCGCGTCGGTTGCGGCGGCGGGTGAGCCAGTACGGCAGCCACACGAACAGAAGTAGGAACACAAGGTAGAGACCCCACCCGATCGCTGGCATCACAATGGTCATGGTGACCGCGATTGCCGCGATGAACGACGCTACGACGAATCCGACCTTCTGCGCGGCCGTTCGCAGATGGCTGAGGTCAGCCGGTCGAGGACCCAACCGCTCCTCGGTTGAGAGCAACAGCTTTGGTGCGATCCAGCCGAGGATCATGTACGACAGCAGCAGCCCAACCGCAGCGGCGACTCCGAATTCGACGATGCCTTCGATTCCGGAGACCGCGTTGGATAGGAAGGCTGCCGCCGATGACAGCGCCGCGAGCAGCAGGGCGGCCGAAACGGCCGTGAGCCCGATTGGGTAGGCCCGATCCCGCCCGAAGCCCATCACCTGCATCTCACGTGTCCGACCGCTGGCGTGGATGAAGAAATCTACGCCGAAGCTGATTAGGGCGATCGGTACGATCATGATCAGCAATGGAGAGTTCATCTTCAACCCGAGAAGTGCGTTGATCCCCCCGTACATCATCATTGTGACTCCGAGGCCGGCACCGACGATCATCGCCGCCCAGTAGGACCGGAGCAATGCGCCAACCAGGATCACGATGAACGCCACCGCCGCGAGGAGGTACGGTGCGGCGGCCATCGTCTGCTCTTCGGCTACGAGTCCCGTGTCCATGGCGACGCCGATCGCAGTGACGGACACCTCATCGCCGCGCAGTGTGGTTTGTACCGTGCGTAGCCAGCGCTCGACTTCGAGGCTGGTCTTCTCACCGAATGCCTCCAGCAGCTGGCTCTGGTCGAACGTATCGAAGTCGTACACCACGCGGGCAAAGAATGCTGGTGATTTCCATACCACGACGGAGGTCTCGTCGATCGATGCTGCTTCGCGCGTTGTCCCTATCGGTGCGAGGAGGAACCGCAACGAGCTCGTAGGAGCGTCATCGGCGAAGAGGCCGGCGAGTGCGATCTTCACATCGGCTTCCGATGCCGCTTCGAGGCCACCGGGGAGCGCGGCGTCAACGGCATTCGCGATTGAGTAGACGCCCTCGATCGTGGCACCGAGGTCCCGGGCAAACGTCGTTGCGAGGTGAATCCGAGACTCAGAATCCGCCATTAGGACGTCCTGGTTCTCCTTGAGCTCCAGGAGGGCATCGCGGCTGAGCACGTCACCACCGGCGGGGCTCTCAACGATGAACAGGACTTCGCGCGTGGATGAACTGGAGGCGAAGACGTCGTTGACATGATCTCGCGTGTCGTAGATGGGACCCTTCGGATCGAACGACGGTTCGCTCTGATCGGCAACTACCGAATAGAGAGCGGCGAGTCCCACCCCCAGAGCAACAAGCACCACCGCGATCGACCACGGGTGGCGGTTGATCCATTCGTAGAAGCCGTAGCTCTCTACCGGGACGAACTCTGTTTCGTCTTTGCGATCGACGTCCGAATCGGACATGGGTGTCCTCTCCCAACCGAGGGGCGAACACCCCTGGTCTTTCCCCCGACGCCGTCGGTTGCCGATGGCACTGCTTGCCCGTTCAATGAGGCGACGAACGACGCGGAGCATGTCTTTGCCTGTACGCATTACGCGCGGGAACGGACCTGGTCTGATAGTGCCGTTTGGCACCTTCTGGCAGCCGCTGCTCCAGGCGATGGTCGGCGAGGCTCGGCTGCGACAGCGCAAACGCGAGAGCAGTCAGCCCCTATCGTCTCGTGGACCATGTGGGCGAGAATGCGAGTCGGACTCGACCGCAATGCATCGGGTTGTTCATGCACAGAGGTTTCGTAATCAGACGCTTCATACCCTTCGCTCTTTCGGTCATGCTCTTGCTCGTTGGATGCAGCGGCGGAGAGATGTCGCTGACCGAGTACCTGGATCGCATCACCGCGATCTTCGAGCGAGGTGGCGAGCAGTACGAGACCCTCGCAACAAGCCCGGAAGGACTCGTACTCATCGTGGGCCAAGGTTCGCACTTGGGGATCACGGATCAGGGAACGCAACTCACCGAATTCACCCCGCGCGACTTGCAGGTCGCCCTCGCTCAGGTCGCGGAGATACAAGAAGAGGCTCTTTCGACCGCCGCAGAGATCGAGCCGCCCAAACAGATTGCCGACCTCCACGAGTTGTTCTTCCGGGAACTCCCAATTGCTGAACTCGCCGCTCGCGCAGGAACCGCTGCGGATTGGCACGAACTCTCTGAGAGCGACGAGATGGCGGGATATCGAGTCGCGCTCGCAGCAGACAACCAGGTGTGCGCAGATTTCCAAGCCAAACTCGATGCCACGGCCGACCGAGGCGTCTTCGCCGACACGCCGTGGCTCCCCGGCGAATTGAAGGAAACCGTCAACTACGCACTCGGGTGCGACTCGCTCCCCGAGCACCCCGAGGACGTCTACCGCCCGCCACCAACCTCCGGCTCCGGAACAGATCGCGGTTAGCGCCGGACAAGGCGACACACCACAGGTTGAGCCATGTCCCACGTCTGAGGCGGTGGTTCGGATCTGAGACCTCAAGGAGCGGCTCTTATTCGCTGATGCACCCCGCCCACATTGCCGGTTGCGGGCGGGGTGCGTCAGTCGGAGAGTCGACCGTCGTGGGGGTCCAACGTGAGGAGCCCAATCGGTCAGTTCGGTCCTGTCAGGGCAACTCGACAACGTCTACACATTCCGGGCCGCCGCTGGCGTGGTCTCAGGCAGACGCCGCACCGGTGGCCGACAGGTTGAATCCCTTCACGATGAACCATCCCGCCACAACCATTTCCTGTATCGCGATCGGGAGGAAGAGAGCGACCGATGTCGCAGAGAACCGGTCAAGGCCAAGGAACATGCTGGACAGGCTCGATCCAACGGCGAGGGTCGCTCCGATGAGGCCCCAGGTCGAGATGAATCGGGGTACCAGCAGTGACCGGAACATGGAGAGATTCAAGATCAAGGCCGTCACACCGAAAACGAGTTGCGTGCCAATCAGATCGGTCCATTCGCGCGCTGCAAGCAGGAACGTGCCGGTAGCCCCAAAAGACAGAACCACCACCGCCGAGGTCTGTGGACTCCTGACTCACGGTGACCGGTGTCAACAACGTGACGGCACCGGCCATGATGATCATGCCTTCAACCAACCTGGCCACGAAGTACCCGCGGGCAACACCTTCCGTGTGCTGACGCAAGACGGGGAACATCCGACGGAAATGGCAACAACCGCACCGACCAGGACAAGGTCCAAGAACACGGCAGCGAGCACCTTGGCTTCATTCGCTGCAACAGTGTCGAGGAGTCCTTCAGTCTCGAGTATCGATCCCAAGACAGCGGCACTGGCCGCACCCGCCACGGTCGCAATGATGAATAGGACCCCCCCGGCTCTCGCGGTCGTCTTGTGTGACATGACCGGCACCTTTCGTCGCTCCATGACCCGCCACTCGCTTTCGTACTATCAACACAGACCGCCAGAGTCTCTCGGGGAGAGAGTCACGACCGGCCCACAACGGCACACACGGGCGGAAGCAGGGCCTTGTCTCGGCAGGTGGATGCTGTCGGTGAACGGCGGAGATCGGAGAGCGCTTCCGGACATGCGCCAACACTGACCCGCAACTACTTCGATCTAGATATCGAAAACCCTCGCAGGTGATACGGGTCGTTGGCTCGGGGCTCCACAGGGGCCGCGGTTGGTCGTATTGCCGGCTGCGGACTCGAGCTCTTGCCGCGAGGAAGCCTTGTCGAGGAAGAGGTGCACCGGTCTGCGCCGCCCATATGTGCCGACATGGGCGGCCCCGATGCCGCCTCAGGGTTCTCGGGGTTGTACTGGGGTGATGCCTGATTGATCTCCAGGCAGCGGCTGGGCACGATGTGAACCATGGAATCTCAGATCTACAGTGTCGCGGTTCGAGCGGGCGGCTTCCTGATGAGTCCGCTTGTGTGGGCCACGATGGCGGCGAGTTTCTTGGCGCTCACGACAGGTTTGGCTGAACGCGCCTATGTCTTCGTGGAGGACCTCAGCGACACCCGCATCCGAGGCTCCAACGAGCAGGGAAATCGGGCAACCTCCCGACAGTCGCTGGACCGCGACAGGCGACCACGACTGCCGTCATGGGCGGGGCGCTGTCGGCACCCACGGCCCGTCGACAATCGTTGCCTCGTCGTTCCCTGGCCAAGGCGGCATCGCCACGCACAGAAACCGCAGCGGCTCCGCCCCGGTGCAACGGTACTGAAAGGCAGTACCGACCGGAATGTCGATCGAGACGCCGGATTCCAGAACGGCCACTGCTTCCCCACTCTCGTCGCGGCGCCAAATCTCCCCCCGACCGGACAGGACATGCCAGAACTCGCTCACCGTGGCATGGACTGTCGCACGGTTCACCTGGCTCGGTGGGACCGTGGAGTGGATCATGTTGCCTCTTGCCCCCTCCATCAGATAGCGGATCTCTGCCCCGGCCGGGGAGCGATCATCAGGGGCTTCAGGAAACGGGCGGGTCCGCATGGGCGCTCCTCTGTGGCGTCGTTCGCAGCCTAGGCCGGCGATCGCAGCGGTGGAAGAGCGTTCGGTTTCACCTCAAACCGGCGATACGCGCCGGCAACCCAACCCGCCCATATCGCTGCGATTTCTGGGGGTCGTTGCATCACCTTTGACGAGAGTTGTTGTTGTCTCGTTTTGGAGGTGTGGTTGTGGGACGGTTCTCGGAGTCGGAGAAGGTCGAATTGTGGGACCGGTTTGAGGCGGGTGAGTCGTTGCGGTCGATCAGCCGAGTGTTGGGTCG
>RCNG010001946.1_pt1 | contig 10279 bp, 8 predicted proteins | sample 2041371 | NCBI WGS metagenome assembly RCNG01 (sample SAMN09708227, study PRJNA481090) | Marine sediment metagenome, whole genome shotgun sequencing project. | biome: marine sediment; feature: ocean; material: sediment; isolation source: Sewage treatment plant 1 marine sediment (STP1) ... | reverse complement strand
GGAATATGTTGGCATGATAACAATCATACCCGCCTGTAAAGTGTGGTTTATTTTATAGAAATAACGACTTTTCGGTCAGGCACTAATTAAGCGGTGCATTTTTCCAGCGATTAGTAAAAATATCACTACTGTCCCGTTAACAGTTAGAGACATAAATCGGGGGCATCTATCAACAACCATCACCCGCATGGATGCGGGTGTTGAGCCACCATGGATGGTTTCACGGCGTGTCGTTGGTAGTTGCGCCCGATTCATGTCTCGGATTAAAGTAAACCAAGCTTAAGATAGCTACGTCAACCTTTACATATAATAAATTTTTATATAAACGGGACAGCAGTGTAAAAATATCAGAACATCCTTTGCATAAACGCCCCTGGATAACTGCAGGAAAAGCAGTACCTTCTACTCCCAATGCTGTGCTGTAACTTATTTTTATGATCTATATGTTGAATGTGGGTTTTCCAGTAATTCTTTGCGGTTATATTCAAAAAAACTATGAGTCTCACTTTCTCCCAGGTTGAATGTTCGGTCTATTTTTTAAAGATTAAAAATTTAGTTTAATTTAATTGATAAAGACATTTTATTGATCTACCCTTGTTGAATTGCTGACACTGTTGGCAAACTTGCTTACTAAACCTAAGAGGAAAAAGGAAAGATGGCTATATATCTCGAGTACGAAGGTATTAAAGGAAATGTGACTGCAGACGGTTATAAAGATCATATTGCAGTTGAATCTGTACAGTTCGGCGTCGGCCGTGGTATTTCAATGGAAGCAGGTAACCTGTCTAACCGTGAGTCTACTCGACCAAGTCTGAGTGAAATTACGCTTACTAAAGCTGCTGATAACTCGGTTACGGCCATTTTCAAAGAAGCAGTTACCGGAAGTGCGGGCAAAAAAGTTGTCATTAAGTTTGTCCGTACTGGTGCTGATAAAGTACAGGAATACATGGACTATACATTAGAAAACTGCCTGGTAAGCAGTTACTCTATGTCAGCTTCAGCTGAAGGCGAGCCAATGGAATCAATCTCTTTGAGTTATTCTAAAATCATGATTAATTACAGCGATTTTGATAAAACGAATAAGTCGGGTAATCCACAGCGCGTGGGTTATGACCTGGAGTCAGCTAAACCGATGTAAGTGGAACTTTTTTATAAATACCGACTGAATATTAGTACAAGGGCATTGTTTATATCATGCTACCAGCGTAGATAAAATGACTCTTTACTGAGTGAATATGTTGCGTAAGTTCGATATTTTAGTTTGTCACCCTGCTTGATTATCCAGTAAATAATTATCCAGGGTGGCAAAACTATCTTCCACATTATCGCGTGTCGGAGATGGACGTGAATGGATAATCTCGTCATGAGGATGCACCTCTATGAGTAACTTAACTCAAGATCAACGTTTCCTAGCAATTAAATCGCCTTTAGCAAAAGACGAGCTATTGCTAACTTCATTTGAAGGCTCAGAATATATTTCTGACCTGTTTGAATTTCAAATTGACGTTTTATCAAGCAATCACTCTATTCAGCCAGAAGCGCTAATTGGTAAAATCGTCACCATTACCATCCAGAATGATCTGAAACGGTCATTCAATGGTTATATAAGCAGCTTTACTTTCGGTGAAGTTAAAGCCGATAACTTACGTAGCTATCGTATGACGATGGTACCGTGGTTATGGTTCTTGTCTAAAAATAATAATTTTCGTATATTTCAGGGTAAAAACACCAAAGATATAATCTCGCAAGTCTTTAAGGACCTGGGCTTTAACGATTTTGACTATAAAGCAACAGGAAACCCGGCGGTACGTAATTATTGCGTTCAATACAATGAAAGCGATTTGAATTTTGTCTCCCGTCTTTTAGAAGAAGATGGCATTGCTTATTACTTTGAGCAAAAAAAAGACAAACATGTCTTGATTATTGTCGACGAAGCGAACGCCTATCAGGATTGCGCTGAAACCGATTTAACCTATTCAAAAGGTAATCAGCCTAATACTCAGCTTACACGTTGGCAGCATAAACATGAATTTAGAAAAGGTAAATGGTCATTAAATGACTATGATTTTGCACAACCGACAAAGTCACAGTTACAGACAACTGCATCTACCAGTAAATTTGCCAAAACGAAAGAGTATGAACATTATGAATACTCGCCGTACCATGACTTTAGTGGTATTAAAGATTTAACAAAAAAACGCATAGAAGCTGAAGAAACGCCGATGAATTTCATCGAAGCATCAAGTGATTGCAGCAGTTTTTATGCCGGTGGTAAGTTTAAACTTAGTAAACATGCGGTCAGCTCAGAGCAGGGCAGTTATATTATTACAGTAATAAAACACCGTGCTATCGATAATAGCTACCTGGCTGGTCACGAAAGTGAGTCTGAATATGGCAACGATTTTGCCTGTATTCCAGAGGCAGTGCACTTTCGTCCGCCTTTAACCCATATAAAACCAGTCATGCCGGGTCCGCAATCAGCGGTAGTGGTTGGGCCTGCTGGTGAAGAAATTTACATAGACAAATATGGCCGCATCAAAGTGCAGTTTTTCTGGGATAGAGACGGCAAAAAAGATGAAAACAGCACCTGCTATTTAAGAGTTGTTCAACCCTGGGCCGGTTCAGGCTGGGGCACATCATTCATTCCCAGAATGGGCATGGAAGTAATTGTTAACTTTATCGATGGCGATCCGGATCGTCCACTGGTTACCGGTTCTGTTTACAATGCAGACAACATGCCACCATATAGTAGTAAAACACAAAGTGGGATAAAAACACGATCAACTAAAAGTGGCAATTCTTCTAACTTTAATGAATTAAGGTTTGAAGATAAAAAAGATGGTGAACAGATTTATCTGCATGCTGAGAAAAACCTGGATAGCATGGTTGAAAACGACGAAACCCATACTGTTGATCACAACCGGACTAAAACTATTGGTGATAATGAAACATCCAGCATAGGTAAAAATCGCGACAAGAGTGTGGGTGAAAATCAGACGGAGAGTATCGGCAAGGATAAAACCATTGATGTCGGTGCTAACCACAGTGAAACTATAGCAAAAGACAAAACACTTGATGTCGGCGCTAATCATAGTGAATCGATTGGTAAAGACATGCGACTTCAGGTGGGTGATAACCTGTCAGAAGATATTGGTAAAAAAATCAGTATCACTGCTGGCGATGAAATCACCTTAACAACAGGAGCGGCTTCAATCACCATGAAAAAAAGTGGTGACATTACCATTAAAGGAAAAAATATTACGGTTCAGGGATCCGCTAACGTTAATGTCAAAGCTTCTAGCAATGTTGTTCTTAAGGGCAGCAAAGTTATAACTAACTAGCTGAATCAATAGTAATTCATAACCGTGAAGCAAGAAGAACTGAATCAGACGAGGGAACAAGAAACAACGGAACCTGTTGCCAATGTATTATCACCAGGTGAAATTGTTATTGGAGTTTTAACGGGAATTAACCAACAGGGCCAGGCACTTGTTAATTTTCAGGATAACCTGGTTGCGTCACCGATTCCTGCGATTTCTACCATCGAATTTAGTACACGACAAATTGGCCGGCAGGTTGCTTTGCTGTTTGCCGAGGGCAATTTATCTAAGCCGGTCATCATGGGACTAATACACAGCGCTTTGGATGTAATGCTGGAGAATTTCGAAGTTGTTGTCGAAGAAGAAAATAAAGAAGAGACGTCTAGTTCGAATGACGATACCAAAACATCAGTAATGGAAGATGTACTGCTCGATGGTAAACGGATAGTGCTTGAAGGCAAGGAAGAAGTCGTCCTCAAATGTGGCGAAGCAAGTATTACGCTAACGAAAGCCGGCAAGATTCTTATTCGCGGCAAATATTTATTAAACCGCTCAACCGGGGTGAATCGTATTATGGGCGGCTCGGTGCAAGTGAACTAAATTTATTTGCTTATGTTACAAATTCAAAATAACACACCTTTCGCAGCAACCATGGCCCTGTTTCCGAATGAACAGGCCGTCGATACGCTATACGTATTAGTCAGGGCGACATTCAACATTGGTAAACAATGGACGCTTGCGGATGAGCAAATACCCCCGATGGTTGCTGATGAGTACTGGACAGAGCCGGGCGAATCCAGTATCAAATACGGTTCAGACCATCACACCGGTAAACCCAGTAGTGACATCATTATGTTAGGCCATGCGTGTGCGCCCAACGGTCAGGAAGTTAAACAACTAGACGTTAGCCTCAGTGTCGGTCAGGTACATAAAACAGTGCGTGTTTTCGGTGATCGTCAGTGGCACAACGGTCGCATCACATCACCAAAAACTTTTAAAACGATGCCGATGGTTTATGAAAAAGCCTTTGGTGGCGAATACATTGTGGATGGCGTTTCCACCGCAGTAGAAGAGCGTAACCCTGTTGGCCGGGGGTTTGCCGGGCAGCGCAAAGGTGAAGAAATGAATGGCGTGTTACTGCCGAACCTGGAAGATCCCAATAACTTGATTACTGATATCAAACAGCAACCCAATCCCGCCTGTTTTGCCGTTAGTGCGCCTCATTGGAAGCCTCGCTCTGCCCATGCAGGTACCTATGATGAAATCTGGGAAACGCAACGAGCACCGTACTTACCAGAAGATTTTGATCGACGCTTTTTTAACATGGCGCACACAGATCTGGTTTATCCGGGGTTTCTTTCTGGCGGCGAACCCGTCGAAATAAATAACATGAATCCGCATGGTACACTTAAATTCAGCTTGCCCCATGTCAGGTTAAATACGGTGGTATCCATGGCTGAAGATTCGGTGCAACCGCAATTTAATTTAGAAACATTAATTATTGAGCCCAACGAATTAAAACTCAGTATGGTGTGGCGCGCGGCAGTACAATGCGACAAAAAAGCACTGAAAATAAGTAACATAAAAGTTAATCTGACAAGATAATAAGCGCAGGTAAAATTATGGCACAAACAACATTTTCAAATAGCCGGGGAATCGCTCACAAGGGCAGTGGTGGTATGAGTGTGGTATTTCCTGACGTCTGTAAGACACAATGTGGGCCACCTGTTATCCCTATTCCTTATCCCAATATGGGCAAGGCTGCCGACACAAGTAAAGGGCCTAAATCAGTAAAAACCGATGGCAAAATGCCGATGGTAAAAGGCGCGCAATACAGCACAAGTACCGGCGATGAACCAGGTACACATAAAGGTATTATTAGTAGTACCACCAAAGGCGTGTGTGAATTTATGATGTATTCTTTTGATGTGAAATTTGAAGGCAAAAACGTCTGTCGTTTGGGTGACCCTTTATTTCACAACAAAAAAAATATCATGGGTTAAAAACACTTGACGGCTGTAATGGAAAAAACCGAAACAAAACCGGTTTCAAGCGCTTCCGCGTATCAGGAAATCTACGAACGATATGTAGATGATGCCTCATTCCTGTGGATTTTACGTTCTATTGCCGTTGAACAACCGCATTACAATGCCGACGATGTTGCCGAATTAGAACAACGCATCGAAGCGCACCTGAGTGGTTTAATGACATCAATGGAGCAAGGTTGGCAAGCTTGCGAAGCCGCACTTTTACTCGAAGAAGCAGGCGAGGTTTTTACCGCAACCGTTATCGCTGTGCGCAGTCATGATCCGGCAAAAATTCAAAAAGCAGTCGAAGTAGGTTTATCGAATCCACTCGCAACACAAGGTTTAGTCTCCGCTTTTGGTTGGCTTTCAGCAGGTTTGGCGCGTCCCTGGATAGAGAAATTCATGGCAAGTAAGGATCTACGCCATAAATACCTTGCTGTCGCAGCTGCCAGTGTCCGCCGAGAAGATCCAGGTGCAATATTGGAAAAAATATTAAACAGGGAAGATTGCCAACAAAATCACCCGCTATATACACGCGCTTTACGATTGGTTGGTGAATTACGCAGGCAAGATTTAATGCCAAACCTGCAGGCAGCGCAAACTTCAGAAAATCCGGATGTCCAGTTCTGGTCAGCATGGTCAGCGATTATGCTCGGGCATAAATCGGTGGTGACCGTATTACAGCCGTTTGTATTTAACACAGGTGCACATCAGGTTTGCGCCGCACAACTAGCATTTCGCACACTGCCAGTAGAAACCGCACGGGCATGGATATCCTCACTGGCGAAAAATGACACACAGGCACGTATCGTAATAAAAGCCACCGGTATTCTCGGCGACCCTCATGCAGTGAACTGGCTGATAACAAAAATGGCTGATTCCAAACTGGCACGCCTGGCAGCAGAAGCCTTTACACAAATTACCGGTGTTGACCTTAAACAAAATGCGTTAATTGTAGAAACGCCAGGCGATCAAATGCAATTGCCAAACGATGATGCAGCAGATGACGATGTTGGACTCGATGAAGACGAAAACCTGCCCTGGCCAGATGTAGCGAAAGTAACAGGGTTATGGCGAAATCACGGACAACATTTTTTGGTTGGGCAACGCTATTTTTTAGGTAAACCCATCACCGCCGACTGGCTTAAACAAAAACTCGCCACCGGCACCCAACGTCAGCGCCACGCCGCCGCATTAGAACTCGCTTTATCAGGTGAAACACCACTTTTCAACACCCGTGCAAGGATATCGGCATGAGTGATCAGCCAAAACTTTATATTGCAGGTATAGGAATGATTACACCTGTTGGTGCCAATACTGCAATGACATCGGCGTCAGTAGAAGCGGGGATCAGTGGCTACTCAGTTTCTGGGTACAGTACACAAGCGGGCGAGCCGGTCACTATGGCAAGAGTTCCCGATCAAATATTCGCTGAGTTTAATGGGGAGATTGATGAAGGTGATCGTTTCAACCCACGCCATGATCGCGTTACGAAAATGGCAATTATGGCAATTAGTGAGGCCTGTGCTCAAGGAAAAAGCGAGCAGGCAGTGCCATTAGTATTAGCCATGTCAGATGCTGAAACAGATGATGAAGGCTTAAGTTCTTTGCTCGAGAATCTCGCAAGTAACATCAAACCATGGATCACACCTGAGCTAAGCCGCAGTCTTTATTCCGGTCGTGCGAGCGGTATAGAGGCGATTGATTTTGCCTTTAGGTATCTATACGACAGCAAATATCCTTACCTTCTGGTGGGGGGGAGTGACTCTTACGAAGACACTTCTCGATTGATGCCTCTTGATAGTATGGAGAGGTTGCGAACCGAAACCTCCCCGGACGCTTTTGTACCAGGGGAGGCTGCAAGCTTTTTATTGCTCACGCCACATATTAATTTGGCACGAGAACACAATGGGCATGTTATCGCGTTACTGCAACCCGGAATCGCAGAAGAAAAAGGTCATTTATTCAGTAATGAACCTTATCGTGGCGATGGATTAGATCAAGCTTTTAAGGCGTCGCTTATTAGTCAGCCGGAACAAAGTATTCACAGTATTTACAGCAGCATGAACGGTGAAAACCACTGGGCAAAAGAATATGGCGTGGCTTTTTTACGTAATCGCAAAGCTTTTAAAGATCCGGTTTGCATTGAGCACCCTGCAGACTGTTTTGGTGACATTGGTTCTGCAACTGCAACAAGTCTGATTGCACTTGCTGCGGAAAACTTATATAAAAATAACCAGGCACAAGCGCATCTTGTTTATAGCTCGTCAGATACTGCAAAACGCGGTGCGATCGTATTAAAGAAAATCGCATCGGCAGCAATGGCTGTACAACCAGGCAATAATCAACACGTTCTAGATTCATAGAGGAATAAATATGACACAAATATTAGAAGCATTTGCGTCCTTTTTTAGCAAGGAAGAGCCAAAGCAGGAGATTAAGAAAGAGAAATTAAATATTCGTTTCTCACTCTTCTTTGATGGAACGCTAAATAATCGCACTAATATTGAAGAGCGTGAAAAGGCCGAATTGGGAGAGGACTCTGCGTCCTATAAAAAAGAAGGTGATGGAGGTTCCAATAGCTACGATAATGGCCGTACCAATATCGCAATTATGGAACCGCTGATCCCTAAAACCAAGGGTAAAAGAGGCTATGATTATAGCTTTAAAGTGTATATTGAAGGGCAAGGTACTTTTAACAAAGAAGGCGATAGTGGCATGGGCTACGCGATGGGTACATTTGGCTCAGGTGTATCTAGCAGAGCAAAGAAAGGCATTCGAGAAGCCCTGAAGATGCTTAAAGATTTTTTGAAAGAATATCCACCAAAAGAATACGAGATTGAAAAAATCGATGTAGATGTGTTTGGCTTTAGTCGTGGCGCCGCCACAGCGCGCCATAGTATTTTTTTAATGACCGATGATATTTATTCTGAGGAAATGAGAATACCTTTATATGAAAGGCTTAAGTGGGCAGGTTATCGTGAAACAACGGCGGAAAATATCGAAATAAAATTTGCAGGGCTTTATGACACCGTCGTGTCTGTTAACCTTAGCCAGTACTCCTATTGGTCTGACAACAAACTGAACCAGCGTGCTGTTGCACTGGCCAGCCAATCGATACATTTGGCGGCAGCCGAAGAGCACCGCTTAGACTTTCCGCTACACACTATAAAAAGTGCAAAAGATAATGGCAAAGGTAAGGAGTACTATCTACCGGGTGTACACTCCGACGTAGGGGGAAGTTACAATCTCGCCAATGAAACACTGGTTAATAAACAAGGCGATGAACCGAACACCGTGAAAATCGTACTCGAAGACGGTTCGTATCAAGAAATGAAAGCCCGGCGCGACCAGCTGCTTCAATGGGGTACTTTTACCCCTGATCAATTGATAGTCGATATTACCGCTTACGCTAGTCGGGGGCACAAACCCAGCAAAGGCAAACTAATAGAGCTGCGCACACTTGATAACAAAGAATATATGCGATCCAGCAGCGAAGTAAATTTAATCATTAACAAAGGCCATAGTATAGAGCTTAACAAAGATAGAGATTGGCTGGTGGCCCAAGGTTGGTATGAGCGTAGTGAACTTGGTATTCACATAACACAATTCCACATTGATGGATCGTTTTCAGGTAAATTGGTGGCCAACCGAAAAAATATAAGAAGTGCCTACAGCAATATACCACTCAAGTTAATGGCGAAATTTGCCAGAGAGAATGAAATCGAAATTAATCCAAAGCTAGAAGATACTGCCAACATTATTCTCAACAAAGAACCGGATTTGTTAAAACTCGAATCAGATATTACAAGTTATGTAAGCTCTAAGGGTAATAGCTCAAAACCTGAAGACTGGATCGAGAATGCGAGCCTGGAGAAAATACGGCATGACCACTTGCACATGTCGGCTAAGATTGGAATGGGCTACAGCCCTCGCATTAATAAAGGCAATCGCAAAAGGTATTATTATGATGGCTAAATATTTACTCTCCGGTTGTTTAATCAGTACCCTTATTTTTTTAACCAGTTGCGGGGATGCAATGAACAAAGCTACAGAATTCGAATGGCACGCAACAGAAAGTGCGCCCGAACATTACCCGATGGAAATTAGGCAGGGCACCTTCTATTACAAGGGTCAAGATCAGGGTCTGTATATCCCCAGTGGTGGCACATTATATGCAGGTTGGGGAGAAATGAACTCAATGCATGTTACCGGGCCAGATAAAAAGCCCTTGCCCGATCGGGTGGAGGTGACTTTCTTTTCCTATGCTGAAAAACAGTTTTATCACGGTAAATTTGATTTACCTTATGGTCAGATACTTGCGCTGTTTCGTGAAGCCTATAAAGAGGATCCGGATGATCCCTATTATAATGGCATAATGGTAGGGATAGCGCCCGGCGGTGCAGTTTCTGTTTGGCTCAAAGGCGCTCGCATAAAAGAAGTTTTTTTCGGTCAGGCAGAAAAAATGGATATCGATCCAGCTGATGGCTTTAATTTGCCTTTTGATTCTAAAGCAGAAAGTGATGCTTATCTGGCTAAACAGTTAGTGAATGTGCTGGAACCCGAAGAATTAGAGTCGCTTAAAAAAAATGGCATTCCCTTTGGCACCTGGGCGCGTTATCGCAAGTTATACCGTTGGGCACCTGCGTATAAAGATGGGAAGATATCAATCGATAAAGCAATGCCTGTGCAATATCTGAATGGCGAGCGAAACTGGATGCCAACAATATTAACAGATGAAATGGCCAATACGCCACGGCCGCTACCGAGTGCATTAAAGTTTAGAGCGTCGGTTGGCAGCGAGTCTCTTTACTACATTATCCGATTTGAAGAATTTGAACTCATGGATGCCTTTGAAAAACTCGGCGCGCAGGGTGAAAAAGTGACTATCGAGTTTGATGCGCGCGTGCCCAGGCAGCTTATGAAAATCCG
>RCNG010001945.1_pt1 | contig 10279 bp, 8 predicted proteins | sample 2041371 | NCBI WGS metagenome assembly RCNG01 (sample SAMN09708227, study PRJNA481090) | Marine sediment metagenome, whole genome shotgun sequencing project. | biome: marine sediment; feature: ocean; material: sediment; isolation source: Sewage treatment plant 1 marine sediment (STP1) ... | reverse complement strand
CGGATGAATGCCCAAATCGAGGTTTTCGGCATCGGGAACTTCTTGTTGAAGAAACGTCCCCAGAAGCGGGGTCATTCGTGGCGTATACAACAGAGGCCGATTGAGGTCTGAAGAAGCCATAACCGCCATTTCTCCATTGGTCTTGAGATATTGACAGGGTATCAAATCGAAGATCCGTTGAGTTGGCTTTGGCCGCGCTGACACGGAGCAACTGAGGAGACTCAGTCTGAGGCACGCCCTGAAGGACGTGCCTGCAGGTTTGGTGCTCCCGTGAGTTCAGCGCGACACGCCTCGAGGACCCGCTCGTGCAGGATCCCGTTGGTGGCGATGATGCCGCGGCCGGTTGCGAGTTTTCGCCCCTTTGAAAAATCGAGGGGGTTGCCGTCGAGATCGCTCACCCGGCCACCCGCCTCTTCGATGACGACGGCGCCGGCGGCGTGATCCCACACCTTCTCGCGATAACTCTCGTCGCGCGGCAACCGGAGGTAGATCGAAGCCTCGCCCCGGGCGAGGACCGCGTATTTGCACTGCGAATCGATGCGATACGGCTTGGTGGTGATCCCGAGGCGTCGGGCGATTCCGGCCTGCACCGAGTGCGCCGCGTGGGCCGCTTCCACGGACTCGCAGAAGGCAGCCTGGGCCGAATCGGCGATCGCGTCCACCGATGCGGCCACGGAGTCGCCGCCACCGCACGGGGTCGCCCACGCGCCGGTCGAACGGGCGGCGTGAAAGATCCAGCCATCGCCGTTCCCGCGCTCGCCGGGCGCCGGGAGATTCGGGCAGCCGAGAGCGCCGACGACCACGTTTCCGCAGTCAACCAGGGCGAGGGCAATGGCGTACTGCTGGCCGCGGAGAAAGCCCTTGGTCCCATCCACAGGATCGAGCACCCAGTGGCGACCCTCGGAGCCGCCGGGGTGTTTGCCGCGATCGAGGGCCGCAGCGATCTGTGGGTCATCCATTTCCGATATGGCCGTTCGAGCGAGTTCCCCGACCTTTGAGACCATGGTGGGGGAGGCCTGGAGCGAACCGGAGTCTTCCTCGGCCAGGAATGCATCCTCCGGGAAGCGCTCGGCGAGACGGTAACCCATCACCGCCTGGACCGTCAAATCGGCCAGAGTGACCGGTGAACGATCGCCCTTGGTGAGTGAGTCGGCGTTGGCGACGACCTCGGATTGGACGCGGCGGGTGAGGGTGCAGGCCTCGGCGACGAGCTCGCGCGCGGCTGTGATTTCGGCTTCGTACATCGGACCTCCTTGGGGCGGGGGGAGTGTAACGCATGCAGCCACGGTAAGCTGATACGCGATGCCGAACAGCGACGCCAAACCTCATCACACGACCTTTGACTGGCGGATCTACGCCGAAGCGACGTGCGCCGGCCTGACGGCCTTGCTGCCGCTTCCCTTTGTCGATCTGGCTTTTGAGGCGTACTTCCGGCGGCGGATGCCGACCACCATCGCAAAGGTCCGAAAACAGGACCTCGCCGACGGAGCCCGCAGTCGTCTCGGTCGGGGTCTCGGGAAGCTGATTTCGCTCGAGGGTTGCCTCGCCCTGCCTCTGGGAGTCGCGCGGTACATCGTCAAGAAGATCTGGCGCAAGATCATCTATGTCTTTGCCATAGCCGACGCGACCTCGTTGGTCAGCGCCTATTGGCACCGCGCCTACCTTCTCGATCATCTGATCAAGGCGGGACATCTCGGCCCCGAGGTGGATTGGCCGAGATCGACGGCGGTCTTCGAGAAGGTACTGGAAGAGACCGACACCGGACCGCTCATGGGGCTTGCACGCCAGACGGTTGCGAGCGTCCACCGGGTTTTTCGCCTGCTGGTGCTGGCGAGGCGGCGAGGCGCCGCCGAAGAAACCGAGTCGCTGTCGACGATTCTCCGTTCGCACTGGGACGCAGCAGAGAGCTCACTCATGGAGACGGCCGTCCGCTACAATGCTGAGTTCGCCCGATCGCTCGAACTGTCGTCGCCGGCGCCGGCCGTGGCGGAGGAGGTTCGCCAACTGAACCGGGATGACGGATAATGCCGCTCGGAGGAGCAAATGCGTTCAATCATCTGTCTCGTCATCGCGATCGCCCTGACCGGTCTGACCGGCTGCGCCAAACAGGAATCCGCCCCGGCTGCCGAGCCCGAGGCGCCGACCGAAACCCAACAGATCTCCGAGGAGGATTTCGAGACCGGTGAGATCGACGGCGTCGTCGAGAGCCTCGAAGGCGAGGTCGAGGTCGAGGAGGAGCCATCCCCCTGACCTCGGCGCCTGTTACGGCACGCTGACTGCAGCCCGGCGCAACCGGAGCGTCGTTCGATCTTCAGACCGGAACCGAACCCGGTCCAGGTCACCCGCCGGCAGATCCACCACCACGGACTGCTCGCTGGAATCAAGATCGAGGGTCCGGGTGAGTTCCCGGCCGCCGATGGCGACAGCCAAAATCACCTCTGCAGACCGGGTTGCGGCCACCCGCAGATGAAGCCGGGCACCTGCCGGTAGATCCGTCAGACCGAAGTCTTTTTCAAGGACCACCGCTCGGTTCCGGAGCGTTGCCCTGAGCTCATGCCCCTCGACGTAGAGCTTCGTCGAACCCACGAGAGCCCAACCGCGGGTCTTCAACCGGAACCCGTCCTGGAAGACGTCATCCACCACCAGCTCGCGTCGGGTCACCTTCCGGCCCGAGCCGGTGGGCCCGATTCCCGGTTCGTCCGGCCCTCCGGTGAGAAGTGACCATGAGGTGAGTTCGGGCAGGGGGCGGGGCCCTTCAGGAGAGACGACAGCATCGAATCTGAGTCGGGAGTTTTCCTCGGGCAGATGGCTCACGACCGACGAACGCACGCTCAGGCTGGACTGCTCCCGGACGATCAGGTCGATACCGTTTTCGGCCACTACCGAGTTCACCACCCGGCCCTGCCCGCCGATTCCGTATCGCCAGTTCTTCTGATAGGCTTCCACACCGGTGCCGCAGCTTGTGATCTCGCAGTTGAGCACCAGGGGGTCCGAATCGTCTTTGATCTGTATCCCCACGGCACATCGCGTGATCCGATTGTCCACGATGAAAGGGTTGGAACGCTCCCCGATTGAGATCCCCTTGTCTCCACTCTCGACCATCGTGTTGCCCGCGATGAGCGGAGAGCTGTTCATGAGGTCGATGGCGTCGTTGCCCATGCGCTCGAAGGTGCAACCGGAAATCGTCCCCGAGGAGTAGTCCATATCGATGGCGTCCGCATTGATGTTGTGGAACCAGCAATCCCGGATCTCGAGTCCTGCATCGGCGCCACGAAGGGCATCGTCACCCACCGCGTTGTGTGAGAATTCGCACGAGGAAAAGATGACGTTCTTGGCCCGATGAACGTTGACCATGCCGGGGTACCTCAATGCCCCGAATCGCGCCAGGCTGCCGCCGGAAAACTTCACGTGGCTGAAAATGCTCCCCGAGGCGCTGTCACCCTGAAGAGCCAGACAGCCCCACGGTCTACCGTTCTCCAGGGCTTCGAAGACGATGGGTTTTTCGGGCGTCCCCTCGGCCAGGATCCTGCCCAGAACGCGGACATTCACCCCCGGCGCCAGAAGCACCCGAGTTCCGGGCTGGATCACCAGGGTTTCGTGCTCGCCGACCACGAGCTCCGAGGTGAGTCGAACAACAGGCGGCGCGAGCGTTCGGGTGGCCGGTTCCGGGATCTGGGGAAGGCGCCAGGGGTGGGTCACCTCGTCCTGCACGGCTGGCCAGGTCGTCGCCGTCACCGTCTCGACGGGTGTTCCAGTGATGGCGTTGTGTGCCTCCACCGCAGTCACCACTACGTCGGACCCCAACGAGAACGGATAGGGAAGCGGCACGGTAACCACACGGTTGATCCCGGTGTAGGCGGGCAGAATTCGGAGAGGCGGATCCGGAACGAACCAAGTTCCGTCATCCCGGGTTTGAACGGACCCGCGCACCATCGGCATGATCCCGTCGGCCGAGGAATCACCGTCGAGATTCCGGGTCAGGATGGGCCCTCGATCGGGATTTTGAATCAGCTTCAGTGCCGTGACGTCCACCCCGGCGAGGCCTTGGCACCCGAGCACCAGATCGCTCCCGCTATTCATCATCTGGAGTCGGACATCCTCGATGCCTTCCAGAATGCGCTGTCGGTTTCCCATCAGCACCTTCACGTTGGCCTCGAAGAACCAGCCTCGAATGGGGAACCAAGGATTCTCCCGTTCGACGGAAAACGAGGTTTGGTTGGCGGTGAGATGCCGCCGGAGATCATCGACCCTTTGCTGAAGTCCGTTCAGGTTGTTCAGCCGGTCATAAAAAAACCGAAAAACCTCATTCATGAGCCGCGGGTCACCCGCCATCTTGTGAAAGACGGAGTTGACCACCGGATAACCGGGAGGGGGGTCGCCGGAGAAGATCACCTCGTTGGAACCCATGTAGGGGTCCCAGACAATCGGCTCGATCTTCCCGTCCAACGGATCCACATAGAACTTGAGGTTGTTGCCGTCCACGGCGTGGTGCTCGTTGAGAAAAAGATGGTACGCCACGTTTCGGACCACGACGTCGCGGTTGAACAACCGATTGAGCTGGAGGAGTCCTTCTCGCCCCGGTGTTCCCAGGGCCCGCGCCATCTCCACCATCTCGTCGCGATCCGACTCGTCGAGGGTGTTGTCCCGGGCGCTCTTCGGCCAGACCCAAGGGTCCCGAAGCAGGAAGCCCACCGGAAGGCCCCAATGCCACTCGTTGGTGAAAGGTGAACCCTCGCCCTTGAAGATGTCACCCGGCATGCGGCCGTGGCGCCTGAGAAAGCTCTCGTCCACCTCCTCCAGGAAGCGCATCGTTCCATAGAGCTTCCCGTCCACGAAAACCAGCACGGGAGAACTCTCCGGAGCGAGGAGCCCCCAATCCAGCGCCACCCCGTGGGCCAGCGACTCAACGTAGGGGAATTTCACCGTCAGATTCATCCGCCGGTATCCCCGCATGAGATTTTTCTTGGAGGTCTTGATCTTCAGGGAGCGCTTCTCGAAGAGCCAGTGGAACCCCGAGTTGCCCCGGATCCTGAGTTTCGCTTTTCGCCATCGTTCCCGGTTCAGAATCCGGATCGGTTGGTAGCTCTCGCCGCTCATCGGCAGGTCTTCCAAAAGGGCGTCCCAGCTCGTGCCGGGCACGTGGAGGTGGATCTCGTCGTTCGCCCACAGCCGTTCCGTCGGCACTCGTTCCGCCACCCGACTCACCTTGATGAGCCGCCTCACATGGGTCACCTTGTCAAGCCAGAGTTTCCACACACCGTCTTCGTTCTCGACGACCCGCTGAACGTCGGAGGGGAATCCCGCGGCGATGGCGCTGAACTCTGTCAGGGACCGGAAGAAGAAGAACGGAAGCAGAAGCCCCGGGATCGCGGTAACCAGCACCACGGTCCTCAGTCGAAGCTGCCGGAGCCTCCTCCACAACCGGGCGATCACTGGTTTCCTCCCTGTTCGAACTTGAGCTCTCCGGGGTGGCGCTCCCAAAATTCGACCGTGTACTGTTCCACCGGTCCGAGAGGACGCCCGCCCAGCGCAACGGCATCGAGAATGACACCTTCATCGGTGGACCGAACCCTTAAATAATGGTTCCACCACGCCGGCGGGTCCTGGCCGCGGTTGCCGCTCGCCACCCGGATGAGATTCCCCGCTCGGTGGAAGACGAGTGGAATTCTCGTTCCCACGTCGCCCGCGACCATCACCACCATCCCTTTCGCCGCGAAGTCCTCCAACCGGGGCATCAACCTGGTCGTGAACTCTCGAGCGTTCCCCGCGCCTGGCCGGGACGATGCGTTCGCCCGCTCCACGACGGGCGTGAACGTGTCGTCCGCGAGAAACCATAGCACCCGGTGGAGGCATACCACCAGATTCTCGACAGAGGGATCGACCGCGGCACGCTCAACCTCCTCCAGGGCGAACTCCAACTGCTCCCCACGGATGTCGCCCGGGTGCAGCTCGGTGTCCAGAACCAGAAGCTGGGTGCTCCCCAGCTTTCGGGAGAACCAGGTGGGGCCAAACCTTTCCTCCATGCGGGTTCGTGCAGCATCGGGACGGCCATCGTGTAGGTCGTGGTTTCCGGGCGCGATCCACACCGGGATGGTTGAGGGTTCCCTGATGAGCTCGTTGAACCGGTCCCATCGGGTTGCGGTTCCCTCCCAGACCACGTCCCCGGTCAGTACCAGAGCGTCGTTATCGGCTGCGATGCGGGGCAACTCCTCCACGAGCGCCGGCATCACTGGCGGATCGTCGTCCGGCGCTCGTCGAACATGCCCCGCCACGGCGATGGAAACGGATTTCGAGGCGAGGCGAATCCCAGACATGAACTCGACCGCCTCGTTTTCCCGTCCGAGTTCACGCAGCGCCTTGCCGAAGTTCTCCGCGAGCCCGAGGCTCACCGGCCTGGAGAGCTCGATCTCCAGCTCCACGACACCCACCTCGTCGGGATGCTCGATCTCCACCGGAGCCCGCCACCCCTTCCAGCGCTCGGTGGACATCCACACCCCGGGGAGTGCGTCGCCATCCACTTCCGCGGGCTCCCAATCAGCGGCCGGCCGGACATCCAAGACCGGAGCGGGCGCCGGCGCCAGCGATTCTCCCTTCGGGATCATCCGAAGCGTTCCGACGACCACGCCAATGGGCGCCTCATCCGCCACCAGCAGCCGCAGACCGTCGATGCGTTCCATCTTTTGGAACCGCGATCCACCCGAACCGCGGAGATGGGCCGGGTGCAACCGCCAAACGTGGCGCTTGCCATCTACCATCGCCGGAATCGAAATTCGGTATGACGCTCGGATTCGCGGCCATTCATTGGTGAAACCGAGAAAAATCCTGGTGGCCCAGAGTGCCTCTTTGTAGGCGGCGAACGCGTCCACGGCCGCGCCCGGATCATCGTTCGCCAGCCGATATTCCACCAGGCGAGCGACCGCCGGCTCCAGGTTGGGGTTGATGGCCAGCGCGCGGCCGTCGGCCTCGATCGCCTCCGTTCGCAACCCCTGGGCCCACAATGCCTCCCCCAGGGCCGCCCAACCTCGGTAATCCCTGGCATCGACCTCCGTCATTTCGCGAGCGGCCGCTTCGGCGCCTTGCTCGTCCCCCAACTCCAGCCGGAGGAGGCTCAGTCGTTTAAGGACCTCCTGGCGGAGGCGCCCCACGACCGACCGGAGCTGCTGCGGTCCCATTTCGTTGAGCAGGTCTTCCAGCCTTTCCCGTTCAGCCTCCCGAGACTTCCGCCCCAACACCTCGGCCTGCCGAACCTGCCTCACCCAGTTCTGGCGATAGCCGCGGATCATCTTTTCTTCCAGTCCCCAGGCCCGGTTGGCGTACAGCCAACCGAAGGGAAGCAGATTGAGGGTCAGCAATAACACCAGCCATACAACGATCAGAGGGCGTTCGTTTCGGTAGAACCACCGTCGGATCCTGTGCGGGGAGGGAGGCGCTGTCTCGCTCATGGGGGTCTAGATGTTCACGTTTTCGGCGTGGGTCAACGCCACCTTCGCGTTTCCGTTGGCCTTGCGGATCTCGTCGATGAACTCGCGCTCCGAGGCGCCCTTCTTGAGCACCACGCTGTAGACCGCCTCGAGAAACACGCCCTGGCGGACGCTTTCCACGCTCAGCAAGGTGTGCGACTTGAGAAATGTGTAGAAGATCTCGTCAAAGCCGGTGTTAGGGTCCAGGCCCTCGGGGAGGTGGACCCTGAGGATCCGCTGGCCCATCGGGTTGGCGAACATCTTGAGAGCGTACATGGCGTAGATCATGGCGCAAATGACCAGGGTGAAGATGACGGCGGTGTCGTAAAACCGGGTGCCGCACGCCATGCCGATGGCCATCACCAGAAAGATAAAGCCCACGTCGCGGGTCTCCTTGACGGCGTTGCGGAACCGCACGATGGAGAGCGCCCCGACCAGCGTGAACGCCCGGGCAATGTTCGACCCGATGACGAGCATGATCACGGCGACCGTGACACCGAGGATCACCGTGGTTGCGGTGAATGACTGGGAGTAGGACACCCCTTGGTGGGTGGCCCGGTAGACGTAGGCCACGATCGTACAGAGGGCGAAGCTGAGGCTCAGGGCCACGAGCAGCTCCCACACGGTGAAGTAGTTGGCGATTTCGGTGGGCCCTTGACCGAGTTGCTCGATGAACTGATCCATGACGCTATTCCTTTCGCGCTACAGGACGCTATCCCCAAAGATCAGCTTATCGATCCCGGCGCAGAACTTGGAGAGTCTGCGAAGCTCGCATTCGAAGTGAGCGACCCAGGTGGTCAGCCAGAGGGGAACGGAGTGGTTGAACTTGATTTCGAGGACCGAGATGTCGGCGGGAAGAAAGAACGTCTCCCCGTCCGGGTTGCCGGTCCAGTCGAGGTCGTGAAGGCGGCAGGTGAGCCGCGTGTCGATGGTGATGCGGAGGCCGGGATCGTGGACCGCCTGGTAAGCCCGCCGCTGATAGCGGATGTTGATCTTCGGCCGCAGGTCGCACGCCGCGACCAGCCACAAGGCCTCGGCCACCACGGGATCCTCCGCCAATTCGCCCGGGCTGCTCCGGGCCCCTCCATCGGGCGAGGGCAGGATGGCGAAGATGGTCTCGAGAGGCAGACGGGTCCGGCGTTTCTGGACGGTCTTGTCGATCCGCTGCTTGATCTCCACCAGGCCGTGTCCGTCGTCCACATCCTCGTACCGACGCACCCGAAGCTTGCGCCGCACCTTGAGGCCATCGACCTTCTCCCAGAAGCACACCCAATCGTCGGAGTCGTAGTAGGTGGAACTGATTCTGTAGACGCCTTCGGGGCCGGTGTGGGGATCCGGAATCAGAAGCTCTCCCAGACCATCCACGAAAGCAAGCGCCTCCTCGTTTGGCATGACGTACTTGAGTTCGAAACGGTTGAAGCTTCGCTGATATTGTTCGGCTATCTGGCTCACGATGCCATCCTACACCGCTCTCGGAAGGCTACGCGACACTCGCGATGTCGAGTTCTTTCGCCGAACCCGATAGGTGCCACCGATTAGAAGGCGCTTGTCGAGACGGACCCTGCGGGAATAAGTCCCGCCCGGCGCGTATAATCAAAGTGGGCGAACCCGGGAGGATCAGTTGGTTTTTCGATGTCTGTCAGTCGGATTGATCGCCGTGACGCTCGCGACCGGGTGTGCGCCGGTGCCCGACCGAGGAGGTTCTGAGGTGACGATTCAGCCGCTTGCCGATGAGCTCGCCGGGTGGACCGCCGATGGTGCGGTCTCGAACTACGACACCGAGTCCATCTTCGCCTATATCGACGGTCACGCCGAGGTCTTTCTGGCCTATGGGATGCATCGATGCGTGTCTCGACGGTATGTGGAAACGGCAGGTGGTGGAGAGCTCGTCGTCGATCTCTTCGAGATGCCGTCCGCCGCGGATGCGTTCGGGGTCTACAGCCACGATCGCAACGGCGAGGAGGTGGAGGTGGGCCAGGGTGCGGTCTTCAGGCTCGGTTGGCTCTCGTTCTGGAAGGGTCCGTGGTACGGATCGATCTATGCCGCCGATGCCGTTCCGCCGGAGGCGGTGATCGTCCTTGGCGCCGCGGTGGCCGATGGACTGACCGTCACGGGAGAGCCTCCGGAGTTGCCGCAATGGCTCCCGCTGACCGGCCTCGAACGCCAGTCGGTGTGTTTTCTTCGCAGCCCGCAGATCCTCAACGCCCACATCTGGGTCGGACCAGACAACCCATTCGATCTCGGCCCCGAAACCGAGGCGGTGGTCGGGAAATACGTGCTCGACGGCGGGCCGGTGCACGTGGTGGTCGTCCGGTATCCGGATGGTGGGGCCGCGGCCCGCGCCGAGGACCGGTTGAAGGCCGCCGGATCGGACACAGCGGACATGAGCATCGGTCGCCGGGGGGAGTTGATTGCCGCGGTGGTGGGCGAGGTCGGTGGAGATGAAGCGGAAGATCTGCTCGAACAAGCGCTTGGAGGCGAATGATGAGAGACAACCGACGTGGCACGGTCAATCGGCGTGATTTCTTCAAGATCGGTTCGGGTGCGGCGGCCGCGGGTCTCTTCGGCGCCGGCGCCGCTGCTCAGGAAACGAAGGCCATCTCACGATCGAGGGTCGTTCTGGTCCGCGAAAAAGACGTGGTCGGAGGCGACGGATCCCTCGACGGTGAGATGCTGCACTCCATGCTCAACCGGGCGATGACCGATCTCTTCGAGGTCGAGTCCCCGGCAGAGGCGTGGAAACGGGTGGTGTCGCCCGACGATGTGGTCGGAATCAAATCCAACGTCTGGACCCACCTGCCGACACCGCCCGCCCTCGA
>RCNG010001944.1_pt1 | contig 10279 bp, 9 predicted proteins | sample 2041371 | NCBI WGS metagenome assembly RCNG01 (sample SAMN09708227, study PRJNA481090) | Marine sediment metagenome, whole genome shotgun sequencing project. | biome: marine sediment; feature: ocean; material: sediment; isolation source: Sewage treatment plant 1 marine sediment (STP1) ... | reverse complement strand
GAATCGCTGGTCAATCAGGAATTCATTAACGCTCGCGTCGAGAATTTCGAAACCTACACCCAATCGCTCGTGGGTTGCACGCCCGAGTGGGCCGAGGAAATCAGCGGTGTTCCCGCTGACCAGATCCAGGAGGCAGCCCGGCTTTACGCCGGCGCCCAGAGTGCAGCTATCTACTGGGGCATGGGCATCAGCCAGAGCATTCATGGCACGGATAATACCTTGTCGCTGGCCAATCTGGCCCTGCTCACCGGCAACCTCGGTCGCCCCGGCACGGGATTGAATCCCCTGCGCGGCCAAAACAACGTCCAGGGTTGTTCCGACGCGGGCGGCTTGCCCAATGTCTTCCCGGGCTACCAGAGCGTGAGCGATGACGAAATCCGCGCCAAGTTCGAGGCAGCCTGGAATACCACGCTCCCCTCCGAACCCGGCTTGACCACGATGGAAATGGTCGACGCCGCCGAGAGCGGCACCATCCATGCTTACTTCATCATGGGCGAGAACCCGATGATGAGCGAGCCCGATCTCCGTCACGCCAGACACGTGATGGAGAGCCTCGACTTCATTCTGGTGCAGGATATCTTTATGAACGAGACGGGCGAGTATGCCGATGTAATCCTGCCAGCAGCGAGCTTCGCCGAGAAGGACGGCACCTTCACCAACAGCGATCGGCGCGTGCAGTTGGTGCGCAAGGCGCTTACCGCTCCGGCTGAAGCGCGACCTGATTGGGAAATCCTTAGCGATCTGGCAGAACGGATCGAGGCGCTGCTCGAACGCGAGTGGAGCGCCGGGTTTACCTATGCGTCTGCCAGCGAGATCTGGGATGAGATGGCCAGCCTGACCCCACCTTTCCAGGGCATCGATTATGCCCGTATTCAGCGCGAGAGTGGCGTGCATTGGCCCTGCCCGACAGCGGACCACCCGGGTACACCGACGCTGTTCGCCGACAACTTCCCTCGCGGGAAAGGTCGTTTAACACCGTTGACCTACAATCCCAGTGCCGAGCTGCCGGACAAGGAATTCCCCTACGTTCTTTCTACGGGAAGGGTGCTCTACCACTGGCACGGCGGCACGCTCACACGGCGCTCAAAGCTGGACGACATTTACCCCGAGCCGACCATAGAAATTCACCCCGACGACGCCAGGGAGGTTGGCATCGCCGCGGGGGATTGGATTCGGGTGCGCTCCCGCCGTGGAAAGATCCAGGTCAAGGCGTTAATCACAGAGCGCTCGCCGCGCGGCCTGGTCTTCATCCCCTTCCACTTCGCCGAAGCGGCCGCCAATGAGCTCACGCTCGATGCTCGCGATCCACTGGCTAAGATCCCGGATTACAAAGTCTGCGCGATCGCGCTCGAACCGCTCTGAGCATCCATTAACGCCGCCTGAGTATGGTTGCCGATTGGATGACCCGAGAATTTTAAGGCGCGCATACCCATATCGCCGTTTGACGAATAACAACAGACACCCTCAACGCGAAGGCTAGGTCAAAATACTCAGCAATGGAAATGTTGACAATTACCAAACAACAAGCCCGTCGTTATATTCTCGCCCATCAGGGCTTGTGGCCGCCCTTTAAATTGAAGGGTAAAGCCGGCTTACTCGAGTACATTCATCGTGTTGGCTGCATTCAGTTCGACCCTCTGAACATCGTTGGCCGCAACCCGGAGTTAGTGCTCCAGGCCCGCGTTTCGGGCTTTCAGCCTGTGATGCTGCAGGCGCTGCTTTACAAGGACCGGAAGCTTCTGGATGGGTGGGATAAGAATATGTCCATTTACGGTGTGGAGGACTGGCCGTATTTCCACCGTCGTAGAGAAGCAGCTAAGCGCAATCCCGGCAGAAGCCCCGGACCCGTCCGCTCGATCCTGCCCCAGGTTCGCCAGGAGCTTGAGGAGCGCGGTCCTTTGTCTTCGCTAGACCTGGATTTCAATCAGACCGTAGACTGGTCGTGGGCGCCGACACGGTTAGCCCGCGCTGCATTAGAGAGCATGTACTGGGGAGGCGAACTGGTTGTTCATCACAAGGTGAATACTCGAAAAGTGTACGACTTTGCCAATCGTCATCTTCCGGAAGATGTGCTCTCGGCCTCTGACCCCAATGAGACAGAGGAGCAGTTTCACGATTGGTATGTTCACAGACGTATTGGGGGTGTAGGGTTGCTATGGGACAAGTCCGGCGATGCATGGCTTGGGATGCCCGGAATCAAAAGCAAGGAGCGCAAGGCTGCTCTTTCACGGCTGCTCAAACAGGGCAAAGTGGTAGAGGTGGGCGTGGATGGAGTGAAGCTGCCCCTCTATATGAGGCGCGAGGACGAGATGCTTCTTAACAAGACGCTGGATTCCAGTGCTCCGTTGTCACGAGCTGTCATAATGGCTCCTTTAGATAACCTGCTTTGGGACCGGCGCTTTGTAGATGAATTGTTCGACTTTAACTACGTCTGGGAAGTCTACAAGCCAGTTGCCGAACGCCACTATGGATATTATGTGCTTCCCATTCTATATGGCGACCGATTCGTAGCCCGGTTTGAGCCAGGGCGAGATAAGAAGAACGGAACTTTGATCATCAAGAAATGGTGGTGGGAGTCCGGGGTGAAGCAGTCGCAAAGGATGCACAACGATATCGTCCACTGCTTCAAGCGGTTTCTCAACTACCTTGGCGCTGATAATCTCCGGATTGAAAGCAATGCTACAGAACAAGTAGATTTAGATTGGTTAGGCTCTCTTTCTTGAAAAGAATGATCGCGGGAGGATAACTATAGCCAAAGAGGTGCGCCTGACCACTCATTTTCCCGTCCCACCCGGGGTCTGAAGCGAGGCGATAAGTTGTGATATTAACACACATATTGACCTATAGTTTGTTTTTTGCGGTCATTGTAAATGGATACCTGCTGCTTATGATGATCACCACTAGCCCGCGAGTTTGGGGCTATTCAGATTATTCAGAGGTGATTAAGGCCAAGGTTCCACCCCAGACCGCAAGAGAAAAAAGATTGGCGATGATCATAGGATTACCCTGGATGATCTTTACTCTAGGGTTCCCAATCTTTTCAACCTATGTACTTAAATCCAAGCTAGGGGGTGAGATACCTTTCTGGATAGCGTTTCTCAGCATGTTCGCTCTAGTCTCATTGGCTACTTTGGGCGATCTGGTAATCCTTGACTGGCTCATCGTCAACAAGATTACACCTAAATTCGTAATTATTCCGGGGACTGAAAAAGCAGACTATCAAGATTTTTCACACCATTACAGGGCACATGCCCGCGCAGCTGTTGTATTGGTTCTGCTGAGCATAATATTTGCCGGCATAGTATGGTATTTCTAATTAGTAAAGTGCTTGCCATCTAGCTCATCAACCGCGACGTGAGACTGAAGCACAGCGGATATTATTAGAAGAGGATGGAAAGATTGCCCTTCAGCGTAGAGTAATATGATACTCTGAAGAATGCGAGAGTCCATTATTTCGTAAAAGCGTTTATTCCTGCCCAAATCAACTTTTTTAGAGGAGGTTATGCCGATGGAACAAACCAATATCAAAATCTATGGTTATCGATGGGTCGTGCTGCTTGTGTTCATGTTTGTCGTCGCCATCAATCAGCTCTTATGGATAACCTTTGCCCCCATCACGGGCAGTGCTGCCTCATTTTATGGGGTTTCAGATCTCAGCATTGGTCTCTTATCTATGAGCTTCATGATCGTCTATATCGTCATCTCGATCCCTGCCTCCTGGACGATTGATACCTATGGCATCCGAGTAGCCGTGGGTATAGGCGTCACTTTGACGGGCATCTTTGGCTTGTTGCGAGGTCTCTTTGCCACCAGCTACACAATCGTTCTTATTGCACAAATAGGGATTGCCATCGGGCAGCCATTCATCCTCAATGCTGTGACTACCGTGGCCGCCCGCTGGTTTCCTGTCCGGGAGCGTGCTACCGCTGCGGGGCTTGGATCACTGGCGATGTACCTGGGCATCCTTGTGGCATTGGTGCTGACTCCTTATCTTACGATCCAATCTCAGATTCCCGGCATGCTCCTAATCTATGGGATCGTTTCTATGATCGCCGTCGTTGTCTTTTTTGCCCTGATTAAGGAACGTCCTCCAACCGCTCCCTGCCGCCCTGATCAGGAAGAGCGCTCTCTTGTTTTTGACGGCCTAAAAGAATCCTTGCGAATTAAGGATTTTGTACTTCTCTTAATTGTCTTCTTCGTTGGGTTGGGTGTATTCAATGCGGTAACAACCTGGATCGAAGATATCGTCAGGCCGAGAGGGTTCTCGATCACCCAGGCCGGCAACATAGGAGGCCTGATGATTGTGGGGGGCATTATCGGTGCCGTAGTCATCCCTTTACTCTCTGACCATTATCGTAAAAGAACGCCTTATTTGTTAATGGCTGTAATGGGCGCAACCGTAGGGCTGGTCGGCATTACCTTTGCCACAAGCTACTGGCTCCTGCTTGTATCAGCTTTTGTGTTTGGCTTCTTCTTACTTAGCGCTGGACCGATCGGATTCCAGTATGGCGCCGAAGTTACCCATCCAACACCAGAAGGTACGTCGAACGGCTTGCTTTTGCTCATGGGTCAAATCTCAGGGATCGTTTTCATCTTGGGAATGGACAGTTTCAAGTCTCCGGAAACAGGTTCAATGACCTTACCTTTGATCATACTCATCGGGCTCATGGTTCTAAGCCTGCTCTTTTGCGCAAGACTCAGGGAAGCGACAACCTTAATGGCTGAACACTAAGGCCCGTTGATACGCTGTCTCATTGCCAATGGCCAACTAACTCCCGCGTGGTGCTGACCGGATTTCGCCCCCCAAACCCCTCTCCGCTTCGCTTCGGGGGCGCATGGCGGAGCGGGGGACTTCGCAGATTAAAACCGTTAGGTATCTACAGATTGAAAGATGTTGTAGCTCGAAGTTGTTTGCATCTACAATTTCTTATCGTATCCTTGGACATTGCATTTCTCTCTAATAACGATATAAACCTGTTTGCGAAATGCGGACCAACCTTACGCTTGGAGGTGTCAGATGAGCATCCACATAGGCGCAACACAAGGTCAAATTGCATCAACCGTTCTGCTGCCTGGAGATCCGATGCGAGCCAAATATATAGCTGAAACATTGCTGCAAGATGTGGTCTGTTTCAATGAAGTTCGCGGGATGTGGGGCTATACGGGGCGCTATGGAGATAAAACTGTCTCGGCCATGGGATCTGGGATGGGCATGCCAACCCTATCCATATATGTGAACGAATTGGTGACTGAATATAACGTTGAAACCTTGATTCGCGTGGGAACGTGTGGTGCCTTCCAACCTGACTTAAAGATTGGTGATATCGTGCTTGCCATGACTGCATCCACCGACTCGCACGTCAATAAGCTGCGTTTCGATGGAATGGATTATGCGCCTGCAGCCAGCTTTGATCTCTTGCTCAAAGCCTATAATGCTGCCAATGAACGCGGGATCAACGTGCAAGTAGGAGGTATCTTCTCTGGTGATACGTTCTACAAAGACGACCCTGATTGGTGGAAAATATGGTCCGAGTATGGTGCCCTTGTTGTTGAAATGGAGTCAAACGGCCTTTACACTCTCGGAGCGAAGTTCAAGATCTCAACACTCTCAATCTTAACCGTAAGTGATAGCCTGGTTACTGGTGAAGCATCTACTGCCGAGCAGCGCGAAAAGAGCTTTACACAGATGGCCGAAATTGCGTTGGAGATTACACCATAATCGGATTTTCCGATGAGATTTTACAGAGGTCAGCAGTCTGGATATTTTGGCCCAATGACTTTGATCTCGTTCTGGATAAGCAAAGCTCTTCATCACGATATCGAACCGTGCGCTACACCAGAAAAATCGGTGGGGCCTTTGGTGGCTGGCCCTATAAGGGGCGCGATTTGATAGCGTTGATTCTGGAGACGAATTCCAATGCCTTTCATCATCAACCATGATTTGCTCACACGCTCTCGAGCCGCTCTATTCAGACGAGATAGTCTCTACTGGGTTGTCGGCGGAGCCGGCTCCGGCAAGACAACTATCTGTGAAGCCCTTTCAACCAAATTTGAATTTCTTGTCTACGACATGGACGCCCATATCTACGGCGGCCCGACTTCCTTTTGGCGGCGACTGCATTTACCCTTCCCGGGGACTTCGCCGCGGCGTGTTTCGCGAGGTGTCCGGTCAAGCGCCTCGTCCCGAAATCATACAGGAGGGTAAACTGTGCGCTGCAATTTACTGTCGAGGTTGTATGATTGGATTACTGAGATTGCCGGCAATGGACCGAAATCGAGCATAGAAAATGCGACATAAATTCCTGGGTTGGGCGTTTTTAGCTGTCAGCCTTGTGGCGGTTTTATTCCTTTTTGCTATTTTCTTTGAACAGATTCCAACCCAAAATAATACGCTGGCCTGGGACTGGAAAGCCTTCTGGCCCTCAATCCGTGGCGGCGACCTTCAGTACCTGCCTGTAGACGGTTTGCGTTTTCCACCCTGGGCTCTTGTGCCCCTGCTGCCTCTAGGTTTTTTACCAATGCAAACAGCGTGGGGCCTTCTGGCGGCCGTTGGCGTTTTCATACTCGTTGCAAGTGTGCCTCGAACCAGATCAAAAGCATTTTACTGGTTGTGTGTTCTTCTATTGGTGCTTTCCTTTCCATCGATCCGGAATATCGCGGATGGCAACATGGAAAATCTTGTGGTTGGAGGGGTGCTGCTAATTCTCTACGGGTACGCATCGAAACGCCTTTACGCTGTAGTGATCGGGGTCCTGCTGGCTACCATTAAACTTCAAGAGGTAACCTTGCTTCTGGTCGTCGTGGCGCTATACATACTATTGACCTGGACTCCCCGCAACTGGTTGAAAGTGGGCTTGTGGTTAACGGGAGCAATTGCTCTGTCTCTACTGTGGCGTGGTCAAAGCTGGTTTGTCGCTCTTTTTGGGCTTAATTATCAAAAGTACACTAACAGCATTATTGACATTAGTGTTTCCGCTGCTTTAAAGCGTCTCGGTTTTTTCCCCCCGTTCGTCATAACCCTGTTTTGGATGACGATTTTTGGGGTTACCCTTTTTGTAGCCTGGAAGAGCCGTACGACTCTATCGCGGGAGAAGGCAGGAATGCTCATTGCGGGGTCATTGCTGATCGCCCCTTATGCGGCTGGCAACAGCGTGTTGAGTGTGGTGGCAATCGGGATAATACCCCTTCTTCAATCTAACCTTCTCTTGGGAGGAATCTTAATCGTGTTGGTCAATCTTCCCTATTTATGGTCATTTGACATGCTTTACAACTATCAGGCTTACTACTGGACAATTGTCGTTTTCTTAATCTGGGCTATTCTTATATGGCGATGCCTGTCAGCTGCTTCCCAACGAAAAACAATTGAGGGTGCGCAATCAGGGTTTCCAAAGTAAAAACCTTCGCCGGCAAACGCCTCACTTGCGGCGACTGCACCTACCCTTCCTGGGCGCTTCACCGGTGTTTGCTGAGCGAGGGATACGAGGCGATCTATTGACGAAGTTGAATGATGGACAGGCTGAAATTGCCGGCGATTGACCGAATCCCGGCGCCTCCCCGTAGCATGCGGGAATTTCGCCGTTCGAGACTATTGGGCGTCTCCTTAGAAGAACTCGTCACCTAGAACCGGTTCATAGACAAATTCCAATGCCATTCATTATCAACAGTGATCTACTAATACAATCTCGAGCCGCTCTATTCAGGCGAAATAGGCTCTATTGGATTGTCGGCGGAGCCGGCTCCGGCAAGACAACTATCTGTGAAGCCCTTGCAGCAAAATTTAAACTTCCTGTCTACGACATGGACGCCCATATCTACGGAGCATATCACGGCCGATTTACACAGGAGCGTCACCCGGTCAACAAAGCGTGGTCATCAGCTCGAGACGGATTGGCATGGTTGCTCGGCATGTCCTGGGATGAGTTCGATAGCTTTAATCAAGCGGCTCTTCCTGAATATTTGGACTTGTTAGCCGAAGACCTTGAAGCCACTAAACCCAACGCTAGCATATTAATTGATGGTGGGATATGCAATCCAGCCATCCTGGCACAAGCAATCTCAGCTCCTCAGATTGTATGCCTGGCAACATCAGAAAGGTCGAGCGCTGAAATCTGGAATGAGACCGATGAGCGTAAAGGCATGAAGGAAGCTGTCTATCAATTGACAAAACCGGAAGACGCGTGGCGCAAATTTCTCGAATTTGACTGCCTTATCACCCGCACAATCCTGAAGGAATGTCAGGAGAACGATATCGCAGTGTGTCCCAGAGGTGAAACAGAATCGGTAGATGAATTCGCGGAGAGGGTTGCCCATGTGTTGGGAATTCGATAAGCTCACAGGTTGCGTAGCTTACAACGAACCGGCGGTCACAAGCATCCAGCCGCCTTTACTTCGCCGCGCTTCGCAAAGGGCGTAATTCGCGAACCGTTTGGGTTCCCTAATATATTCATAAGGAATGCTCACAACCAATGGATAAACAACAAATTATTAACTGGCTTCTTGAAGGGGACGTCGCCATTCAATATCAGGTTCACCGGGATCTTTTGGCCTCTGAAAAACCAGGTCTCCAGCACCGCATCGCAACCGAAGGGTGGGGGGCAAAGTTTCTTGGTTTGCGCAAGGAAGAGGGGCATTGGGGACGGGGTTTTTATCAACCCAAATGGATTTCAAGCCATTATTCAATCCTGGATTTGAAGAATCTCGGCATCTCTCCCGGGCATCCGGACATTAAAGAGTCTGTGTTGATCATCCTTCGCTACCACAAAGGACCCGATGGGGGCGTCAATCCCTCCAGGACGATTAAGCAGAGTGACGTTTGTTTAAACGGAATGTTTCTAAACTACGCGAGTTATTTCAAGGTGGAGGGTGAGGGGCTGCACTCCATTGTGGATTTTATTCTAGAACAACCCATGCCCGATGGAGGTTTCAATTGCCGGGCGAACCGCCAGGGCGCCGTTCATAGTTCCTTGCATTCCACAATTTCTGTGCTCGAAGGGATCCATGAATATGGTGCCAACAACTTTGTCTATCGCCTGGCAGAATTAGAGCAGATTGCGGTCGAGGCTCGCGAATTCATCTTACAACACCGCCTGTTTCGCTCAGACCGTACTGGAGAGATCATCGACAAGCGCATGTTGATGCTGTCGTATCCCTCCCGTTGGCGGTACGATATCTTAAGGGCGCTTGATTATTTTCAGTGTGCAGGGGTCGATTACGATCCACGAATGCAGCCTGCTCTGGACATGTTATGGAAAAAACGGCGGAAAGATAACCGTTGGCCTGTGCAGGCAAGGCATCCGGGTCAGTCCCATTTTGAAATGGAAAAGACTGGAGGTCCAAGCCGCTGGAATACGTTGCGGAGCTTGCGTGTCTTGAAGCATTTTGGATGATATGGATTTATCTAATTCCAGGATGGAGAAACGAATGTCAACCAACCATTTCTTAATCTTATATCTGATTATGCTTTTCTTGCAGACAGTCCATATATTCGAGGAAATTGGCTTTAAAGCCTACGAAGTGGTTGGCTCTCTCAACAAATATCTAATTGTTGCTTCCTTTTTGGTGTTTGCCAGCTACTTGCCCTTGATACTCATCCTGCTAGATATCAAAGCAGGATATTTCCTTGCATTTTTCGCGGCAATTCTCGCCCTGGGCAACGGCGTTGTTCACATCCTTGGGTATATAAAGACCAAATCATTCAGAGGTACTGTTGGCGCCGGTGTCTTCAGCGGAATTCCTTTGGGGATCATGGGGGGGAATAGTGGTGATTAATCTAATCTCGATCGTTCGATGAATGACTCGCCGAGTAATCGTGAGGAGAATTATCCTTCTCGGCCTAACAAATCTCTTGAGCGACCGCTAGAAACCGCCGAGATTGCGCAAAACTTGATATAGAATCGAAATCGAGAGCGCGGCGGCTGCTTCCATTGCTCTCTCAAAATGGGAAGGACTGTCAGATGGACATTCGAGTATTGGTGGCCTACGCCACGAAGTACGGCGCAACAGCGGAGATTGCCGAGAAGATCAGTCAGGTGATTCTTCAAGCAGGCCTGCAAACCGACGTGCTGCCCGCGGATCGCGTCAGCGACCTCGCCCCGTATAAAGGAATTGTTCTTGGGAGCGCGGTTTATGTGGGTCAATGGCGCAAGGAGGCGGTGGCGTTTCTGGAAGCCAATGAGAAGGCAATGGCCAAGATGCTGGTGTGGTTCTTCTCCAGCGGACCTACGGGTGAGGGAGATCCAGTTCAACTAATGCAGGGCTGGCGCTTCCCCGAGGCACAACA
>RCNG010001943.1_pt1 | contig 10284 bp, 8 predicted proteins | sample 2041371 | NCBI WGS metagenome assembly RCNG01 (sample SAMN09708227, study PRJNA481090) | Marine sediment metagenome, whole genome shotgun sequencing project. | biome: marine sediment; feature: ocean; material: sediment; isolation source: Sewage treatment plant 1 marine sediment (STP1) ... | reverse complement strand
CCTCGAGCACGCGGAGCGGGTTCAGGCGCTGCCGACCGAAGGGGTCGAGCCGACGTCCCATCCGCTGCCGATGGTGAACGCCTTCCGACCGGACGAGGTGACTCCGTCGCTGAACCGTGATGACGCACTCGCCGGTGCCCCGGATGCCGAAGACGGCTACTTCCGGGTCCCGAAGATCCTGGATGAATCATGAGCGACCTCGCCGATCTCACGATCGCCCAGGCCTCGGCAGGACTCCGGGCGCGCCACTTCTCCGCGGTTGACCTCCTCGATGCCGTCGAGACCAGAGCTGCCATCACCGAAGCCCATCTTCACGCCTATCTGACGCTCGATCGTGAAGGGTCGCGCGACGCTGCCGAAGCCGCCGATACCGCCCTGGCCGATGGCGATCCCCGCCCGCTGGTTGGAATACCGATCGCCTTGAAGGACAACATGGTGACGAAGGGCGTCGAGACGACGGCCTCGTCGCAGATCCTCGCCGGGTGGAAACCACCGTACGACGGTACGGCGGTGCGCCGCCTCAAGGAAGCGGGCGCTGTGATCATCGGCAAGACGAATCTCGACGAGTTCGCAATGGGATCCTCGACCGAGAACTCTGCCTATGGCCCGTCCCGGAACCCATGGAACACTGACACCGTCCCCGGTGGCTCATCCGGCGGGTCGGCGGCCGCTGTGGCGGTCGGATCGGCGCTTGGAGCGTTCGGCTCAGACACGGGCGGTTCGATCCGTCAGCCCGCTTCGTTCACCGGGACCGTCGGTGCCAAACCGACCTACGGCCTCGTCAGTCGTTACGGACTCATCGCATTCGCATCATCCCTCGACCAGATCGGGCCGCTCTCCAGAACGGTTCCGGACGCCGCCATGTTGCTCGAAGCCGTCGCCGGCTGGGATCGAATGGACGCAACGAGCTATCTCGGTGACGTGCCGGCGATCTCGCGCTCTCTCGACGCTGGGGTGGCCGGACTTCGAATCGGCGTCGTCACGGAGCTCTCCGGTGACGCGTTCGACCCTCAGGTGACCGCAGCGACGCGGGCGACAGTCGACCGGCTCTCCGACGCCGGGGCCGAGGTCGTGGAGATATCGCTTCCGGCCATCGAGTACGCGCTTTCCGCCTACTACCTGATCGCTCCTGCAGAGTGTTCTGCGAATCTTGCCCGCTTCGAAGGGGTCCGATATGGGCTCCGTGTTGATGGTTCGACGACCGAGGAGATGATGGCGAGGACTCGAGCGGAAGGCTTCGGCCCCGAGGTCACCCGTCGCATCCTCCTCGGCACCTACGCCCTCTCAGCTGGCTACTACGACGCCTTCTACGGACAGGCTCAGCGGGTCAGGACTCTGATCCGCAACGAGTTCGCGGCGGCCTACGGTCAGGTCGACGTACTCGTCTCCCCGACAAGTCCGACGACCGCCTTTGAGATCGGTGAGAAGACCGAGGATCCGCTCACGATGTATTTCGCAGACATCTGCACGATCGCAACCAATCTTGCCGGTGATCCGGCGATCTCTGTACCCGTCGGTCTCGATAGCGGCGGTCTCCCCATCGGATTCCAGATCATGGCCCCCGCACTGGGAGAAGAGGTCATGTTCCAGGTGGCCGCCGAAGTCGAACGTGTCGTCAATTTCACAGCGAGACCGAGGCTCGCGACTTCGAAGGTGGTGACCCCATGACTGAATGGGAAGCCGTCATCGGTCTCGAAACCCACGTTGAGTTGCAAACGAAGTCGAAGATGTTCTGCGGGTGTCCGGTCGAATTCGGAGATGACCCGAACACTGCAGTGTGCCCCGTCTGTCTCGCTCTTCCCGGTGCACTCCCGGTGCCGAACAGGGAGGCGATCGAAGGGATCCTGTCGATCGGTGATGCCCTCGACTGCACCCTCACCGAGGACTCGCTCTTCTATCGGAAGAACTACTTCTATCCGGACCTTCCGAAGAACTACCAGATCTCGCAGTACACCTTCCCACTGTGTGTCGACGGTCACCTGGACGTTGATGTGGATGGAGAACCGACGACCGTCGGGATCACCAGAGTGCACATGGAAGAAGACACCGGCAAGAGCACCCATGTGGGAGAGAGCGGCCGAATTCACGGTGCCGATCACACCCTGCTCGACTTCAACCGAGCCGGCGTTCCTCTGGTCGAGGTCGTGACCGAACCCGACATTCGCTCACCAGAGCAGGCCCGGGCTTACGGGATGGAACTCCAGCGGATCGTGAGAGCAGTTGGTGTGTCAGATGCCAAGCTCGAAGAGGGATCGATGCGCTTCGACGCGAACATCTCGGTCCGCCCCGTTGGCAGCGAAGAGCTTGGTACCCGAACCGAAGTGAAGAACGTCAACTCGTTGCGCTCGATGCAACGGGCCATCGCGTTCGAGATCACCCGCCAGATCGAAGTCCTCGAAAATGGCGGATCGATCCATCTCGAGACTCGCCACTGGGACGAAGCCAAGGGTGTGACGAAATCCGGTCGTACGAAGGAGGATTCCGCCGACTACCGCTATTTCCAGGATCCGGACTTGCTGCCGCTTCACATCGACGATGCGTGGCGTGAGCGTGTCCGTCTGCGCCGGCCAGAGCTGCCGGCGGCCAAGCGGGCGAAGTACCGCGAACTCGGTGCGGACGATCGGGCTGCGGACCTGCTCGCCGACGCAGGCGATCTCGGAGAGCTCTTCGAGACCGCCGTCTCCGAAGGGGCGGATGCCAGGACGGTCGCGATTTGGCTCACCGGAGAGGTCGTCGCCTATCTCCGCCGCGAGGAGACAGAGATGAGGGACACGAGCCTCACTGCCTCGTCGCTCACTGAGCTCGCAGCGATGACCGAAGGGGGAGATCTCTCGGCAACGGCGGCCAAAGAAGTACTCGCCGGCGTCCTTGCGGGGGAGGGCAACCCCAGAGCGGTCGCCGAAGCCCGTGACCTGCTTCAGATCTCGGATGCCTCCGCGATCGAAGCGGAGGTCTCGGCCGTCCTCGACCAGCATCCGGAGACACTCGAGAAACTGCAGTCCGGTGATACCAAACCGATCGGTTTCCTCGTAGGCCAGGTCATGCGTGCAACCGGCGGCAAGGCAGATCCGCGCATGGTGCAAGACCTCATCCGTCAGAAGACCCAGGGATAGGCGATGCTCTCGGCGGTCGTCTTCGACTGTGACGGTGTCCTGGTCGACAGCGAACCCATCGCCGACGAGGTCTGGGCGCTGGTCCTCGCCGAACGCGGCTACACGACGACGGCCGAAGACGCCGTGGCCTGCCTTGGAACGTCGGAGTCGACGACGTACGCCTACTACGCGAAGAGGGCCGACGTCCTCCCGTACGAGGAACACATGGCTGCGATCGACGAGATCCGCATTCCCGTCTATGCGGAGCGTCTCGAAGCGTTCCCGGATGCCTTCGACACCGTCCAAGCTCTTGCTGCACAAGGGATACCGATGGCGGTGGCGTCTTCGTCCCGACGTGCGGATCTCGACAGCAAGCTCGCGCTCACTGGTCTCGATCGATACTTCGACGCGTCTATCGGAGGAGACGAAGTCGAGCACGGAAAGCCCGCTCCGGACGTCTACCTCGAGGCAGCTCGGCGTCTCGGGGTATCGCCGGGCGACTGCATCGCGATCGAAGACGCCGAACACGGAGCATCCGCAGCCGTCGAGGCAGGAATGCGAGCGGTGATGGTCAAACGTGATGGATCGATCTCGCCGAACCACGCAACGGTGACAGAGATAACAGCCGACCTTCTCACAGCCTGGATGTGGCGTTTCTGAACTGATCGCGTCGTTCGGGCTTAGAGCTACGGCTGTCATGGCTGTAAGCCAAAACGACACCGGTGCCCGTCGGTCGAGATGGACGGGCGGTGCTGGCTCGTTGCTACATCAGCCACCAGACGAGCCAGCCTGCTGCCAGTCCGTAGAGGCCGGCGATCACATCATCCATTGTGATTCCCACAGCACCCGGAAGTGCCTCGGCCTGAGGGACGCCGGGCAGGACTTTGAAGATGTCTGCGAGGCGGGCAACGACCACGGCGACAAGCCACGGCCAGCCCGTGAGGCCGATCACTGCGATGAGGGTCCCTGCGACCTCATCGATCACGATCCAGCCGGGGTCAGCATGGTCAGCAGCGAACGGTGCCGCCGACCACAGGGAGAGGACGAGAGCGATGACGAACGCGATCGCTCCGATCCACCACGGGTACCTCCACAGCAGCAGGGAGATGACCACGGCGACGGCGGCGCCGAACGTTCCTGCACCGTTGTCCGACCCCCAGAGACGCTGGGGGATGAGGCCCGCATAGAACCCAGAGGCGACGAAGCGATGCATGGCGTGGAGCCTAGAGCCGACCACGTGCGTGACGGATCCTCAAGACCCGTTCGCATGCATAATCAAGACGAACCGAGCGAAAGGCCACCTCATGCGTCCCGATCAACTGGGCGACTACCGCGCACCGTCCGATGCAAGGCTCCACCCGGATGGCGTCCGTGCCGCATTCGTGGTTACGCAGATGGACCTCGAAGAGGATCGGTATGTCCGACGCATCTGGCTGTGGGACGGTGAGGAAGCTCGTTCTCTGACTTCAGGTGACATGGACAAGATGCCGCGATGGTCACCCGACGGAACCCGGCTCGCGTTCTTGAGGAAGGGCAAGGGAGACGAGGACTATCCCCAGGTTGCGATCCTCAGGCTCGATGGGGGAGAGGCCAGTGTTGTCTCCGAGTTCGAGCTGGGCGCATCCGACATCGCGTGGTCCCCCGACGGCTCCAAGATCGCTGTCATCGCATCCGAGTGGACCGACGAGTGGAAGGATCTCGACAAGGAGCAGCGAGGGCGGATACCGAGGCGCATCACCCGTCTGGGCTACCGGTTCGACGGCCGCGGATGGATCTACGACAAGCGATCCCATATCTGGCTCGTCGATATCGACTGCGATGATGACCCCGTTTGTCTCACTCCCGGTGAATTCAACGAAGCGCAGATCGTCTGGTCACCCGACGGCCAATCGGTAGCATTCGTCTCGGAGCGGCACGATCAGCGCGGAATCGATCCTGGGAGCCAGATCTGGAGCATCCCGGCCGAAGGGGGCACAGCGAGTGAGCTGACCGGCGTCGGGACCTGGGGCCTGCCGTCGTACGATCGATCGGGGAATCTCTACGCGCTCGGAACGAGCGACCGCTGGGACCAACCGGGTATCGCGCCACTCCAGCAACTGGTCGCGGACGGATCCTGGACCAAGATCACGACCGTCGACCGGAATCTCGTCACCTTCGCCCCACCGGTGTCGCCGGGTGGACCGCAGTGGCTCGACGATGGCTCAGCCCTGTCGACGCTCGAGGACTCCGGCAGAGTGAGGATCGTGAAGATCGGTAGCGACGGTGGGGTCGAGGACTTCATCGGCGGCGACCGGCTCGTCACCGGGATCAGCCCACGACCCGATGGTTCGGCCGCTGTGTTCACCGCGACGTCTGCCACCGATCCGGGTGAGCTCTGGTGGTGGGAGAACGGCAAGGAGCGACGACTTACCACCCTCAACGACGATTTCCGAGCCAGCACGACACTTGCGGAACCGCAACGATTCGTCATCGACCACGACGGCGTGGAAGTGGAAGGGTGGGTGTATCTGCCCGAAGGCGACGGCAAGGTTCCGCTCCTCTACAACATGCATGGTGGGCCGGCGACCCAGTACGGGTACGGGTTCTTCGACGAGTTCCAGGTGTATGCAGGGGCGGGCTACGGCGTCGTGGCGATCAATCCTCGGGGGGCCAGCGGCTACGGTCGCGACTTCGCACGGGCTGTCGTCGGAGCATGGCACGAGGAGATGCCGCCGGACCTCGTCGACCTGCTCGCAGCGCCCGATGTGGCGGCTCAGAAGTTTCCCCGTCTCGACCTGGACCGCATGGGGATCATGGGCGGTTCCTACGGCGGTTTCGCCACTGTACGGGTGACGGCCGAGGACCAGCGCTACAAGTCGGCGATTCCCGAGCGCGGTCTCTACGACTGGACGTCGTTCGTTGGAACGTCCGACATCGGAGCGTTCTTCGACGGCATGTACGTGCGACAGGGAGCGACTCGCGACGAACTCTGGGCGGCATCCCCGCTCCGTCACGCGGATGGGATCACGACGCCCACGCTCGTCATTCACTCTGAAACCGACTGGCGGTGCCCGATCGAACAAGGCGAGCAATTGTTCGCTCTCCTCCAGAAGAACGGTGTCGAGTCGGAGATGCTCCGATTCCCCGGCGAGAGCCACGAACTCAGCCGGGGAGGCAAGCCGAAGCACCGGATCGAGCGTTTCGAAGCGATCCTCGACTGGCACGGTCGGTATCTGGGGTAGCTGAAGCTTCGCAGACGTGAGACGGTTCTCTTCCTCCCCCTCAGGGGGAGGTGCCGACGAAGGAGGCGGAGGGGGTCGGAGGGCGAAGATGAAGGGAACCGTCTGACCCCTCCCGTCAGCGCCTGGCGGCGCTGCCACCCTCCCCTGAGGGGAGGGAAGCCAAATCACCGTTCGACGCCTGCCACACTGCACCTGACATGTCTCAATCTCCAGACACCCCTATGCCGATTGTGGCTGTCGACGCACTTGACGCCCTCATCGAGCACCGAGGGGGCCAGCATCGTCAGAGCCAGCGGGACATGGCGTCTTGGGTCGCGCAGGCGATCGAAGACGAGCATCACCTCATCTGCGAAGCCGGGACAGGCGTCGGCAAATCGTTCGGCTATCTCGTCCCCGCCATCGTGTCACAGCAGCGCGTCGTCGTCGCCACTTCCACCAAGACGCTGCAGGATCAGATCGCAGCGGATCTTCCCGACATCGTGGACGTTCTCCGTCAACGCGGACACGATGTCACCTGGGCCGTCGTCAAAGGACGAGCCTCCTATCTGTGCCCCGCCAAGGTCGCCGAGCGGCAACCGCAGCTTCTTCACGACACCGGCGACGCCGACGATCTCGACACGATCATCGACTGGTGGCAGAACGGCGGGGACGGCGAACGGGATCACGCACCCGTCGCTGTCAGCAATCGAGCCTGGTCAGCCGTCAGCGTGTCCGGAATGGAGTGTCCCGGTCGACGATGCTCCTACGCCGACGACTGTCCCGCCATCGGCGCACTCAACGAGGCCCGCGAAGCCAGTCTCGTCATCTGCAACCACCACCTGTACGGGAGCGACATCAACTCCGATGGTGCGATCCTCGACGAGCACGACGCGGTCATCTTCGATGAAGCGCACCGGCTCGAGGACGCCCTCTGTTCCAGCGTCGGCATCACGCTCACGAACGGCCGGCTCGCCGGATACGCCCGTGATGTCACGGGACTTCTCAAGAGTCTCGGTGTCCCGGAGGCCGACCGCAAGACTCATGTCGGGCGGTTGTGGGGAGCGATCAACGAAGTACAGACGTGGCTGAACCAGCTCGATACCGGCGAAGTTCAGCTCCCTTTGGGCGGAACTCCCGCCGACGCCGTTCGCACCTTGCAGAGCACGGTTCGCACCGTCGATCGATTGGTCCAGAAGGCCACTCCAGATGGGCCGATCGTCACAGGACAGCGAGAGCGCACGAGCAATCTGGCGGGCCATCTCCAGGGGGATCTTGGAGTTCTCACCGATCCTGTCCCCGGCCACGTCTGCTGGATCGAGGCAGGTCCCGTGCTCAGAACATCGCCGGTCTCCGTCTCTGAGACCTTCTCCAACAACCTGGCGGCCAAGCGACCCACCATCCTCACGTCGGCCACCCTCACGGTTGCGGGCAGCTTCGACGCGATCGCGCGACAGTTCGGCTACAGCGCCCCCGTGGACGACATGTCCGAGCCACATTCCGATCCCGACGATCCCGATCCGCTGCGCTACATGACCCTCAGCGTCGACAGCCCGTTCGACTACCCCCGTCAGGCGCGCCTCTACCTGCCGAACTTGGAGGAACCGACGGCAGACGGCTGGGGCAACTCGGTCGCGGAGCTGGCCGACGAGCTCGTCGAAGCAGCAGGCGGACGCGCCCTGATCCTCTGTACTTCCAACGCCGCCGTGTCCCGCATCTCGGCGCGCCTCGAAGATGGTCAGCATCGCATCCTCACGCAGGGAAAGCAGCCGCGCAACAAGCTGCTCGATGAGTTTCGCCACGACGAGAGTTCCGTCCTGGTCGCCACCATGGGCTTCTGGGAGGGGGTCGACATCGTCGGTGACGCATGCCAGCTCGTCCTCATCGATCGGGTGCCGTTCCCGCGTCCCGACGATCCGCTGTGGAGCGCCCGGCGCGCGGCGGCGACCGATGCGGGCCTCTCTTCCTTCGCGACTGTGGATCTGCCGCGTGCGGCGAGCCTCACCGCCCAGGGCGCGGGGAGGCTCATCCGCAGCATGGACGACGAGGGGATGATCGTGTTGTGCGACCGACGGCTGAAGACGAAGAGCTACGGACCCGTCATCGTCAGCACGCTGCCAGAGATGCCGATCATCACGGACCAGAACGAAGCGATGGCCTATCTCGAAGGGCTATAGCGCACAGCCAACAGCCAACAGCCCGAACCGAATGTGGCTGGCTTCCGCTGTCCGCTGTCCGCTGTCCGCTGTTGGCTCTTCTGCCATGCTGAGGGCATGAACACGCCTGTTCTCATCATGAGCGCTCTGCCGGGTGAGTTGGCATCTCTTCAAGAGCAGACATCGGATGGTGCGACGATCACGTTCGGGGGTCACGACTTTCTCACGGGCACGATCGACTCCCGTGACGTCGTCGTCGTGGCGGCCGGGATCGGGAAGGTGAACGCTGCGATGGTTGCCACGCTCGCAATCGATCACTTCAGCCCAGGCGCTCTGATCTTCACGGGCGTTGCAGGCGGAATCGATGACACGCTCGGCATCGGTGACGTCGTCGTGGCCGAACACGTCCTGCATCACGACACCGGCGTCCTCGAACCCGACGGGTTCCGCCTCTACCAGTCGGGTCACGTTCCGTTCCTCAACCCCACCGAGCAGCTTGGCTACCGGCCCTCCGACGAACTGCTCGGGCGCGTACGGCCGCGACTCGCTGACCTCGAACTCTCCCCGGTTCTCCAGAGACAGCCAGACATCGTCTTCGGGACGGTGGTGACGGGGGATCAATTCCTCCAATCCGATGCCCATCGGCGGCGGCTCCATGCAACGCTGCAAGCACACGCCGTGGAGATGGAAGGAGCAGCCGTGGCGCAGGTGGCTGAGCACTTCGGCGTCGATCATCTCGTGATCCGTGCTGTGTCCGATCTTGCCGGGAGCGATTCCTCGTTCGACTTCGCCCGGTTCCTCGACGACGTCACCATCAACTCGACCGCAGTTGTAGTTGCCGTACTCGACGTGATCTGACGCGCCCTCGACAGTGTGCTGCCGATCTGTGGCAGAATCCCACCATGCAGCCCACCAAGTACATCTGGATGGATGGCGAGTTCGTCGATTGGGACGATGCGACCATCCACGTTCTGTCCCATGGCCTCCACTACGGCACCGGCGCCTTCGAGGGGATCCGCGCCTACGAGACCGACCGGGGGTCCGCGGTATTCCGGCTCACGGAGCACATCGAGCGCCTGGCACGGTCCTGCAAAGCACTCGGGATTCCGATCGAGTGGAGTGTCGACGAGATCGTCAAGGCGTCGAAAGAGCTGTTCTCCGCCAACGGGTTGGTATCTGGCTATATCCGCCCGCTGGTCTTCTACGGAACCGGTTCGATGGGATTGAACCCCGCTGGCGCATCGGTCCACACGATGATCGCCACATGGGAGTGGGGCGCCTATCTGGGCGAAGAAGGAGTGACCAACGGGATTCGGGCCAAGGTGTCGTCATGGCGTCGCATCGGGCACGACTCGCTGATGCCGAACGCCAAACTCACCGGTGGGTATGTCAACTCGGTTCAAGCCAAGCAGGAAGCCCTGCGCGGCGGTTATGACGAGGCGATCATGCTGAACACCGACGGGTTCGTCGCCGAAGGAAGCGGCGAGAACCTGTTCCTCGTGCGAGACGGAGTCGTTCGCACGCCGTCTCTCGCCTCTGGTGTCCTCGAGGGTCTCACCCGTGAAGCCGTGATCACGATGCTCCGCGACGACGGGTATGACGTCATCGAAGAGTCTATGACTCGAACCGATCTCTACTACGCCGACGAGATCTTCATGACCGGCACGGCAGCCGAGGTGACGCCGATCCGGGAAGTCGACGATCGGGCGGTCGGTGACGGACGCCCCGGCCCCGTGACGAAGCGTGCCCAGAAGATGTTCATCGACACGGTGACCGGAGCGAACGAGCGCTACTCCAACTGGCTCGACTACGTATAGGAGTGCGCTGAGCAATACATGT
>RCNG010004085.1_pt1 | contig 10286 bp, 12 predicted proteins | sample 2041371 | NCBI WGS metagenome assembly RCNG01 (sample SAMN09708227, study PRJNA481090) | Marine sediment metagenome, whole genome shotgun sequencing project. | biome: marine sediment; feature: ocean; material: sediment; isolation source: Sewage treatment plant 1 marine sediment (STP1) ... | reverse complement strand
CAACAAGTGGTACAACTTCTTTGAACTACGAAACACGCGAAATACGCGAAAATGTTCCACGTGCGCACGAACGTGTGCTGTTTTTCGTGTATTTTTCGAGTAGATCGGGCACTCCCCTGACTTTAGGGCGATGTTTGTTTTCTCTGTTATCCGCCTGCTTTCGCGGCGGTGCCACAGTATCTCGCCCATGGCCCGAGTTGATACCCGACCCCTCACAGAACCGGACAAGCGGCTTTCCCAACATCCGGCTCCTCGTACGGTCATTCAGCATGCCTCCGCTCTTCGAAAGGGGTTCAGGTCTTTGTGGAGTCGTGCACGGGGCCAGCCGACCCAAATCAGGGCCTGTCTGAGCTGCTCCCGGGTGTATGCCTTGCGCTGGCTCTTGCGGTTGAGCCATTTGTATAGAATACGGGTTGCGCGATAAATGTAGGCCGTACACCACGGCACGTTATCCGTGATGGCGTAGTCGTTCAAGTATCCCTTCATGCGTCTGCTTGCGCTTCGCAACATCTCTCCCTTGGTCAGTTTGCTCCGTGCCCCACGCGCCCAATCACTGAAGGCGCGCAGACTCGCCCCGAACTTCTTGCGGCTGGTGCGCCGTTTGACCTTGAAGTACCCCTTCTTGGTTTTCCCGCAGTAATGGGTGAAGCCCAAAAAGGTGAATTCCGCGGGCTTACCCCCGCGACGCCGTGCATTGCTGCGGGCATAACGCCCGAACTCGATGCAGCGCGTCTTCTCCTCGGCCAAAGTCAGCGCAAATTTTCCCAACCGCTCGGGCAGGGCTTCCAGGAAGGCACTCGCGTCCTCCCGGTACTGGAAACAGGCAACAAAGTCATCGGCGAATCGAAAATAATAGGCTTCGCCTCGACAACCTCCCCGCACCACCCGGCTGAACCACAGGTCCAACACGTAGTGCAGGTAGATGTTCGACAACAATGGCGAGAGGATGGAGCCTTGCGGCGTCCCTTCCTCCGATGCCCGTACCAGGCCGTCCTCCAGAATGCCGCCTTTGAGCATCCGCGCGATCAGGCGTACGATCCGCTCATCGCCGATCCGGTGGCGTAGGAACTTGAGCATCCATTCGTGCGCGACCGTGCCAAAGAAGTTCCGTCTATCGGCTTCCACGACGTGGCTCACGCGCCTCTGTTGGATCGTTCTGCCCAGCTCGTCCAAACACCCATGCTGGCTGCGCTCCGGCCGGTAGCCGTGGCTGCTGTCTTCGAACTGTACCTCATCGATCGGTTCCAGTACCCGTTTCACCGCCAACTCGACCAGCTTGTCTTCAAAACAGCTGATTCCCAGCGGTCTCCCTTTCTCACTTCCCGGCTTCGGAATGTAGCTGCGCCGCTTCGGTTGCGGCCGGTCGCTCATGTTCCTCAGCCTGTTCGACAACTCCTTCAGGTTCGCTTCCAGATGCTCCCCGTACTGCTCCTTGGTGACGCCATCAACCCCCACCGCCCGATTCGCGGGCAGCGCTTCGAAGCAAGCACGCAGGTTGTCCACATCGTCGATGTGATGATAGAGACTGGTGAAGACCAGTTGTGGCTCTCTGCGTGCCTTCTCGCCTATCCGTTCCGGTTCTGTGCTCATTGTTCAATCACGCCTTGTATCGCGACAATGTTTCAACCTCGACGGTCGACTGTACGTCAGGACCTTCGCTCCAAGGGCATTACCCCTCTTCATCGCTAACCGTTGCGGCCTACCGGTCCTGATCACTCGCGACGCGGCCTTTTGGACGGCTCTTGTTACATTGCCACCCATACTCGGAGTCTGCTTTGCGCCTTGCCCCGAGAGCCCTTGCTCGTCGCTTGCCTGGTTACTCGCCTGTCGTTGTGTCACTCGATGCTGTCTTAGACCCCGGGGTGGCGCTCGGTGCTCGTCTTCTACGCACCTCACGCATGGCCTGCGCCCCACACGATGGGATCGGCCCTTTCCCGACATTCAACGATTCTCGGGGCTCTGTTTCAGATTCAGGGCTACACCCTTCACCTCGTGACGCTCGCTTCTCTTTCCGTCGGGCTCTCGCCCTTCGGTCATTACACTTCCGAGCGGTTGACTAGACCTTACTCGGGAGAGCTTCCCGCTTGCGCGGCTCTCTCACAACTGGCTAACATGGCCAGGTTACCCGCGTGTTTCGTAGTTTCATTCCGTCCGCGGTGATATTCAGGGTGTTTTTGAACCGTTACTGAACTTCCACTGATGGCCGCTAAAATGCAAATCTCCGGAACAAACGACATCGGCCTCTACGACGCCGATATTGTCGCATGGTCCAAACAGCAGGCAGGACTGCTTCGGGCAGGCCTGCTCTCGGAGTTGGACATCGAGCATATCGCCGAGGAGATCGAGGACGTGGGCAAGAGCGAACAACGCGAGCTTGCGAGCCGCATGGCGGTGCTGCTCGCACATTTACTCAAATGGCAATATCAACCCGAACGTCGGGGCAACAGTTGGCAAAACACGATTCGCGCCCAACGCGGGGCGATCGCGGTACGACTCAAGCGCACGCCCAGCCTCAAGACCGTCCTACGTGACGTGAGTTGGTGGGAAGAAATTTGGGCGGATGCGATCAGTCTCGCCACGACTGAGACGGGGCTTGGCTGCTTCCCGCCGACCTGTCCGTGGGAGACAGCCGACATCCTGGATTCGGATTGGATGCCATAACGCAAAAGCGCTTGTACCAGCCCTGTGATCTCGCAAAGCCGCAAAGAGCGCAAAGGAAGACTGGGACAGCGAAGCAATTTTCTTGGCGATCTTTGCGGCTTTGCGAGAGAAAATATGGGCACGAATCAGCCAGCATTGGATATTGCTGTACTGCAATAATTTGACTCATTTGCAAAGATCCCGGGGCCTCAAGGATTCTAGACGGGGCCGTCGGACAATTCCAACCGCCGCTCAATGCGTTCGACACGACGGATAACTGCACTCATGGTCTCACGGTCGCTGCCAGACAGAGCGTAAAGGCTCCCCAGTGTCTGCTCAATGGCCGATAACCGCAACTCGATACGAGCAAGCCTTCCGCCATGATCGCTCAAATCTCCGCGAATCGCCCGCAGATGCTCCAACACAAGGCTCTCTATCTCGTTGGTCATGGAAGCTCTCAATTCGGTTGTACCGCGTTCAGGTGAAGTATAGACCCCGCGCGGCCAAACAATCGAGGAGAGTTCGAGTCACCGGCTGGATGTATTTTCTCACGCTCTCCCAGCAAACAAGGCGTAAATCACTGATTTACGGTGTGCCGCTCGGCTGTTTGTTGCCTGACAGCGTCGGCATAGGGATGCCGACCTACGCTCTGTGGTTTATCGTCTTTGACTGCTGGATCCAGGTTGATTGGTGGCTCAGTGATGGGATGTGAGCTTCGGGGGCCGGTTCGGTGGATGCGCTGCGCTTATCCACCCTACATAACTGCCCACTCTTTTGATATATACTGCGCGCGAACATTAACCATACAAGAGTCACCGAACACAGCTACCGCACCGATGTTTAGAATATTCCCGGCCTGTTCGCGCGCATGAGGACGCGCGTTAAAATCTGCGGTCTGACGCGCGAGCAGGATATTGCCGCCGCTGCAAAGGCCGGTGCCGATGCCATCGGCCTGGTGTTCTATGCACCGAGTCCGCGGGCGGTGGAGATCGAGCAGGCGCGTGCGCTGAGCGCTGCGATGCCGGCCTTTGTCACCAGCGTCGGGTTGTTCGTCGATGCAGCCGAGGACTATGTCACCGAGGTGCTGTCACGGGTCCCGCTGGATCTGTTGCAGTTCCATGGTGACGAGGATCCGTCCTATTGCGATCGTTTCAATCGTCCCTGGATCAAGGCCGTGCGAATGCGGGCCGGGACGGATGTGACGGCCTTGGCTCGGCGCTATGGTGGGGCCTCGAACCTGTTGCTCGATACCTACGAGCCCGGCATGGCCGGAGGCACGGGACGCAGCTTCAATTGGGAGGTGATTCCGCCGCGGATGGCCCCAGATATCATCCTGGCAGGCGGCCTGACACCGGATAATGTCGCCGATGCGATCCGCGCGGTCGGACCCTATGCGGTGGATGTCAGCGGCGGTGTCGAGCAGGCGAAAGGGCTCAAGGACGAGTCGAAGATTTTGGCTTTTATGAATGGGGTAACAAATGGCGACCAATCCCGATAATCTCTATGCCGTGCCCGATGCCAACGGGCACTTCGGGGTCTATGGCGGCCTGTTCGTCCCGGAGACCTTGATGCAGCCTCTTGATGAGCTGACCCGGGCATACACGCGTTACTTGCAGGATCCGGTCTTTCTGGCCGAACTCGATGCGGATCTCAGGGACTATGTCGGGCGGCCTTCGCCGATCTATCATGCCGAGCGTTGGAGCCGGGAGCTTGGCGGTGCGCAGATCTTCCTGAAACGCGAGGATCTGAACCATACCGGTGCCCATAAGGTGAATAACACCGTTGGTCAGGCACTGCTGGCCTCCCGGATGGGTAAGACGCGCATCATCGCCGAGACGGGCGCGGGGCAGCATGGTGTCGCCAGCGCAACCGTCGCGGCCCGGCTCGGGCTGGAATGCGTCGTCTATATGGGCGAGGTCGATGTGGCCCGGCAGGAGGCCAATGTCTACCGGATGCGGTTGCTCGGTGCCGAGGTCGTGTCGGTCAAGTCCGGCTCGCGGACGTTGAAGGATGCGCTCAATGAAGCGATGCGTGACTGGGTGACCAATATCGATGATACCTTCTACATCATCGGTACCGTCGCCGGCCCCCATCCCTATCCGGCGATGGTCCGTGATTTCCAGGCCGTGATCGGCCGTGAGGCCCGCGCCCAGATGCTTGAGCGTACCGGCCGCTTGCCGGATGCCCTGGTCGCCTGTGTTGGCGGCGGCTCCAACGCGATCGGTCTGTTCCATGCCTTCCTTGGCGATGAAGCCGTCGCCATTCATGGCGTCGAGGCGGCCGGCGATGGCTTGCAAACCGGCCACCATGCCGCGCCGCTTTGTGCCGGTCGGGTCGGGGTGCTGCACGGCAATCGCACCTACTTGATGGAAGACAGCAACGGGCAGATCATCGAGACCCACTCGATCTCCGCCGGGCTCGATTATCCGGGTGTTGGTCCCGAGCATGCGTGGCTGAAGGATATCGGCCGAGTCAGCTACGATGCGGTCACCGACGACGAGGCCCTGGATGGCTTTCACGCATTGACCCGGATCGAGGGTATCATTCCGGCATTGGAGTCCAGCCATGCCCTGGCCTATGCCGCGAAGCTGGCAGTGACGATGGGACGGGATCAGACGATCCTGATCAACCTGTCCGGCCGCGGGGATAAGGACATGCATACGGTGGCTGCACGGGACGGGATCAAATTATGAGCCGAATCAAACAACGCTTCGAGCAATTGAAGGCCGCCGGCCGCACCGCGCTGGTCCCGTTCGTGACCGCCGGCGATCCGATCCCGTCGGTGACGGTCGGTCTGATGCATGCCATGGTCGAGGCAGGGGCCGACCTGATCGAGCTCGGGGTGCCATTCTCCGATCCGATTGCGGATGGCCCGGTGATACAGCGGGCTACAGAGCGCGCGCTGGTCCATGGTGTGAGCCTGCACGATGTCTTGCAGATGGTCCGTGAGTTCCGCGAGCGGGATGAGCTCACCCCTGTGATCCTGATGGGCTACCTGAACCCGATCGAGGTGATGGGCTACGCGGGCTTCGCCGGCGCGGCCGGCGAGGCCGGTGTCGACGGTGCACTCGTCGTCGATGTGCCGCCGGAGGAGGGGCATGATCTGGTCGAGGCGATGCAGGCCAGGGGGCTGGATCTGGTCTACCTGTTGGCACCGACATCGACCGAGGACAGGATCCGTAAGATCGCTGGTGTCGCCTCCGGTTTCGTTTACTATGTCTCGGTCAAGGGGGTCACCGGGGCGGGGCATCTGGATACCGATGCGGTGGCTGCGAAGCTGACTGAGATTCGCCGCTTGGTCCCTTTGCCTGTCGGTGTCGGGTTCGGCATCAAGGATGCGCAAACCGCGGGGCGGGTCGCAGCCTCGGCGGATGCGGTCATCGTCGGGAGTGCAATCGTCGGGCGTATCGAGCAGTTGGCGGATGAGCCGGGGCGTATCCCCGCCGTGATCGGCACATTCGTCGCCGAATTACGTGCCGGGATCGATGCTGCAAGCGGTTGATTCTGATTGGGAGCTAATTGATCTCAAAAAGAATTGTAGGGCGGCAACCCTTTGCCGCCGTTCGCGAAGCATCAGAGCGCCGGTGTCGGCATAGGGATGCCGACCTACCCAACTGTACGGAAATTGAACACTTTAGAGCACAGAGAACGCAGAGAGCATGAACTGGTTCGAAAAACTGATGCCGAGTCGTATCCGCACCGAGGCGAGCAATAAGCGCGGGGTCCCGGAAGGGGTCTGGGCCAAATGCCCCGAGTGCAGCGCAATCCTCTATCGGGCCGAGCTTGAGCGGAGCCTGGAGGTCTGTCCGAAGTGCAATCACCACAATCGGATTTCGGCGCGCAGGCGCCTCGATGCATTCCTTGATCCGGAGCCCAGGGAGGAGATCGGAGAGGAGACCGAATCGGTCGATCCACTCCGGTTCAAGGATCTGAAGAAGTACCGGGACCGAATCGTCCATGCACAGAAGCAGTGTGGCGAGAAAGAGGCCATCGTGGTCATGCGCGGGCGGCTGAAGTCGATGGATCTGGTTGCAGCGGCCTTCGAGTTTCAATTCATGGGTGGATCCATGGGCTCCGTGGTCGGCGAGCGTTTTGTGCGCGGTGTCGATCTGGCTCTGGAGCACGACACCCCGATGGTCTGCTTCTCGGCCAGCGGCGGGGCGCGGATGCAGGAATCCCTGTTTTCGTTGATGCAGATGGCGAAGACCAGTGCCGCGCTGGGGCGCCTGCGTGCGCAGGGGCTCCCCTTTATCTCGGTCATGACCGATCCGACGATGGGGGGTGTCTCGGCGAGTCTGGCCATGTTGGGCGACATCAATATCGCCGAGCCCGATGCCCTGATCGGTTTTGCCGGTCCCCGGGTCATCGAGCAGACCGTGCATGAGACCCTGCCGGACGGATTCCAGCGCAGTGAATTTCTGCTCGAAAAGGGCACACTGGACATGATCGTGGACCGGCGTGACATGCGCACGCGCATCGCCGATCTGTTGGCCATCCTGACCCATCGACCACACCATTGATCCCGATGAGGTTCGATACCCTCGACCAGTGGTTGCGTTGGCAGGAAGGGCTTCATCCGAATCGCATCGAGTTGGGTCTGGAGCGGATCCGACCGGTGGCGGAGCGGCTCGGCGTCACCACGTTGGCGTGCCCGGTCATCACTGTGGGTGGAACCAACGGCAAGGGCTCGACCGTTGCGCTGCTCGATGCGATCTATCGGGCTGGTGGCTATCGCGTTGGCCGATATACCTCTCCCCATCTGTTGCGCTACAACGAGCGCATCTGCATCGACGGAGTAGATGTGACCGACCGGCAGCTGTGTCAGGCATTCGAGCGTGTTGATGAGGCCCGCGGCCGGATCCAACTGACCTTCTTCGAGTTTGGCACTCTGGCGGCCCTGGATCTGTTTGCACAAGCCGGCCTGGATCTGGTGATCCTCGAGGTGGGACTCGGCGGCCGCCTGGATGCGGTGAATCTGGTGGATGCCGATGTCGCAGTGGTCTCGGGTATCGCCAGAGATCACACCGCGTGGCTGGGCGATGACCTGGATTCGATCGCTTTCGAGAAGGCCGGGATCTTTCGCCGCGGACGCCCGGCCCTGATCGGACAGCGGACGGTCCCCGATGCGTTGTGCGACCATGCACAAGCGATCGGTGCCGAGGTCTTGCAGCTTGGCCGTGAATACGATTGGACGGAGATTGACGGGGGCTGGCGGTGGCAACGGCAGGGCAGGGCCCCGGTCGCCCTGCCTGTACCCGGATTGAGAGGGGACTGTCAATACGATAACGCGGCACTCGCCTGCACTGCTGTCGACTGTCTTGAGGGACGGCTACCGGTTTCGACCGGCAGCCTGCGCCGGGGACTGCAACGGGTGGAGCTATCAGGGCGCTTCCAGGTGTTGCCCGGTGCCCCGGCCTGGATCCTCGATGTGGCGCATAACCCTCAGGCAGCGGAGTCCCTGGCGGCCAACCTGAGGAGCGATGCGTGCCTTGGCCGGTTACACGCCATCTTCGGTATCCTGGCGGACAAGGAGGTCGGCGCTGTTGTCAAGCCTCTGCTGCCGTTGGTCGATTCCTGGTATCTGACTCAGCCGGCGGATCTCCGGGCCATGCCCGTGGACGACTTGGCTGCGCTATTCGAGGGGGTTGAGCCGGTCCGGGTGGCCTGTACCGAGGCGGAGCCCGCGGCTGCGATGGCGCAGGCATCGTCGTCGGCAGCGGCCGGGGATTGTATTCTGGTGTTTGGATCCTTCTCCATCGTCGAGGCCGCGTTGCGGCGATACGCCACCTTTGGGCCGGCTTCTGTATAATGCCCGCTTCGGGTCGGTTTGAACCCGAACCTATCACCCAGTCTTCGGCCGTGCCGGATATCGCCGGGCGGGATAGCGCCGGTGTACGGCAAGGTCGAAAACGCAGATCGGAAAAGGCTGACTGATGCGAGAAGGTGCGAAAAAACGGCTGATCGGTGCAGTGATCCTGGTATTGCTGGCGGTGATCTTCATGCCGATGCTAGTGGAGGAGGAGGTGTTCCAGCGGGAGCCGGATTCTGTCGCGTCCATCCCGGAGGAACCGGAATTCGACAGCGAGTTTTCTGCGACCGAGGTCTTTCTCAATCCCGGTGAGGTTCCCCTTGCCGAGGAATTTGAATTCCGGTCAGAGGCGGATAACGAATATGCCGATACAGGCAGCTCGGAGGAGGAATCGATCCTCCCGATCGAAGATCCACTGAAGCGGGTACCGGTGACGGCAGCACTGCCAGCACCGGCACCGGTTGCCGTCGCGCGCGTCGAGGCGCCCGTCACCACGGCCGTGGGTCCGGTTTCCCTGAAGGGTCCCGGTTGGGTTGTGCAGGTTGCCAGTCTGTCTACGGCCTCGAATGCGGCCAGGCATGAGAAAAAATTGCGCGGCAGTGGTTTCCCGGCCTTTACCGAGAAGGCGAACGTCGGCGGTAGAATCTGGTTTCGGGTGCGGGTCGGTCCGGAGGCTAAGCGTCAAGCGGCCAGTAGATTGGCGGCCAGGCTCAAGCGGAGCGGTTATCCTGATGCCTTCGTTAAGGCCTATCCGTAGTTGTACAGTGCGATTCTCAAGACCCCCCAACTGAAACATTTCTTTAACAATACTGCGCGCGCCCAACAGCCCCATAGAGAAGCTGCCTGATTCGCTGCCCCACAACGGGCACCAAAGAGTCTCAAAGGCGGCTGCGCGCAGTATAGAGGAGCTATTATGAACTGGGCCGATTTCATCATCATTGGCGTTATCGCCATTTCCGCGTTGATCGGCATTGCCCGCGGTCTGATCCGCGAGGTGTTGTCCTTGGCGGTCTGGATCGGTGCGGTGGCCGTGGCCTGGTTCTATCATAAGGATTTGGCCTTTCAGCTTGAGGCGCATATCACCACGCCGGGCGTGCGCCTGGCCATTGCCTTCGCGATCATCGTGCTTGCGGTCTTGTTTCTCGGTGCCATTGCCGGCTGGTTGCTGTCATTGGCCGTTGAAAAGACCGGCCTGACCGGCACCGACCGGGTCCTCGGTGTCCTCTTCGGTGCCGCGCGAGGTGCGGTCCTGGTTGCGATGCTGGTGTTCCTGGCCGCGTTGACGCCGATCCCCGATGAGGCATGGTGGCAACAGTCACAGTTGATCGGGCACTTCCAGGGCTTGGCCGAATGGATCCTGAGTCTGATTCCGCCCGAGTTGCAGACGAAGTTCCAGTCGATCTGATGCACTCGATTACGAGGTGAGCCATGTGTGGCATCGTAGGTATTGTAGCGAAGCATCCCGTTAATCAGCTCCTGTACGACGCCTTGCTCGTCTTGCAGCACCGGGGACAAGATGCAGCCGGCATCGTCACCTGCGAGGGTGATAAATTGCGTCTGCGCAAGGACAACGGCCTTGCACGGGATGTCTTTCGTACCCGCCATATGATCAAGCTGGCCGGCAGGATGGGCATCGGGCATGTGCGCTATCCAACCGCCGGGGCATCGAGCTCAGCGGAGGCGCAGCCCTTCTATGTCAATTCCCCGTATGGCATCGTGTTGGCCCATAACGGGAATCTGACCAATGCAGAGGACCTGAAGCGCGATACAGGTGAAACAGGTGATACCGGTCCGCAAGGACCAATTGGATTAACCGGTCCGGCCGGAGCTATTGCAG
>RCNG010001940.1_pt1 | contig 10300 bp, 7 predicted proteins | sample 2041371 | NCBI WGS metagenome assembly RCNG01 (sample SAMN09708227, study PRJNA481090) | Marine sediment metagenome, whole genome shotgun sequencing project. | biome: marine sediment; feature: ocean; material: sediment; isolation source: Sewage treatment plant 1 marine sediment (STP1) ... | reverse complement strand
AAGCTGCCCCATCAACCCGGGCGCAATGACCCCTTCCCTTGCAGATCCGATACCTGCCGTGAACAAAATGGCGGTCAGGACGACAAGGGCGGTTTTAATTCGGTTCACGAATCGGGTCCTTTCTGGTGGCCCACAAGAATTCCCTCGGGAAAGGGACTATTCGTTGACAATGATAGGGCTTGGGACAAAGCCGTGATATTGGACCTTGGTCCAATTTTGTCCAAGTTCTTGGAGAAAAAAGGGCCCGGACGATGCCCGGGCCCAATCGAAAACCAGTTGGCTTTTACTAGCGGAACATGGCCTTCACGTCGCCCCAGGAGGATTCCTCCGTGGCCACAGGGTTACCTACCCATTCAAGCTGAATGTTGTCGACGCCCACGTCGAACCATTCAAATACACCAAACATGATCGGATCCCAGAACCAGAATTCGAGGCGGCCAACGTCCGAAATAACCTCTTGCCAGGTAATGTCACTGGGGAGGGATTCAAAAGAGTAGGCACTCCCACCCTTCCAGTTCGCAGGAGTCTCACCGGGGGCACCGACGAAATCGTAAGGGATCGTGAAGTCGTAATGCACCCATCCATCGCCCACGTTGGGGCAGGTCTGCATATTCGGATCGAAATAAACATAGACATCATCATCGACATCGTCCGGGGTTCCCATATAGTTTCGCAGAAACACCGTGAACGGGTAGTACTGAATGTACTGAGAAGACGAGGAAATGGTCTGGAAGTCACCCTGAATGCGGTTGACGCCCGAAGCCACATAGTCGCCCGTCCAGCCATCGGCATCCCAGCCGCTACGCAGCCTGGGTCCGAAGGTGTTGAGGTAATCGTTGTGGAACCAGCCGCTCGGGTTCCCACCCGTGGCATCTACGTTGTCGGCGTCGTTGCCCCAGGTCCAGTCACCGTTGTTGACGCCGCCTTCGAAGTCGGCGACGGTGGTCCCTGCCGCCAGGGCGGAACCGGCAAGGGTGAGGATCAGAGCCAGAGTCAGTAGCGTACGCATGAAATTCTCCTTTGAGACTGTTGGAAGTTCTGTCCTGGGGAGAATTATCTATGGTTGGAAAGGCCAAAACAATTGGACCTTGGTCCCATACGGGCCAAGCGATTCGCATCAAATGAGTTAGATTTCTTCTGGAGGGGTGGGACCTTCAATACCGAGCCTACCGGCCATGCGAACGAGGTCGGCCAGGGACTCGGCTTCCATTTTTTCCATGACCCTGGCCCGGTGGACCTTGATGGTTTTTTCGGTGGTGCCCAGTTCGAATCCGATCTGCTTGTTGAGCATTCCCTTTACCACGCGCTCGAAAACCTCGCGCTCACGGGGAGTGAGCCTGCCCATGCGTTCCTCGACTCCCTGGGTCAACAGGCTGATTTCGCGGGTGTCCTTGTGGAACTGCAGGGCGCGCTCCACCGAGTCGATCAGATCCTGATCATCGAAGGGTTTGGGTAGAAAGTCGACGGCGCCGTCCTTCATCGCCTGTACGGCCATGTCGATATCGCCGTGACCGGTAATGAAGACGATAGGCAGATCCGAGCCCTGGTTGGCCAGTTCTTTTTGCAGATCCAGACCGCTCATGCGTGGCATACGGACATCAAGGACCACGCAAGCAGGATGGCCTTTCGGACCTGCGTCCAGAAACTTCCTGGCGGAAGGAAAGGCCTCGACTTCGTAATCCATCGAACGGAACAGCCTGGACAGGGCCCGGCGCACAGAGGCGTTATCATCGACAATAAAAACCGTGGACTTCGATTCGGGCACGATGTGTCCCTCCTCGCTTTTGGTTTCGAGGCCAACCGATTCGATCGAATTTGGTGCAGGCCGGACTCCGAGGGCAGCCCAGCGGACGCGAATCATGGTATCGTACAAGCTGTTAATCTCGCAACGGGAATTGGCCAGGTAATCGAACAGTTCCGGTTCCTGGGCATGATCTGGACCGATGAGGGCTTCGATCTGGCGGTGGTACAAACGCAGTCTGGACACGGCCTCCGAAAGACGGGCGACGTGGTCATTCACCTCGGACCTGAGTTCGGTGATCTCGATTCCCGAGCTGAGCTGTCTCTTACCCTTCAAGGATCTATGCTCTCCGCTGTGGTATAGTTGTCAGGCCATAGAGTTGAAGGAATGATCGCTGATCCTGGTACGGATTTCAATTGGACCAAAGTCCCATATACAGCAATGAAGTAATATTGCAAGGTGATGACATGATTCGGATTGCCATAATATATTTCCTGCTGTGGCCCGCGCTGGCCTACGCATCCTTCGAGGCGGATTCCCTGGCTGTGGAAGCTTCTGCTGCCGGCTTGCCACCCGAGGAACGCCTGGAATTCCTGCAATCAGAGGTTCGCAAGACACTGCGCAACGACCCTCGCTTGGCCATGGCGGTAGCCCGCCTTTCCCTGGCCCAGGCCACCCGGACCGGGAATGGCGTCGGCCAGAACCAGGCCCTGATGGATATCGGCGTAGCCCACTACTACCTCGGTGATTACCATAACGCACTTAGGATTTATGAAGAAGCCCTGGTCATCGCCGAAAACCTGGGCGAAAAGGTAAGGGTTGGAAATGCGGTGAATAATATCGGCATCCTGTACTTCGTGTGGGGCGAGCACGACAGGGCCCTTGATTATTACCTGCGCGCCCTTGCCTTGCGGCTCGAAACCGATGATAAAAGTGGAGCAGCCAGTTGTTACAACAATATTGCCGGGGTGCATCATACAGCCAAGCGTTTCGACTCGGCCCATGACTATTATCAACAGGCGCTGGCCATCTACCGGGAAATCGGCAACCAGGTGTTCGAGGCAGGCACCTTGAACAACATCGGCCTCGTCCTGTACGAACAGGGACACTACGATGAAGCCATGGTTGAACTCCAGCTGGCGCTGGCCCTGGATCGAGACGGAAATGACCGGTCCGGCGAAGCCCTCTCGCTCAACAACATGGGCATGGTCCGAGCCAAGCAAGCACAAGCGGATGAGGCGCAGGCCCTGTTCCGGGAGGCCCTTTCCATCCGCCGCGAGATCGCCGATCGGCAGGGAGAATCAGTCAGCCTCCAACTATTGGGGACGGCACTTGTGGATTCAGGAAACCTGGATGCAGGCATACCTCTTCTGGAGAATGCCCTGGCTATCGCTCGCGAGTTGGAGGTCCAGGAACTGATCCGCGACGACCTTCTGGCCCTGGCCGACGCCTGGGAAATGGCCGGCAACCATGAACGCGCCCTGGAATATTTCCGTCTCTACAAGGAAGCCCACGACCGGATCTTCGACGAGGAAAGGGCTCGCCAGATGGCCGCCGCCGAGGCGAGCTTCGAGGTTGATCTCAAGGATCGTGAAATCGCGGGACTGCACCGCGAGGCGGAATTCGAGGCCTTCCGCAGGCGCATCATGCTGATGGGGGCCGGACTTTCTGCGATCATCATGGTTCTTCTGTGGAATCGTTACCGAATCCAGAAAAGGGCCCACCTCGAAATACGTGCCAAGAACGAAGCTCTGGGTCAAGCCCACGGTGAACTGGAAAAGGCTACCCGGGAGGAACTGACTCACGTGGCGCGGGTAGCCACCATGGGCGAGTTGACGGCAGCTTTCGCCCATGAATTACATCAACCCCTGACCGCCATCAAGGCCAACGCCAGGGCTGCTCGAAATCTGCTCCAGAAGGCTTCCGGCCGGGAAGAGGCCTGCGAAGCCCTGGTGGACATTCGTGACGACGCCGAACGGGCGCGCGAGATCATCCGCCGCCTCAGGGAAATGATGCACAAGGGTGAAGAGCGGCGGGAAATCCATTCCCTCGATACGGTGATTCGGTCGGCGATTTCCTTCGTGGAGAGCGCGGCCCAGGAACAGGGTGTAGAAATCCGGTTCGACCTGGCTCCGGGCCTTCCTCCCGTCCTCTGCGATCACATCCAGCTCCAGCAGGTGGTGATGAATCTGGTCCAGAACGGGCTGGCGGCCATGGAAGCCGGAGGTGGAGAAATCGTCATCAGTACCGGAGCGACCGAGAATGACGGGGTTGCGTTGTGGGTGCGAGACGCGGGCCCGATGGTGTCCCAGGAGGTTCTGGCCGACATGTTCGACCCGTTTTTCACCACCAAATCCGACGGCCTGGGAATGGGTTTGCCCATCTGTCGATCCATCATCGAGGCCCACGGCGGAAGCCTCACGGCCACAAGAAACGAAGGCGGCGGTTTGACGATGACCTTCCGCATTCCGGCCCATTCCGGACCACCCGGCGGACCCTAGAACCCGGGAACGAAATCGCCGGCCGCCTTCTTGGCGATGCCGAAGATGTCGATCTCGGCGGGGTCCGTGATGCCGGCGGCGAGCCGCTGATGCGCGCGCGACCAGGCGATCATGGCCACACGCGCCTGCCGCAGGGCCGTGTTGAAGGACGCGATGACTTCCTCGAGCTCGCCCTGCTGTTTCCTGTAGAGCTCGATATCCGGTTTCAGCTGTTCACGCACCTCGCTGAACGTCCGCAATGCGAAGAGGATCCGGTTCTCTATCGTTGTCAACTCCTCGAAACTCAAGCCGTCCTTGGTGGCCACCCTATCGGATAGGCCCGGCATCAAGGTCAAAAGAGTGTCAGCGGCCGCTGTATCGCCTTCGCGGTAGCGGACGATCAGTTCGATGGATTTGACGCCCCGCCACTGGAAATCTCGCATCATGGCATCCTGGGCCAGAACTGGAGCGATGTCCGCATCAATCTTCTGCTGAGTGGCTGCCATGGTCTCGTCGAGGGCGTTCTTGGTATTTTCGAAGATCTCGCCGGACACCCTGGCGACCTCGTTGATGATAGGCTGTGCGGCGCTGAGGCCGTCGATGAGATTCTTCGATTCACGCACGGAGGCGAGGATGGTGTCCAGCTCTGCTTCGCTGAAGTTAAGTGGGGCCGTGGGCGGCTGGATCACCGGCCGTACCAGGCTGTCGATCTTTTTGCTGAGGGCCAGGGTCCGCTCGGGCCCAGACATGCGGGAATCGGCGAGGGCTACCACCTCGAGCGCGTAGGAGATGGAATAGCGAATCAGCAACCGGACCTTAAGCGCCAAGGCAGACAGGTGTTTTGCTTCCGGTGAATCAGAGTAGCCGCGCAGGTAGACGATGTAGGTCTGGCCGAGGCCGTACTGGATGTCGCCCGCCACGGCCACCATGTCCTCGGCGAACGGGGCCAGGTTCAAGCGCTTCGAGGCTGTGAACTTCGAGCAGCCTGCGCAACAGAGCAAGAGGAAGACCGTCGTCACCAAAATAAAAATACGCGTTCTCATTATTCGTCCTTCCGGCTTCGCAGATTCGACATAGTCCACAATTGGGAGTATAAACTCCGGCACCCAGCCGTGTCATCATTCTTGCGCGTCACCCCCGAGCAAACTGGAGGCTGTCGGGCCGCCAGCCCGGGTCAGACCTGTGCAATCTTTTATATCACGAGTAGTTGCCCTCTAATATACGACCAAGGTGTTATGGTACTCTCCAGGCGGCGGCGGCTAGGCTGGTCCCCATGCTGACCCATGGGTATCCCGCCTTCGCACCCTTGGCCGGAAGCTGGCGGGGATGACAAGCGACCTCAGATTCCGGCGTGCGGAGAAATCACGTGAAGACCTACACGGTGCTGACCCTGATCGCCCTTCTCGTTGGCGCCCCGGCCCCGGCTGAAGCAACCGATGGACCCGCGACACGAACAGCCGTCCCCGATTCCGCCCTCGCCGCGGGCGGTTTCCACCGCTTCTTGTTCGGGGACGGATACCGCGATCTCTGGACCACCGCGATAGAGGTCCCCCTTCTCGATCTCTCCTCCCACGCAGGCGGCCTCACCCCCACGGGAACCGGATCCGGCATGCAGAGCCTCGGACTGCGCTTCGTGGGCGCGAACGGGCGCCTCTATTCTTTCAGGCCCCTCCGCAAGACCTTCGATGCCCTGGTGCCGGAGGTATTCCAGGAGGCCGTGCTACTCAAGGAGATCGCCGAGGACCAGCTCAACTCGGCCTTACCCACCGCGCCGGCCATGGTTCCTGTCCTGCTCGACGCCGTCGACGTGCTGCACGTGACCCCAATGATCTGCGTGATACCCGACGATCCCCGGCTCGGCGAGTACCGGCAGCAGTTCCACGGTGCGCTGGGTGCCATCGAAGAATGGCCCAACGAACTATCGGGAGGTGAGCTCGGCTTCGCCGGGGCCACCTCGATCATCGATTCCGAGGAACTGGAGGAAATCCTCCGCGCCGACCCTGCCCAGCGGATCGACGCGACGAACCTGCTGGCCGCGCGCCTCGTCGACCTGCTGATCGGCGACTGGGACCGGCACGCGGGCCAATGGCGGTGGGCCAACGTCGGCGAGGGTTCCCCCCCGGCCTGGCGCCCCATACCCGAGGACCGCGACCAGGCCTTCGCCCGTTACGACGGCCTGCTCATGTCCTTCGCTCGCAACAACGCCCCTCAACTCACTAACTACGGACCCGATTTCGGCCCGATCCTCGGCCTGACCTGGAACGGCCAGCACATCGACCGCCGTCATCTCGCGGGGCTCGGGCGCGCGGTCTGGGATTCGGTGGTCGTCGCGGTTCGGGACCGGATCACGGACGAGGTCATCGACGCGGCGGTGAGCCGCCTCCCGGAAGCGCATCGCGCCCTCGAGGGCGAGCGGGTCACGGCGTGCCTGCGGTCCCGCCGCGACCGTATGCCGGAGATCGCCGACGAGTACTACCGGCACTTCTCCGGGGAAATCGACGTCCATCTGACGGATGGGCCCGAAGCGATCCAGGCCACGCGCCTGGAAGACGGCAGCCTGGAGCTGGTGGTGCGCACCGAACACGGCGACCAGACCCTCGAGACCTATCGCCGGACCTTGGTGCCCGATGATACCGGCGACGTCCGTCTCTTCCTTCACGGCGGCGACGACGCGGTAAAGGTTTCCGGAGCGGGGCCGGCCGAGGTGACGTTCCGCATCATCAGTGACGAAGGGGCCGACCGGGTTACGGACTGCTCGGACGACGCCGGTACCAAGGTCTACGACAGCCGCCGGGAAGGCGGCGCGATCGTCGAGGGCGCGAAACTCGACAGCAATCCGTTCACGCCGCCCCCACCCAAACTCTTCGCCCTGCCGCCACGCGACTGGGGACACAACAGCTTCTGGACGGGCGTGATTGACCTCAATGGCGACGTCGGGCTGGTCCTGGGGGCGGGCCTCAGGTACGAGAGCTATGGCTTCCGGCGTCAACCATTCCACTGGATGGTCCACCCCAGCCTGGCCATCTCCACGAAGCTGGGCCGGTTCCGCTTTCGCTTCGACTCGGCCCACCGCGGCGTCAACTCGCGTCTGGTCAAGCGATTCGACATCATGCTGTCCGGTATGGAGGCCATTAATTTCTTCGGTTTCGGCAACGAGTCGGCCAAGCCCGACGATAGCGATCTCTCCGACGTGCAGCAGATGGTCGCGACGGTCGACCCGGCCATCGACTTCGACCTGGGCAGCGGCTGGGATCTCGGTTTCGGCGCCCAGGTCCGATACACCGACACCCGCGAGGACGAGGCGACCATCATTGGCATCTCCCAACCATACGGCGTCGGGAAATTCTCCCAGGCCGGTATTCGATTCACGCTGGGCAAAGACGACCGTGACCGCCCCGCCTGGCCCACCCGGGGCTGGTTCCTGGAGACGGAAGCCGCCTACGTCCCCACGTGGCTGGACGTCGACCAGGACGAATTCGGCTGGGCCGAGGGCGAGATCGCGGGCGTGGTGCCGCTGTCCCGCAGTTTCATGCTGGCCGGCCGCCTGGGCGGCCGCAAAGTCTGGGGTAAGTACCCCTACTTCGAGGCGGCCACCATCGGCGGTAGCCACTCGGTGCGTGCCTTCCAGAAGCACCGCTTCGCCGGGGACGCCTCGATCCTGGGGACCGTCGAGACGAGGATCGGGCTGGGGCGCATGAGGCTGCTCGTGCCCGAGGAGATCGGGGTGCTCTTCTTCGCCGACGCCGGGCGGGTGTGGCTCGAGGGCGAGGACTCCAGCCGCTGGCACGGCGGCGGAGGCGGCGGGATCTGGGTGGCGCCCTACCTGCGGGAATTCACCATGACCCTGACCGCCGCCTACGGCAATGAGGGCCTCCGGATCTACTTCGGCTTCGGGATCGGATTCTAGAGAGGGGCGGCTGAGTCGATGAAGCTGACGGTGCTAATCATCCTCCTCGTAGTGGGTCTCTTCCCGGCCCGCCCGGCAACCGCCCAGGACGAGGCCCCGGATGACCCCAGCGACGCCACGATGATCTGGAAGGGCTTCGCCCACACCTATATCGCCCCCGGGCGCTGGAAGGGACCGGACTGGCGCACTTTCGGCATATTCGCCGGCATCACCGCCGGCGCGTTCCTGCTCGACGACGAGGTCCGCGACCTCTTCCAGCAAAACCGGGGCACGACGGGAGACTCCTTCGAGGGCATCGGGTACTGGTACGGCTCCCCCGGCTTCACCGTTACCGCCTCGCTGGCGACCTGGGGGGCCGGGGCCCTGTTCCGGTCGCCCGGCGTGCGTGAAACGGGCATGATGATGGTCGAAGGAATGCTCATGGTCGGCCTGATGCAGCAGCCGGTGCGGATCATAGTCGGCCGGGCACGGCCGAAGGCCGGGCTGGGCAACACACACTTCAGACCCTTCACCAGTGACAACGACTATGCCTCGTTCATCTCGGGCCACGCCTGGAGCGCCGTATCGCTCTCCACGATCCTGGCCTACCAGATCGACAGCACCTGGGCCGACGTCGCCTTCGGCGCCCTGGCTCTGATCACGCCGCTGTCCCGTATCTACTCAGACGACCACTGGTTCTCCGATGTGGTCATGGGTTCGGCGATGGGCTTCTACAGCGCCCGGGCCATCTGGAAATGGCACAAGGAGGGCCCGGGTGCCGCCTACCCGATCACTCTGCTGCCGATGCCGGGGGGGCTCGCGGTCGCAGGGCGTTTCTAGCGGGCTGTTAGGCGGGAGCGGGTCTGGCCGAAGCAAGACAACCCGCAGCAAGGCTGTAGAAGGGGAAGGATAGAATCAGAATGCGAAGTAGGCCTTCAACATGAGGCCGCTGAAATCGAACTCGACCTCGTGGGTGATGTTGTCCTCGGTGTACTCCACCCGTTCGAAGTTGTACGACAGGCCCGCCTTGAGACCGAACCACGGGGCGACCATGTAGCGGCAACCAATCTGCGCGCGCAGGGCTAGGGCCTGGGTGTTGCCCACCGGCAAGTAGACGAAATCCACCACGTTCTCGACGATCAGGCGGCGGCCCAGCTGATAGTTGAGGACCGCGCCGATCAGGGGGAAGGCCGCCACGAAATCCAACTCGTCGCTGATCTTGTCAGTCTCCGGCTCCCCGTTGACAATGAATTCGCCCTCGAGCGAGAAGCCCGAACTCATGCTGAAGACGTGGACCCCCGCCTTGCCGAGTACCAGGCTCTGCTCCTTTTGGTGGAAGGCGTAGGCGTAGTTCAGGTCGAGGAAGTCGTAGTCGAACCTCGCGAACATCACCCCGTCCAAACTCACCAGGTCGCCCTCGACGACGATGGGCTCCTGGACGACGCGGCGCTCCCCCGAGCGGCGGAGGCTCGAAAAGGTTCCCGCCACGTAGCCGTGGTCCGAGACCCGCCACAAAGCGTTGAAGTTGCCGACAACCTCGGAGGTAGGCAGGTCGAACTGGCCCTCCAAGTCGAAGAAGGCCTGATCGGTGGACCCGACATCGGAGTACTTGTAGGTGGAGTCGAAGCGGACGAGGAAGACGCCGGCCGTGACGGCCAGGCGCTTGTCCATGATACGTTCGGCGAGGCTGTACGGTTCGGATTCGGCAGCGGTCGCGATGGTCGCTCCGGTCATCGTGAGCATCAGAAGGCAGGTCGAGACCAGCCGGGATCGTCTTCTTTGCAGATTCATCGTACCGATCGCCCTCTTGTTTCAGGATGAGGACATGATTCCAAGGCGCCCCCCCCCGGGCCCCGGTCGTGCGCCAATATACCACGATCATCGTCGGATTGCCGTTCCTCATTCTCCGGCTTGTCCAGGTGCTTACCGTCCGTGGAAAATATTCGTCAGGTAGGTGAGGTTGAGCATCAGGTTGTTGTTGTCGAAACGCTGGCGGTTTTCGAAGTCGAAGCCCCAGCGGGCCGAGGCGTAGAGACGACCTGCCCAGGGCCAGAAGCCCGCGCCGAGCATCAGCGTGTTCTTCCGATCGTGCACCGCGGGGTCCCAGAAGACGTCGTCCCCGGCGTCGTCGGTGATCTGCCAGTTGTGCGCACCGTGGACCGAGAACTCGAACCAGGAATTGAAGTAATGGCT
>RCNG010005957.1_pt1 | contig 10302 bp, 7 predicted proteins | sample 2041371 | NCBI WGS metagenome assembly RCNG01 (sample SAMN09708227, study PRJNA481090) | Marine sediment metagenome, whole genome shotgun sequencing project. | biome: marine sediment; feature: ocean; material: sediment; isolation source: Sewage treatment plant 1 marine sediment (STP1) ... | reverse complement strand
TTGGTGCCGGTCGAAACGTTGCTGTCCCCGGCCAGACCCCACATCTCGGCCCTCTTTCCGCCGTCGGTAGAGGTGATTTCGGAGAGCTTCCCCAGGTTAATACTGTCAAAGGTCACTGACGAGACGCTCGGTATGGTGCCAGTGCCCGTATAGCGGATAGCCACACCGACCACGATCGCACGGTTGACACCATTAGCCACCACGGTCGCGGTCCAAGTCAGAGAACTCGACGCTGCCGCTCCCGTGCTGGAGGAACTGGTGTAGTTGACGCAGAACTCATCTGCTGCGCAGGCTGCGTCCGCGACTGACGGGCAAGTCAGCGTGAGGAGAGCACACGCAAACACCGCAGTGACTATCAACTTCGGCTTTTTCAAGTAACTCGAATACCTACAGCTGCCAACCATCATGGCGGACTCCCTTTCCACGTTCCTTGCCCGTTTGTACTACAAAATGTCTGACAGGCACGGAATTGGAGAAACCGACGACACATACCACAGTATTGCTGCGACTGAGGGCTGTCAAGGCAGGCGCCTGCACCGCCCAAACCTAGGTGAAATCAGTACTTTTCGAGTGTCAGGAACCAGTCTTATTTGCGTAAAAAAATACCGTCACCGAAAGCGCTTTTTCACTCAGCAGGACGCGCCAATAGGTACCGCGAAGCAACATCTGATTGCCTCCATATTCTGAGGAATTTTTCTCACTCAGAATAGGGTGGGGATCCGGCTCCGCTTTCAGCTCCGCCGTGACAAGTAAACCTCGCCTGGGTGGAAGGGCGAGTAGGGAGCGAATCCCGACTTCCGAATTCGCAGCGGGCGGTCGGTCAAAATTCCTAATCCCTAATTCTCTGAGGGTGGCTGATCGGCATTCCTAATTCCTAATTCCTAATTCCTAATTAATCTAAGATTCCTCATGGTCGCCATCACCCTCCTCCGCCACCAAGAGAGATCCGATGGGGTTGAGCCTTCGACGATCCCCGCATGCGGCCAGACGCGACGCCAGACCGACTTCCACCCCATCCTCGAGGGTCGCCGTGAGAGAAGCAGCGCGACGTAGAGCAGCTCGAGAGTCATCGACTCGATCCCACGGCGCCGAACCCGCCCGAGGGCGACCCGCTCCGGCAGCCGGATGTCATCAAGCAGCCTCCGACCAACCTCGAGACACAGCTCGTGGTCCCACAGTCGCCCAACGTACTCAGCAGCCAACCCGACGGGGAACTGGAGACCTTGCTCACGAGCTGCATCCACCACATCACCCGCACCCTCGAGCTGGTCGGCGATCAGCTTCATCTCCCACCAGTAGATGAACTGCGGCCGACCCGCATGGATCCACGAATGTATAGCGGACACAAGAAAAGCCATTGGCTTTGCAAGCCGGTATCCCTTCCTCCCCAGATCCGGCGACGGAACCGCCGAATTCCAGCACGCCTCGACCAAGGTCTCCGGAACCGTCCCCCACAGGCGGTAGTGCAGCTCGAGGCTCACATCGTGAAATGCTCGACTGTGCCAGTTGTAGCCTTCCTCGCGCTGGTACCTCTCCAAAAGTGGCGTGGAATGAAACGAGCACCCTTCTGCCTCCAGCGCTTTTATCGCCTGCTGCAGTTGCGCGGCCGGAACCAGGACATCCAGATCCGACATTGGACGGAGATCCGGCCGCGGGAAGAATCGCTCTGCGGTGTCGAGCCCTTTGAGCGGAATCCACGCCACATCTACGGAATCCAGTACCTCTCCTATCCGTGAGAGTACCGCCCGAAAGAGGGCCCATCGCCCCGCCGCCAGCACGTAGACATCCCGGCAACTGTCCACCGCCTGGCCACCGATACCCTGGTCGCGTGCGACGACGAAGATGGTCGGGCCCATACGATGGCGGCGGACCCACTCGTCAAGCGACTCTTCCTCGAGCACGTTCTTCAGCGCATCCCGATCACCCTCGATTGCCACGGCGACCATCCTGTGAAAGAGCTTTGGAGGAGGCCCTCTGAATCCATTTTCAGGAGGGCTCAAAACCTGCTCACCGCGCCCAATGGCGACCACTTTCCACCCATGCCGCGAGCCTACCACAAGGAAGCTCCGTCCCCTCTTTCCAGCACCATTTGGCGGAGATTCGGCAGGTAGCTGCTATTCCTTTGGGTAGCCGAACGCAGCCACCGCCACACTCGAGGCCCGTGCCTCGTACGGACTCGGCCCGGACTTTTTGAGCCGGCTGGCGGGGTCGTTTTCGAAAGAGGTGGCAGCCGAGGTTCTCGAGGGCCGGTCGGTGGCCATCGATGACGCCTGCACCGATGATCGCATCATGTTCCCGGATCTCATGTCAGACGAGGGTGTTGCCACCGTCCTTCTCATCCCGCTGATCAGCCGGAGGCGGGTGATCGGGGTCCTGAGCATCTACACCCACAAGACCTACCAGTTTTCCGACCACGAGAAACAGCTCATGGGGGCGATTGCCGAACAGTGTTCGTTGGCGATCGACAACGCCAAGATGTTCGAGGCCCTCAAGCAGCGCTACGAAAACCTGGTCGACGAGTTCCAGGTGTGGTTCGAGCACTCCCAGGCCTATCCGCAACGGGGACCGACCGCCTGAGCTGATCCAGCCTTTCTCGGTGAGACAAGGTACTCCGCATCGTTTTGGTCCTAATGTGCTGTCGGGTTCGGCCGACAATACTGAGACGCCACAACGTTGATAGTTGACCGTTTCGTTGATTCTCCTGCGTGGCGTCATTCCCCGGGAGCTGCAAGAACTGCGATCGCGAGATCGACGCATCTGGCGTCCCAGGTGGCAGAGCAGCAGTAAGCATCTGCTGCGCACACATCAGCGACCCTGGGGCCGACGGTCTCGTCCAGGGAGACAGCAGTTCCGGAGACATCGGATCGCTTGGAACCGGACTCACCGACCACGGAGGACCAGGCGTTGGTGCGGCCGTTTTCGAAGCAGCTGTCGAAGAGCTGGCCCGGTGCCCCGGGATACAGGGTGCGCATGGCGATGATATCGGTTAACGAGAGGTCGTTGCGGTTGCCCATGGCGTTGTTGGCCTCGCTTTCGGTCATGCCGACGGTGGCGGCGCCCGCGGCCTTGGCGTCCATGGTGCAGTTGGGTTCGCAGAACCACCCACCCTCGGCAAACGAGCACCGGTAGTAGTGCATCACCGACTCGTAGTCGTAGGAGCCGTATTGGGTGCTGAAATCGTCGCGGGCATACTGGGACTCGTACGCGTCCTTGATGTTTTGCAAGTTGACAGTGATGTAGGTGTCCCGGTCGGGTCGGCTCTGCTCGTGCAACAGCGTCAGCGCATGGCCGATCTCGTGGGCGATGACGAACCTCGATGTCCAGTTGTAGATGTTCATTTCCTGGTCGTCGCCGATCATTCCGACCCACGAGTTGTTGTAATCATTGCTCTGGACCAGGATGTAGTTGCCGGTTCCGGTGCCTTCGATAAATGTCAGGCCGGGAACCGTGGCCTCCCATTCCATGGCTGCTGCCCGCCAGGCCGAGCGTCGACCGGCGCCGTCGCCGGACATGGGGCGCCCGTCTACTCCATCCACGTTTGCGTTGAACTGGTAGTACACCACCCCGCCGGGCCATTTGGTATAGCGCCCTACTGCCTTCGATCCGTCATCGACGGCGATTTTCATGTCGCCGACCTCGACATACCACCAGCCATCGGGATGTCGTTGCAGTTGGTCCGCGATCTCAGGGTTCAACGGAATCGGTTCGAGGAGGGGATTGGCTGCTTCGCCCGGAAGAACCATGAGAATCACTAGTGTTGCTGCGATGAGAAGTCGTTTCAATTCCTGTCTCCCCCTGGCCGCGATTCGGGTTGACGCGGCTCCTTTCGGTGCTCTCCCTTGACGAGACAGCAATATCGATGCCGAAATCGGGGGTTTGATGTTGTCCAGAAACGGCACGGAGTTTTAGGAACGGGCGGAATTTCGTACCGAAACGCTACACGTGTTCGGGGTTGACGGCAGTTTCGTGAGTCTGCACCTGGCGCGTCGACGGGTTCCAAGCTCGACCCACATTCGAAATCGAGATCCCCAATGTGCGTCCTGTTGACCTCTCTCTCCACGTATGACACTTTTGCGGGGCCGACCGAGTGAGTATTCAGGAGGAACCGGTGGATCACGCCCAACTTGTCACCATGTCCGAACCTTCCTTCTACCCGCATCCCGTGGAGGAAGTGAGGTTTCTCCAGACTCACATCTCGTCCGTCTTTCTGACCGGCGACCTCGTCTACAAACTCAAGAAACCCGTGAATTTCGGTTATTTCGGTTTTCTCGATTTTTCGACCCTCGAGCTGCGCAAGCTCTATTGCAGGGCCGAGGTCGAGCTCAACAGTCGATTGGCCCCGTCGATCTACCTCCGGGCGGCGCCGATCACCCTCGACGACGGGCGTCTCACCCTCGAAGGCGAGGGTGAAGAGGTCGACTGGGTGGTCGTCATGCGCGAGCTCGACGAGGACCGGCTCGGCACCCAGGTTCACGCCCGTGGTGAGCTGAGCGAGGCTCATATGGACGCACTGGTCGATGTGTTGGTTCCCTTCTATGCCAACGCTGCAACCGGCGAGTCGATCGATAAATACGGTGGCATCAAGTCGGTGAAGTTCAACACCGACGAAAATTTCAACCAGACCGAGTCATACGTCGGCAAGCTGATCTCGCGCGATCGCTTCGACCACATCGTCAGCTGGACCAAGGCCTTTTATGAAGAGCACGCGGAGTTGTTCCAGCGCCGGATCGCGGAAGGACGGATTCGGGAGAGTCACGGCGATCTTCACCTGGGAAACATCTTTTTCGAGCAACCGCCGATCATCTTTGACTGCATCGAATTCAACGAGCGTTTCCGCTGCGGCGACGTGGCGGTGGATCTCGCCTTTCTCGCCATGGACCTCGATTTCAACGGCCGGCCGGATCTGGCCGCGTACTTTATCGATCGGTATGTCGCGGCTTCGGGAGATTCGGAGCTTCCCGAGATGCTCGATTTTTACAAGTGTTACCGAGCTTATGTTCGCGCAAAGATCGCGTGTTTCACTTCGGTGGACCCCGCCCTCGACGACACCGCCAAACGGCAGCAGAGAAACCTGGCGAGGCGCTATTTCGGTCTGGCCTATCGATACGCCGGCGGTACCGACAGGTCATCACTTGTCGTGCTCTACGGTTTAATGGGCTCGGGCAAGACCTCCATCGCCCGCCACCTTCGGGAGCAATTCGGCTGGCACCTGCTGTCCACCGACGCCGTACGCAAGCAGATATCCGGGGTGGGGGAGGCGACAAGGGTCTACGTTCCTTACAACGAGGGCCTCTACTCACCCGAGATGAACCGCAAGACCTACGCAGAAGTCTGCGAACGGGCGGAGAACCTGCTGCTCGCTGGATTCAACGTTGTCGTCGACGGCGCGTTCAAGAGGCAGTCGGAACGGCTGCCGGTCATCGAGATGGCGGAGCGTACCGGTGCGCGTCTCGTTTTCCTCCGCGCCACCTGCGAGGTGCCCGAACAACGGCGGCGGCTTTCAAAACGACAGCGGCATGACACCCGCTCTGACGGCAGGGTGGAGCTCATGGAGCACCAGCGAACGGACTTCGAAGGACCGAACCCGGAGCAGCCCGACCTTTTCCACTCGGTTGCAACCGATGGCCCCAAACCCGAAACCAAGGCGAGAGTCGGGGAGATTCTCAGGGCTGAGGGACTCCTGCCGGATTCGTGAAACGGTTGATGCCGGCCCCGGCTAATGCGTCCATCCAAGGGTCACGCTGAGATTCCTGCCCGGTTCGTTGATGATGAAGCCGGACCTGTAGGGGTTGCGCAGATACGAGAAGTGCTCGTGATAGGTGCGGTTGAACAGGTTGCCGAAAATCACCTGCAATCGCCACTGTTTCCACGAGTAGCCGGTCTTTACGTTGATGATTCCCCACCCGGGCGTCGTGGCCTCATTGAGGTCCTCGTCGACCTTGTCCTGGCTCGCGCTGCCCACCCCCTCGACCTCGAAAAAGAGCCTGGTGTTTTGCCACCGTGCGGCAAGCCTGCCGGTAAGTGGCGGCATCTCGGGCAGGTTGGTCGAGTAGATCCCGAGAGAGGGGATTGGGTCCTGGGTGCCACGAACATAGGCGGCACCACCGGAAAGAAAAATTCTGGAACTGAGGGCGAGCGAAGCGTCGAAGGATGCGCCACGAATGAACGCTTCGACGTTGGTATAGCTCTGGGCGCTTGAGTTCATGACCCCGGGGGCCATGTTGATCCGTTGCTGACGGTACACCAGGATGTGGTCATCGACTCGATTCGCCCACACCGTTGCGCTGACGACTGCGCCGCCACCGCTCCAATTGAGTCCGAGTTCCGCACCGTTCGCCTTGGGTGGGTTGAGCTCCGGATTGCCGACCCAGTCTCCTCCCATCCGTTTCAATCCAAAGTACCTCTCGCGTGGGTCGGGCGAACGGACGGTGTGCGAGATCCCCGCTGAGAGATCGAGTTGGTTGCTGAACTGATGGGCGATGCGAAGGGACAACGAGGGTTCTGTGTCGGTCCTCGAGGTGCTCACCTCCCCGTGATAGGCGTAGTACATCGCAGTGTTGGCCTTGGTCGGATCGGCCGTCGTGCTCACCCGATCGACCCTGCCACCAACCTCCAGCTGAGTTCGCTGGGCGAGAGCGTGGGACCACCTCAAGGACAGACCGAGCACATCCATATCCACGTCGGGAATCGAGTGTTGGCGCATGTACCCCATCCCGGCCATCTCGGTCCAGGCGTTCCAGTTGCGAGTGTAGCCTTCGAGGCCGATGGTCACCGGCCCGAGATCTCCGTCGACGGTGGCGCCCAGGATCCGGGTGGTGGCCTGGGTGCCCATGCTCCAGTCCCGGGGCGCCGAAACCGAGGTGGTGCGGAGGCTGTCCACCATCCAGTGATCCACGCTGGTGGCGTACGCCGTGGCCCGTACCGCGTGGAGAACACCGGACTCCGCGACCCAGCGATAACCGGCAACAAGTCGATTGGTGTCGTCGAAAACAGCATCCATCATCAGAGCCGGGTAGAGGACGTCATCCGATTCCTGGCGAGCGTAGGAAAGGTGGAGCTCGTGGCCCACTGCGGGTTGGAAGTAGAGGCGCGTCCAGTAGCTGTTGATGTCGTAGGCATCAACGCCGTTGACTGACGGCAGGTAGTTCGCCTCCTCGGTAACCAGCGTTCCGGTGCCGTCCTCGTAGGGCTGGCTCGAGCGATGGGAGATCCCGCCGAGGACTGCAAAACCCTCGGTGCCCCAACTGATCGTGGCCGAAGGGTTGACCATGTCCCAGCTTCCCACCCCCAGGGCGACATCGGCGTGGAACCCGGAGCCGGGTTTTTTTGTCACAACATTGACGATGCCGCCGAGGCTCCCCTGCGCCGACATGAGGTCCGAGGTCGAGGCGACATCGACCCGATCGACCTCTGCAAAGTCGAGGTGGAATGCCGGTGGATCCATACGGTTGGGGCAGGCCCCTGCGACCCGGGCGCCGTCGATCAGAACTGTGATGTCGTCTTCGGCAAATCCGTTGACGACAACATCGTTGGCGATGCCGCCTTTTCTGACCTTCCACACCCCGGTCTTCCTGGCCAACGCCTCACCAAGATCTCGAGCCCCACTTTCTCTGAGCTCCGAGGCCTCCATCGACTCGTGCGGTGTTTTCGAGTCCACCTGCATGGTGTCGTGAAAGGTCGCCACCGACAGCGACAGTTCGACCCTCGCCACGCCGGCGCCGTCTACTCGAATGGCGGATGCCGATGCCGGGTGGAACCCGTGGATCTCACCTTCGACGAGATACGAGCCGGCTTCGAGATTGTCGATACGGAATGCTCCGCTCTCACCGGTGATGACCGAAACTGCAGATCGGTCGTCGGCCGGGCGAATAGTGACGGTCGCGCCCGGTAACCCGATGCCACCCGGTCCGCGAACGAATCCGACCAGCGTTCCGGTGTTGGCGCCCCCCGCTGCCGAGTCGGCAAAAATCAGAAATAACAGCGCAAGGGCTGCAGAGAATCGTCCCAGATTCAGCCGTTTCATGAATCCCCCGATTGGACCATCGTCGTCGATGGTCGTCTGTGGTGGTCAGGCGACGATCACAGGCATGGGGGAGCACGGGGGGCCGAGGGTCGGAGCACCTCTCGGGAGGAATCGCCGGGGGCCGACTGTGCCGGTTGGTGGAATCCGCCACCCGGTGGTTTTGCGGCCCGCCGAAGATGGCTTGCGTGGAAGGCCCTTGGTGACTCTGGCGACCGGCTGAGGGTGCCGGTCCAGGTGCCGCAGCTACGGGGCGCCTCGAGAACCGGTGACCCGGCACCGATCTTGGTGTGAGAGGAATCGAGGTTGGTTGCACGGGCGGGCGCGTGGTTGCAGCAATCCGCGGTGCAGTGGCATTCGCCCGGGCAACAACAGTAGTACTCGGTCGCCGCCGGGCCGCCGCCGTTCGTAACTATCCCCCCGCCCGCAAATTGCAGGGCTGCAATCAGCAAACAGAAGACCGTCATCGATTTGGTTCTGGTCACTACCGCCCCTGTATATCACCATTTGGAGTCTGATTGAAACGAGCATCTCAAAAGACCCGCCATTCAGAAACCTCTGAGAGATGACCCGTCGTGGTACGGTTACCCCAAAGTTGGATGAATTGAATACACCAGACCCCTACCGGCGAATCGCAGCCGTCTATGATGCTGCCGTGGAGCCCTTCAATGCCTCATTGCGGAGGTACGTCCTGAAGGTGTCGCAGCCGGCAGAAGGCATGAAGGTGCTCGAAGTCGGCTGCGGTACGGGCACGAATCTGGCGCTGTTCGCCGAGGCTGGTTGCGAGGTTTCGGGCATTGATCTCTCGCCGTCGATGCTCGAATTGGCGAAGAAAAAACTCGGCGACCGAGCCGACCTCCACCTGGGGGATGCGTCGGCCATGCCTTTTGATGACGGTGCATTCGATCTCGTAGTGGGTTTTCTCACCCTCCACGAAATGCCAACTGAAGTGCGGGGACCGGTGGTGTCGGAGATGGCACGGGTTGCGGGCCCCGATGGCCGCCTGCTCTTCATCGACTTCCACCACGGTCCCTACCAATTCCCGAAAGGCTGGCTCTACAGGTCGATCATCGTGCCGATCGAGATCGGCGCCGGCCTCGAGCACTTCCGAAACCACCGCGATTTTCTGCGCCGCAAGGGCCTGCCGGGTCTCATCGGCGGAAATGGGCTGACTGTCGAAAAGGAGAAGATCCTCGGCGGCGGCACGATGATGATCTCGGTAGCCCGACCCCTCAAAAAGGCGTAGGCAGGTCCTTCAGGACCTGCCACCGCGATGCCCAATCCATGAATTGCCCTTATGAAAACTGCGGCATTCGTGGGCGGGCCGTAAACGACCCGCCCACGGCTTTCAGATGCGGTGCGATGAAATTCCGAAATCCGAAATCCGAAATCCGAAATTCCTAGTACCGATACCACTCCGGCTTGTACGGTCCTTCGACGGGGACGTCGATGTAATCCGCCTGCTCCTTGCTGAGCGTCGTGAGCTTGGCGCCGAGCTGGTCGAGGTGGAGCCTTGCCACTTCCTCGTCGAGCTTTTTCGACAGGGTGGTGACGCCGATTTCGTGCTCGTTCTGCCACAGATCGAGCTGCGCCAACACCTGGTTGGTGAAGGAATTGGACATCACGAAACTGGGGTGGCCGGTGGCGCACCCGAGGTTGACCAACCGTCCTTCGGCGAGCAGGAAGATCGAGTGGCCGTCGGGGAAGGTGAATTTGTCGACCTGCGGTTTGATGGTCTGTTTCACGACCCCCGGCCACGCCTCGAGCTTTTCGACCTGGATCTCGTTGTCGAAGTGGCCGATGTTGCACACGATGGCCTGGTCCTTCATGCGGCTCATGTGGTCGGCGGTGATGATGTCCTTGTTGCCGGTGGTCGTGACATAGATGTCGGCGATCGGGAGGGCGTCCTCCACCGTCATCACCCTGTAACCGGCCATGCACGCCTGGAGGGCGCAGATCGGGTCGATCTCGGTGATGCAGATCTGGGCGCGTTGTCCGGCGAGCGACTCCGCCGAGCCTTTGCCGACGTCGCCGAAGCCGCAGATCAACGCCACCTTGCCCGAAATCATGACGTCGGTGGCGCGTTTGATGCCGTCCACCAGCGACTCGCGGCAACCGTAGACGTTGTCGAACTTCGACTTGGTGACCGAGTCGTTGACGTTGATCGCCGGCACCAACAGTTCGCCACGCTCGGCCATCTGGTAGAGGCGGTGGACACCGGTCGTCGTCTCTTCGGAAACGCCTTTCCACTCGCTGACCACACCGTGCCAGCGGCGGGGGGT
>RCNG010001937.1_pt1 | contig 10306 bp, 11 predicted proteins | sample 2041371 | NCBI WGS metagenome assembly RCNG01 (sample SAMN09708227, study PRJNA481090) | Marine sediment metagenome, whole genome shotgun sequencing project. | biome: marine sediment; feature: ocean; material: sediment; isolation source: Sewage treatment plant 1 marine sediment (STP1) ... | reverse complement strand
AATAGGCAGTTTGGGTCGAGATCAAGGCTTTCGAAAAATTTTACCGGAGGCATATGTTTGATATTCCGAGGATAAAATTTTTCGAATAACGCTGATATCGGGCAAATCGGTCATTTATGGATGGGCACTAACTATTTGTGTAGATAGAAATGCCGTACCATGGACCATGTCCGTAGTCAATCGGGACTTTCACGTGATCGCCGAGGGTTCTGCGGGAGGATTGAACCCTCCCCGCGGCCCCGATGAGCGGGATCTTTGCTTCGCGCCAACAAGCGACGGGGAATGTGCTCGCTGTCGCGGTTCAATTTTCAAATGGGTGCTCTTCTTTTTCAGGCCGGAGCCCTTGCATTATTAAATGGATTGGATATCCTGGTCCGGCAGTCCACGAAACGACTAAAGGAGATGGTTGGGAGGACAGCAGGTTTAAAAAAGTTGTCATAGAATCCAACCTATTCATCAGATTGATCTAAAAACGAGTTATTGTTGAGGAATCAAATAGTTGACTATCCCACGGCCATGGTGGTCGCAATGGGACTGATTGGATTGGCCACTGCCGCCTTTGCCGGTGATTTCGATGGCTCAACGCCATTGTCTGGAACCGTCGGTAAAGTTATTGAAATCAATCGATACAGGATTGCCGACGATGTTGATCCTGACACCGTCGGTCTTCCGAGAAAATTCCTGATTGATTTCAACGCCAAGGTCCTTCGCCCCTCAAATGACAGCCTGGTGAGAAGGACGATTTCATTTGATAGCGTTGTGTTTGTTGAGAACAAGACAATTATCCAAGGCATCGATGAAGGGGTCGAGGGCGTAGAGGATGGTTTGGCCTGGAGCCTGACAATATCCAAAAAGGACGGAAGCGTCGTTCTTTCCGCATCAGGCAATGGCGTGGCCTATGTCGTGTTTGGTGTGTGCACACCCATCAAAGCAAATCCATAGGTGGATCAGCTTTGTTTTTAATAAAAGGTCTTTTTCGCGGTGGCCTCAATGCTGCCGCACACTTATTATCCAGAAAGCTGCCGCCGATAAACGGTTGCAGCCGTTAATCGAGATATCGTAAGCTCAATTAATCGACGGCATGATTGGATACTTTTCTGCCCTGGCATCTTCGAGAAGCAGCCGACGTCTCAAAAAAACGCTTTATTGCCTTGTTGCCGGGATATTATTTTTTTTGATATAAATGGAGGCCCTTGAGAAAATCGAAACAGTAAAGCTCGCTTTAAGCGATATTGAAAAATACAGTGCTATTATAATTCTAAATATTGAGGTGGTGGGTTCAATATATTCCAGTGCAAGTTACTTCTGAGGAACTGAATCTATCAAGCCTGCTCTATACGGCAGATTAAGATGCGACCCATCATTCCTTCACGGTTGCGGAATCAGTCCTGGCTGGCGGCGGTGATGTTGTTTTCACCCTGGCTGTTGGCCATTGTTCTCAATTTGCCCCTGCTGAGGCGCCAATCGATCATGGTTCTGACCCTGCTGCCCGGATTGGCAGTGGCCGTTCATGTGCAGCATCAATTGTCTCGTCATCTGGAGGGTAACCATCGCCTCGGTGAAGAGGGCCGGCTGTACACCACCCTTGGAGCCGCCAACTGGATTTCCCTGTTGCGTGCCGGTGCGATTGTTTCGCTTGCCGGACTTTTGCCGATGACACTGCTGCCGGGACACGGATTGCCAAATGGCCTTAGCTGGGCTCCGGGACTCGTCTATCTCGGGATCGCTTTAGCCGACCTGCTGGACGGGTTGGTGGCCAGGCGGCAGAAGCGGGAGACTGAACTCGGTAAACGGTTGGACGTCACAACCGACGCCGCTGGTCTTTTGGTGGCGTCGTTATTGGCTGTCAACCTCGGTCGCTTACCGGCCGTCTATCTCCTGGTCGGGCTGGCCTACTACCCATTCATCTTCGGGATCTGGCTGCGGCAGAACCGGCGTCAGCCGCTGGTCGCTTTACAACCGCGGCCCTATGCGCGAATCATCGCCGGTTTCCAGATGGGATTGGTGGGAATGGCACTCCTACCCATCCTTCATCCGACATTCACCGTCGTTGCCGCTTATATTTTTATGATGCCGCTGCTGGTGGGTTTTTTGCGAGACTGGCTGGTGGTCTCATGTCGGGTGGCCACCGATGGCAACCAGCAAACAGCCATGGAACGCCGGGTCGGTGTCTTGTGGATGAGGCGTATGCCTTTGGTGTTGCGCTTAACTATACTCGTTTGTGGTGCCTCCACACTGGTTGGAGGTGGTGTTTACCCAGTCCATCCGCCCTGGCATCTGGCTTTAGGTATTGGCTGCCTGTTTATCGGACTTGCTCTTATGGGGCGCAGTGCCGCACTTTTTCTAACGTTGTTGCTCGGCAGCAACCTGTCGCCATTCGGGATGTCAATGTCCGCCATGATCCTTTTCAGCGCCACCGCCACCCTGATGCTGACCGGCACCGGCGCCTTGTCGCTCTGGGCCCCGGAAGAAAGGCTCCTCTATCGGCGTAACGGCAAGAAGGTGACGGCTTGCAGCGAGACCCAATGATCATTCCCCGCCAATCACCGAATGCGGATTCAAGCCAATCGTCAGCCGTCAGGCGCGGGATACGGAAAAGTTGGCGCTGGCTGTTGTTGATCTTCGGTCTGGCACTGGCCTGGCACGCCCTGAGGGGGGTGGCATGGGCCGAGGCATGGGGACTGCTGGTCGGGCTCGGCCCTTGTGCCATCCTGAGCATTCTGGTCATCAACCTACTTATGCTGCCGGTGATGACCACTCGATTGTGGCTGCTTCTGAGGACCCTGGACCGTCCGGTCGGGTTGCTATCTGTCTGTGCCTATCGCTGTGCGGCCAACGCCGTCAGCTATCTCACCCCTGGCCCGCATTTCGGCGGCGAACCGCTTTTGGTTTACCTGCTGCACAACCGGCACGAGATCCCTCTGGCCGCTGCGACGACAGTGGTGGCCCTGGACCGTCTACTTGAGCTTATAGCCAGCCTGGTTGTCCTCACCCTCTGCCTCATCGCGATTGCCTTGGCCGGGGGCGGCCCCTTTGCCGGGAGCCACGAGGTCGGCATAGTCATTGCCATAATGGCGGTTTTTGCCGCCCTCCTGGCAGCTCTCTTTACCGGCGGGAGACCGCTTGCACGACTCGTTTCACTGGGCGGAAGGTTTGGCAGAATCAGGCCATGGCTGGAAGTCGTCAACCAAGGCGAGGCCATGGCGGAAGCCCTTTTTCAGCAGCATCGCCGCCAATTCTTTTTGGCCAACTTGCTCTCCTTGGGTCACTGGCTCGGGGTCTTCGCAGAATTTTGGCTAATGGCCTTCTTGCTTGGCTTTCCTTTGTCGTTTGGGCACTTGACCGCGATAGTGGTCGTCGCCCGCCTTGCCTTTCTGACACCTTTACCGGCGGGTATCGGTGTTTTGGAATCGGCGCTGCCCTGGTTGACTGCAACCCTTGACCAGGGGAGTGCCCTTGGCCTCAGCCTCTGCCTGATCATCCGGTTTCGCGACGTGCTATTCAGCCTGGCCGGCTTGCTTCTGACGTTGAATTATTTGACTTGTCGGGGAAAGGCCGATATCATCAATCACAGGTCAGGGTGACAGCAGGCTAAATGATCGCTTAAAGACTCACATGAAGGTGGAGTAACACGTGTGTTGCAATCCTGCCGGTCCGAATTTGTACGCCGCCATCAAGGGATATGCATGAATAAGCGACCACCGCACGACACCTCGCTCCGCTGTGGACTGAACACCCCGGCAACCATCGGAGGCGGCACCCCCGGTTGCCATCCGGAACAATGGTTCGCCCAATGGCCGCTCCAAGCCGAGGAATTCCTGGATCGTCATCATCGACCGCTGGTCACTGTTTCCTACGCCCAGAGCGTGGATGGCAGCATTGCCACCCGGAACCATGAACAGCTCCTGTTGAGCGGCCGGCAATCCATGGTCATAACCCACCGCATCCGCGCCACCTGCGACGCCATTGTTATCGGAATCAACACCTTGCTGGTCGATGACCCCCAGCTCACGGTTCGTCTCGCGGAAGGGGCAAGCCCCCAGCCTATCGTTCTTGACAGCAATCTGCGCATTCCCTTGCATGCCCGACTCCTTGACCGCACCGACCACCGATGTTGGCTGGCTTGTACCGGCAATAAAGATCCTGATCGCGTCGGCGCGATCGAGGGCCGGGGGGCTGAGATCATCCGCTGCCACCGCGACCGCCAGGACAGGGTTGATCTGCCCAACCTTTTGCATCTCCTGGCCGAGAGAGGGATCAGGAGCGTCATGGTGGAGGGTGGCGGCCAGGTGATCACGAGCTTCATTAAGGCGCGTCTGGTTGATCAGATGATCATCACCATCGCCCCCCGCTTGGTGGGAGGCTTACCGGTGCTGGATCGGCCCGCGGCGGACAACGGTTCTTTTTTGCATCTAAGTTCAGTGACTTACCAATCCTGCGGCCCGGATATCATTCTTTGGGCCCAACCGCAATGGCAGGATCTGTGAGGCAGCATCGATTAGAGTTTGTGGAGCCGGGACGGGTCGTCGTGAAGATTGGACCGGTTACTCGACCAGCTGCCGATCAGGTCCTGGTCCGGACTCGCTGTTCGGCTATCAGCCCGGGAACGGAGATGCTGGTCTACCGAGGCCAGTGGCCACCGGGAGTCGCCGTGGATGCCACGGTTGAAGCCTTGGCCGGACCTTTTTCCTATCCCCTGGCCTATGGCTATAGTGCGGTCGGTCGGGTGATCGAACAGGGCGGGGCGGTAGCCGATGACTGGCTTGGCCGCCGAGTATTCGCCTTCCACCCGCACCAGGACCACTTTTGTGCCATGCCTGCCTCCCTTCACCCCATTCCCGATGATCTGGACGATGAGAGTGCCCTTTTTCTGCCCACCATGGAGACTGCGGTGAACTTCCTGCTGGATGGTCGTCCCCTGATCGGAGAGAAGATCATCATCGTCGGCCAGGGTATTGTCGGTCTCCTCACCACCTCGTTGCTCTCCCGTTTTCCGTTGGCCGCGCTGACGACCCTTGAACACCATCCGCTGCGACGTGAGGCCTCGCTCCGTTTTGGCGCCGGCGAATGCCTTGATCCTTCGGACCCGGCACTCTTTACCCGCCTGGGTGCCACCCCGGGTAACGGCGGCCAGGCGGATCTGGTATACGAACTCTCGGGCAATCCGGCCGGGCTGGATAGCGCTATTGCGCTTGCGCGCTATAGCGGCCGAGTCGTGGTTGGTTCATGGTTTGGCGCTAAAAAAGTTCATCTGGACCTGGGCTCTTTCTTTCATCGCGGCCGTATCTCCCTGATCAGTTCCCAGGTGAGTCGCATTGCCCCTGGACTGACAGGCATGTGGGCACCTGCCCGGCGCCTGAATTGGGCCTGGGAGATGCTGCGTCAGGTGCGGCCTGCCGGCTGCATCACCCACCGGTTCGCCCTGGCCGATGCGGCGTCGGCCTATGCACTGATCGACCGCAACCCGGGAGAGACGATTCAAGTGATTTTCGATCACGGATCTGATGGAGAGATATGAAAAAGCATCATTAGTCACCAAGGAGCAAACCATCATGTACAGTCTTGGCGTACGACGCGAATTCATTGCCCGGCATTTTCTGATAGGTGGGGAGTGGGGCGATGAGAACATCGAGCATTCCCACCGCTACCGGATGGAACTGATTCTGGAGGCAATGACTCTCGACCGCCATGGTTTTCTCGTTGATATTGTCGATGTGGAGCGTCACCTGGATGAGATTACCGCCGAATTTCAGGACAAGACCTTGAATGCGCTTGCCGCCTTCAGCGGTCTCAACCCGAGTATTGAACGGTTGGCCGCCATCATCCATGCGGCTTTCCAGGAACGGCTCGCTCACCTACCCCTGGCGGCCTTGGCCGTCACCCTCTGGGAGGATGACATTGCCTGGACCTCCTACCGAACCCTGCTCTAATGCGCATCGGTTTGATCATCTATGGCAGCTTGGACACCGAAACCGGTGGCTATCTGTATGACCGGATGGTGGCCCGGGGTTTGATTCAACTGGGCCATGAGGTGGAGTTGATCAGCCTTCCCGGCGGCTCTTATCTGAGGCGGGTCGGTCACGGCTTGTTGCCCGGACGTTGCCGTTGTCTGCTGGCCGGCGGCTTCGACGTTTTGGTGCAGGACGAACTCTGTCATCCCTCACTCTTTATGGTCAACCGACGGCTTCGTCGGCAGGCCGGGCCAATTGTAGTGGCCATGATTCACCATCTGCTCTGCCGCGAACCGCGCCGGCGTTGGCAGAATGCGATGCTGGCCGTCGCCGAACGGCGCTATCTGTCCTCGGTGGACGGTTTTATCCACAACTCGGAGACCACCCGGCGGACAGTAAGGGCCCTGGTAGGTGGCGACCGCCCGGAGATTGTCGCCTATCCGGCAGGGAACCGGTTCGGCAATCCTCTCTCCGCCGAGACCATCGGCCAACGGGCCTTAGACTCGGGACCGCTGGAACTGCTCTTTTTGGGCATGGTTATCCCGAGAAAAGGCTTGCTGCCTCTGCTCAGCGCCTTGGCCCAGGTGGACTGTGGTATATGGCGCTTATCGGTGGTGGGAAGCCTCGACGTCGACCCCGTCCATGTGGCCGAGGCCGGGCGGCTGGTCAGGCAACTCGGCCTGTCCGATTCAGTCCGCTTCCATGGCTTCTGCCAGGATGACGATCTGGTCAAGGTGTTGCGCACCAGTCATCTCATTTGTATGCCATACGCCTATGAGGGGTTCGGCATCGCCGTCCTGGAGGCGATGGCCTTCGGTCTGCCGGCTATCTGCAGCCGGGATGGCGCGGCGGGCGAGACCATCAGCCATGGGGCGAACGGTTTTCTCCTGGACCCTCGCGATCTTCGGGGATTGGCGCCGCTCCTTGCCGACCTGCATCTTGATCGCGAGGCGCTGCGGCGAATGTCCCTTGCCGCCTGCGCGACCTATGTCGGGCATCCGACTTGGCAGGAAAGCGTGGCAAGCATCGATGGCTTTCTCCGGGAGATGATGGGCTGGCAGCGCCGGGGCAACGTCGCCGGTCCGGCACGAGGAGCAAATTTTGATGCAGCATGACAATTTTCCGGACACCACCATACATTCCCCCACTTTGAGGGTAAACGGAAAAAACTTTTCTTCCGGCTATCTTGCCGCTAAGAAGGCTATCGATGATCGAGCCCTCAACCGGCATGTCTGGGAGACCTTGTGTCAGGCCCTGCCGCAGGCAACCGGTCGCGCGCCTGTCAACATTATCGAGATTGGTGCCGGCATTGGCACCATGCTGGCTCGGGTCGTTGACTGGGGCTTGCTGACAGGCCCTGCTACTTATGTGATCACCGACTGTGCCGAAGACCATCTCCGGGAAGGTCGGCAATACCTCTCTAAATGGGCGGCGCAACGGGGCCATGATTTGTCCTGGCAGGACTATCGGCGCGGCCGACTGTGCACCGCCAGCGCCGACGTGTCGCTGGTTGTTGTCGTTGCCAGTGCCCAAACGGTTGCCGACGGATCCGATACGCTGGGTCGGTTTCATCTCCTGATCGCCCATGCCCTGCTTGATCTGGTAGATTTTCCCGTCTTGCTGCCGAAACTACTGATGCGGCTCGAAGATAACGGTCTGGCCTACCTCACCTGCAACTTTGATGGTGACACCCTTTTTCTGCCTGAATACCCAGGGGAGGAAGAAAAAGAGATCCTCAGGCGCTATCATGCCTCCATGGAGGCGAGAGTCTCCGGAGCGAGCACCACCGGGCGGAGACTGCTGACCTTCCTGCAACGGCCCGGCGTGGCGCTCCTGGCCGCCGGTAGCTCGGACTGGCTCATTCATCCGCGAGACGGACACTACACGATCGATGAAGCGTTTTTTCTGAATGCCCTCATTGCCACGGTGAAACGGGAGCTTGTCGATAAAAACGGTCCAACACTTTCCGGCCTGAGCGCCTGGGCCGGCGCACGGCACCGGCAGGTCGAGGCGGGTGAATTGACTTTCCTGGCCCGCCATCTCGATCTCCTGGCCCGTCGTTATCGGCCCCTGCCATGATCAGCGAAAAGCGCACGTGGCCGCCGCTGCTGGTTTTCGGTTTGGCCTTCCTTTTCCTCAGCGTCCTGCTCAATGTCATTTATCCGGCCAACTCGCTTTTTTCCTGGCGGCTCCTGCTGCCGTCCATCGATGTCTGGCTGTTGCTCATTCCCATGGCGTTTGCCGCTGGTTGTGGCAAACGGCCACTGTTCTGGACCCGTTTGACGGTATGGGCGCTCTTTCTTTTCCTGCGCCTGCTGCGCATCGGCGATACCGCCGTGCCCATGTACCTCAACCGGCCTTTCAACCTCTATATCGATTCGAGTTACCTATTCGGACTCTACGACCTACTCAGGACCTCTTCCCGGTCCGGGGATTTTCTGTTGCTGTCGGTGATCGCGGTGACGGTGGCACTGGGGGCGACGGCTTCGAGTTGGTATGCCTGGCAGATGGCGGCTAGTGCGCTGGCGGTCGACCGTCTGCGTCTGGTTTTTTTAGGTGGGTCGGGCCTCATCCTTGGCGCAGCCCTGATCTCGGGATCGAAGCCAGTCGAACCGCCGGCCTTGGTCCGCCTCGGGCAGGAGATCCGCTTCGTTCAAAAGCAGTTGGAACAACAACAGGCCTTTGTCGTCCGACTGGAGCAAGTGGCCCGAGACAGAGAAGCACATCCTTTCTCCCTCAAGGGTCTGGGCGGTGCGGATGTCCTGTTGTTCATGGTCGAGTCCTACGGCCGCATTGTCTTCAGCCGGCCCCAGTACCGCCAGGCGATGGCAGCGACAATGGACCGCTTTGCCAAGGTCCTTGATCAGCAGGGCTTTGGCGCGGTTTCTACCTACTTGTTGTCGCCAACGTTCGGCGGTTCATCGTGGCTGGCTCATGGCACTCTGGAGTCCGGACTGCGGGTCGGTAATGATCTCGAATACACCTTGCTGCTGCGATCCTCTCTGCCACCCATGGCGGCTATTTTTCACAAGGAAGGCTATCGTACCGTCTCAGTGATGCCCGGTACCCGGTTTGCGTATCCGGAAGGGGCCTATTTTGGCTACCAACAGGCCTATTACGCCAGGCATTTCAATTATCGCGGCCGGACGTTTGGTTGGGCACCCATGCCGGACCAATTCGTCCTCGACTGGGTCCGGCGTCAGGAATTCGATCAACGCGAGCAGCCGCGCTTCGTCCGCTATGCCTTGATCAGCAGCCACGCCGCTTTCAACATCCAGCCGCCATTTATTACCGATTGGGCTGCCATCGGCGACGGCAGCCTCTATAACGATCTGGAGCCGATCTATTATCCGATTTACTGGCCTGATCTCAAGAATGCCGGAGATGCCTATCTTCGCTCGCTGGACTACGAATTTGCCATCCTAGGAGACTACCTCACAAAATATGTCACCGCCGATACCATGATCATCATCATGGGCGACCACCAACCCAACGTGCAGCTCACCGGCGCTGGAGAGTCCTGGTCGGTGCCGGTCCATGTCATCAGCCGTAACCCGCGACTACTGGAACCGTTCCGTAAACGCGGCTACACGCCGGGCCTGATTCCGGCCCAATCGCCCCCCCATGCCGGGATGGATACATTTTTACCAGAATTGCTGGAAGATTTCAGGTAACCGGGCAAGGCACGCTACCCGGGATGGCCAGAACTGGCGGGTTGACCTCCGACAGAGGTCAGATCCCCTTCATCTCCCTGGCTGCAAAATCCCTCACGGTTATAGGCGCAAATGGTTCTGCCCGGCTCTTCTAATGGGTCAAATCTTGCTGATGAACTGAGCGGTGTGGTCCGTCTGGGGGTTGGCGAAAAAGTCGTGCTATAAATTCAATTCGGTACAATCCTACTGGGCCATCATCGAGCGATTTATCAGGAGGTAATTCGATGATGGCCCCATCGATCAAGTCGCCTCGGAACACATCCTCAAATTCCTAAACCGCCTCACCGAAGGCAACAAACCCTAAACTAAGCGGATCTGTTTTTCCCAGCGCTCTTCATTTTCAATTTGGTGTGCAACAATATTGACGGATTCGTAAAAAGTCCGATATCTGCGTTACGCTTCTTCCTTCGTCACTGCGGCGTACCGTAAGTACGCCTCATTCCTTAAGGATTAGCAAGCCTTGATCTCGGGCTTTTTACAAATCCGTCGGAAATGTGACTTTTTACGGGTTCATCAATATTGATTCCGCACTATGGAAACCGTGCGAAAGAACCAACAAAAAATATTTTTGCGATTTTTTTCTTAAGAAGAAAACTATTTACTTGATATTTTTGTGAAGGCAAAATTATAAGAGTATTTAAT
>RCNG010001936.1_pt1 | contig 10307 bp, 12 predicted proteins | sample 2041371 | NCBI WGS metagenome assembly RCNG01 (sample SAMN09708227, study PRJNA481090) | Marine sediment metagenome, whole genome shotgun sequencing project. | biome: marine sediment; feature: ocean; material: sediment; isolation source: Sewage treatment plant 1 marine sediment (STP1) ... | reverse complement strand
ACGGTTGAGGGCCGTGTGGAGCGATCCGTGCCGGTTCGAGTCCGGCCTTCGGCACCAATACAAAACAACCGTCGGGGCTCCCCCGGCGGTTTTTTGTTGGCCTTGACGAAACCCCATCCGCGCTCTATATTCCCTTACTAGATAGAACGTTCTAGTTACTATCTGTTCCGGGCCGGGAGTTTCGGTGGTACCACGTCGATCAGATACTCGAGAGCGCCTCATCGCCACTGCGATGCGCCTCTTTTGGCGCGACGGCTACTCGCGCACCGGCGTCAGCTCTATCATTCAGAAAGCCGGAGCGACGAGCGGCAGCTTCTACCACTTCTTTGCCACCAAGGAGGATCTCTTCCTTGCGGTCCTCGACCAGTTCGAAGAACGGCTCGAGGAGATGGTCCACCTTGCAGCAGCCGACCGGACAGAGTCCGCCCCCGAAAAAGTTATTTCTCTCTTCGCTCTTCACCGCCAGCACCTTGAGAGACACAACTTCGACTTCGGCCTGTCACTGGCGTCGCTCGCCGCCGATCTCGGCGACGACCAGGCCAAGGTCCGCAAGCGCGTCGCCGCGATTTTCGAGCATTGGCAACGGAGCATTCAGACCGAGCTGGTTGCGAAAGATGGTCCGCCTGATCCAGAGAGTCACGACCTCGCCGGGTTCATCCTGGCCCTGCTCGAAGGCGCCACCCTGCAGGCCTGCGTCGCCCGCAGCAGTGATCCCTTCACCACCAGTGAACGGCAGCTGCGCCATCACCTCGACCGATCCAGTCGCCTCATCGAAGATCATCCGCCGGCTGACGCTGCGTATCAGCCGGTTCCCGGCGGCGGCGGATCAGGGGGCAAGGATTGGAGGGCGTGGTGACGCGGTTGGTTTCCCAGGTCCTGCCTGATTCACTATTCGCCGCCGAGCCCGAGGCGTATTGGAGGACATGCTCATGACCCATCCAGACGAGGTCCGACGCCTCGTGGAGCATATCGTCGACAGTGCGCTCGGTGCAGCGGCGCCGGCCGGCCGGTCTCTGGCCATCGGCAGCGACCACGGCGGCTATCACCTCAAAGAAAACTTGGCTGAACACCTTCGCAAACAAGGTCATGCTGTTCACGACTGCGGCTGCCCGAGCCCTGAGGCGGTCGATTACCCCGATATCGCCCACGCCGTAGCAGCACTCGTAACGCAGGGCACCTTTGATGCCGGCATCATCGTCGATGGCGCCGGCATCGGTTCGTGCATGGTCGCCAACAAGGTGCCGGGGGTTCGCGCCGCCCTCTGCTACGACCTCTCTTCTGCTCGCAACAGCCGTGAACACAACCACGCCAACGTAATCACCCTTGGCGCTGGTCTCATCGGCGCCAGCCTCGCCCGGCAGATCGTCGACGAATGGCTCGCGACCCCCTGGGGACCGGACCGCCACGCACGAAGAGTCAACATGATTACCGACGTCGAACGACAGTACCTGCGCTGAAAGGACAACGATGATCGATCGAGACCAGCTCGTCGAGGTGATCACCCAACAGGTTCTGGCCGCACTGTCCGGCCAGACCGGGGTGACCGACCTCAAGAACCTCGACCGGGTCATGGCCAGTGGGGCGACCCGTATCTCCTACTGCGGCAACGGCGCCGACGCTCCGGCCGGCCTCGGCCAATCCATCGACCACACCCTGCTGCGCGCCGACGCCACCGCCGAAGACATCGACCGCCTCTGCGACGAGGCCGCGGAGTACCGCTTCGCCGCCGTGTGCATCAACCCCGTCTGGGTGCGCCGCGCCGCCGCCCGCTTGCGGGGAACCGGAATCACCGTCGCGTCCGTCGTCGGTTTCCCGCTAGGCGCTGCCGTACCCGAGATCAAGGCGATGGAAACCCGCCGAGCTCTGCGCGACGGCGCCCGCGAGATCGACATGGTGATCAACATCGGCGCCCTCAAGGGGGGCGATTACGACCTCGTGAGGAAAGACATCGCCGGCATCAGCGACGCCTGTCGAGAAGTCGGCGCCCTCAACAAGGTCATCATCGAGGCCGCATATCTGACCGATGAAGAAAAGGTCATCGCCTGTCGACTGGCGCAGGAAGGCCGTGCCCACTACGTCAAGACCTCAACCGGTTTCGGTCCCGGCGGGGCGACTGTCTTCGACGTCGCTCTGATGCGCGAGGTCGTCGGCGCCACGATGGGCGTCAAAGCCGCCGGTGGCATCGGCACCGCCACCGAGGTGCGTCAAATGATCGCTGCCGGCGCCACCCGTATCGGCGCTTCGGCCGGAATCCGCATCGTCAGCGGAGATGAAGGAGGATCTGGTGAATCGTATTGATCTTCGCTCATATGTGTTTCTCGACAACTTGCAGCCCCAGTACGCCGCCTTCCTGGGCACGACGGCACAGGGTTTCCTGCCGCTTGCAGGAGATGCTTCCCTGTATGTGGAGATCTCTCCCGGTATCGAAATCAATCGGCTCACAGACATCGCCCTCAAAGCGACCCACGTGCGTCCGGGCATGCAGATCGTCGAGCGTTATTTCGGTCTGCTCGAGGTGCACTCCGATTCCCAGGCCGAGACACGGGCGGCCGGCGAGGCGATCCTCCACGAAATCGGCCTCACCGAAAAGGACCGCCGAAAGCCACGGATCCTCTCAAGCCAGGTGATCCGCCACCTCGACGATCACCAGGTTCAGCTCATCAACCGCATGCGCCACGGCAACATGATCATCCCCGGCCAGTCGATGTACGTGATGGAGGTTGAACCGGCGGCTTACGCCGCGCTGGCTGCGAATGAAGCAGAAAAAGCGGCCGAAATCAACATTCTCGAGGTCCGCGCCTTCGGATCGATGGGGCGAATCTACCTCGGTGGCGAAGAACGCGACATCGACGTCGCGTGGCAGGCGGCGGTGGCGGCCATCGAGGCAACCGACGGGCGCGTGGTCAAGGACTGATAGAACACGCGGGACCCTGTATCGGTCCCGAAAGGAGCATGGCATGGCGGAAGCATTAGGAATGATCGAAACACGCGGATTCGCGGCAATGGTGGAGGCCTCCGACGCGATGGTCAAGGCGGCCAAAGTCGAGCTCGTGGGTTATGAAAAGACCGGCGGTGGTTATGTCACAGCGATCGTGCGCGGCGACGTCGCCGCCGTCAAGGCTGCCGTCGAGGCCGGCGTACGCACCGCACAGACCATCGGTGAGGTCGTGACCACCCACATCATTGCCCGGCCGCACAACAACGTTGATCTTGTCCTGCCGCTCGGCCGCGGCGACCAGCCAGCCGGCGCGCAGAAGAACGGCTGAACGCCATGCTGCTCGGGAGAGTAGCCGGCACCCTCGTCGCCAGCCGCAAGGACGTTGGTCTCGAAGGTCAGAAGATGCTCGTCGTGCGCGAGCTCGATGTCGACGGTCGCGAGACCGGCGGCCACGTCATCGCCGTCGACAGTGTCGGCGCCGGGGTGGGCGAGGTCGTCCTGTGGGCTTCGGGTTCCTCGGCCCGGCAGACCGAGCTGACGAAGGACCGGCCATGCGACGCAGTCGTGATGGCGATCGTCGACACCTGGGAGGTCGCGGGGGACGAAATCTACCGCAAGACCCCGGCAGGGGCTGAGTGGTCGAGCTGATGCGCCCCACGGCGAGTTTTCAAGAGCACGAGGTCCAGGCCATCATCGAGAAGGTCAGGGCCAAGCTGCGCGACAGCGGTCTCGGGGGGTCGTCCGGGGCTCAAGCCAAGGCTCCTGCCTCGGCAACGGGCGAAGGCGGCATCTTTGCCACCATCGACGCCGCGGTCTCGGCCGCCCGCAGGGCATTCCTCGAGTTCCGTCCGATGGGTCTCAGCGTGCGTCATCAAATCGTCGATGCCATCCGCGCGGCGATGCTCGAACGGGTTGAAGAGCTCTCGCGTATGGCGCACGAAGAGACCGGCCTCGGCCGTGTCGAGGACAAGATCCTCAAAAACCGCCTCGTCATCGAGCGCACGCCCGGGCCCGAGGACCTCGAAACCCAGGCATGGACCGGTGACGAGGGTCTGACCATCACCGAGCCGGCGCCGTTCGGCGTCATCGGCGCCATCACCCCGACCACCAACCCGACGGCGACAATCATCAACAATACGATCGCCGCCGTCTCGGCCGGCAACGCCCTCGTCTTCAACGCCCACCCCAACGCCAAGAAGGTCTCCGTGCAGACCATCCGTTGGATCAACGAGGCCATCGTCGGCGCCGGCGGGCCTCACAACCTGGTGACGGCCGTCCCGGAGCCGACCATCGAGACTGCGCAAGGCCTCATGCACCACGACCTGGTGCGCATCCTGCTCGTCACCGGTGGCCCCGGAGTCGTCGACGAAGCAAGAAAGACCACCAAAAGGTCGATCCTCGCCGGCCCGGGGAACCCTCCTGTCGTCGTCGACGAGACTGCCGACATCGAGCTCGCCGGGCGCGAGATCGTACGTGGCGCCTCCTTCGACAACAACCTCATCTGCACCGACGAGAAGGAGGTTTTCGTCGTCGAAAGCGTCGCCGCCAAGCTCCTCAAGGCCCTCGAAGACAACGGTGCCTACCTTCTCCGGCGGGGCGAGCTGGAACGGCTCGAGAAGATTATCTTTCTGGAGATGGGCGGGCCCGAAGAGCCGGGGCGCATCAACCCAAAGTGGATCGGCCAGAACGCCGACCGCATCCTCGCCGAAATCGGAGTTCAGGCCGGCCGCGACATCCGCCTTGTGGTCGCACCCGTGCCACCCGAGCACACGCTGGTGTGGACCGAGCAGATGATGCCCGTCCTGCCGGTCGCACGAGTCAAGGACGTCGACGCGGCGATCGACTTCGCCGTCAGAGCCGAGCGTGGCTGCTGCCACACGGCTTCAATTTTCTCGCGCGACGTCAACGCCATCACCCGCATGGCGCGTGAAATCGACGTCAGCATCTTCGTCGCCAACAACGCCACCCTTGCCGGCCTCGGCTCCGGCGGCGAGGGCTTCAGCTCGTTCTCGATTGCCAGCCCGACGGGTGAAGGTCTCACCAGGCCGCGCAGCTTCTCCCGCGAGCGTCGCATGACAGTGGCCGGCGGGCTGCGGATCGTCTGAGGCGAATGGCAGTTCAACCGGCGATCGCATTGCTCGAGCTCGACTCCATCGCCGTCGGGGTTCTGGCCGGCGACGCCATGGTCAAACGGGCGCCGGTCGAGTCCATTTGCGCCGGCACGGTGCACCCCGGAAAATACCTGGTGCTGGTCGGGGGCGACGTGGCGAGCGTTGAGGAGGCATTCGCTGTAGGAATGGATGTCGCAGGCCCGAATCTTCTCGACCGCATCTTTCTGCCGGCAGTGCATCCGGGGGTCGTCAGCGCCCTGCGCGGGGAACGCGCCGGCACTGCCGGCGAAGCCCTCGGCGTGGTCGAAACCCGGACTGCCACATCCACGGTGGGCGCCGCCGACCGAGGTCTCAAGGGCGCCGAAGTAAGCCTGCTCGAGATCAGACTGGCCGATCGCCTCGGCGGCAAGGCCTACTGCATCTTTTCCGGAACGGTTGCGGATGTTGAGGCCGCTGTCGACCTCGCAGTCGACGGCCTCGAGCGCCCCGAAAACCTCGTCGCTCGGGTCGTCATCCCACAGTTCCACTCCGAGATGCTCGAGAACCTCGAATCGGCGCCGGACTTCGGTGATCGCATCGGAAGGGGGATCTGAGTGGACCTCGGGCGAGTGATCGGGACGTGCGTGGCAACGGAGATCTACCCCGGTCTCGAGGGTATCAAGCTGCTCATCGTGCAGCCGCTTAACCGCGACCTACAACCAAAGGGTAACGCCGTCATCGCCGGCGACGGCGTCGCCATGGCGGGTCCCGGGGACCTGGTCATGGTGGTCGCCAGCCGTGAGGCCGCCCTCACCATGCCCAATACCTTCGTTCCGGTCGACCACGCGATCACCGGCATCGTCGATGCCGTCGAGGAGGTCCGCTGATGAGGCCGCGACCAACCAACTGGGCGGCTTTCGGGCTCAGGGCAGGCGGGACGCCCGCCCCCACAATTGCATCCCCATTCTTGTGGCGGCAGGCGTCTCGCCTGCCATTCGCAAGAACCGCTGGAGGCCCGGTTTGAAGATCGGGCGCGTCACCGCCACTGTGGTCTCGACGATCTCCGTGCCTGACCTCGACGGGCGACGGCTGCTGCTGGTCGATCTGCTCGATCCCGAGGGTCGGCCGACGGGCAAGACCACCATCGCCGTGGACTCCATCGGCACCGGGACTGGCGAGACCGTGCTCTTGCTCGACGAAGGCAACTCCGCCCGTCAGGTGCTCGACGCCCCGGAGGCGCCCATCCGCGCAGTCATCGTCGGCATCGTCGATGCCATAGATTTGAAGTAGCCATCTTTCCACAATCGCCTCTACCAGGTATGAAGCGCACGGAGAGTCAATTATGTGATTGGCCGTCGGTGCGCTTCATATTTGGTAGAGGCGGAGGTTGATCAATCCCACGCTGTCACATCTCCACTCTCGAATCCGTCAGCGAAGAGCGCCATCTCAACCGCGCCGATTGTGCAGACCGCCATCCCGTTGCCGTCCATGACCGTTTGCGACATTTTCTTGAACAAACGCGCCAACCGAAAGGTGCGGGTTAGACTGAGGAGGGGGTCAACATGTACCGAAATACGGTGACGATACTTGTAGCCGCGATGATGTTGGTGGTGTCTGTTGCAGCGGAGGAGGTGCAAGCAGAGAACCCGCTCATTGCTGCCGAGGCCGTAGAGGGCGCCACGCCCGAGGGCGCCCTGGCGCTCTGGTTCGACGCTGTCTACCTCTACATGGATGAAGACACGCGCGATCAGGGACGGGAAGCCCTGACCTTCCTGACGATCCCGTTCAAGGACGAATCGGGGTGGGAAAAGCTGCCGTCCTACAGAATCTTCGTCAGCCGCATGCAGGATCCTGCGTACGCCCATATTTTCCGCAGCTATGCCGTCGGCACCAGCCCGGAGAATGCCTACAGCATGGATCCGAAGAACTTCGAGCTCAACGTGGTTGAGAGCGCAGAGGACACACATGGTCGCGGTTGGCGGGTCCTCGTGCGCAGTTCGGGGGCCGACTCCCCGCGCCCGGTCTACATGAAGAAGAGCACCTCGACGGGTCTGTGGTACGTGAGCGAGTTCGGCAACGTCTATGTCGGCATTCGCCCGCCTCACGAACAGGGTGTCGAGCGCTTCGAGTAGTCGTCAACCCTTCTTCCCACCCCCGACCTTGGCAATCTTGGCCCAGCTGTCGCGCAGCGGAACCGTTCGGTTGAAGACCGGTCGATCGGGCTTGTGGTCGCGGCGGTCGGTGACGAAGTAGCCTTGACGCTCGAACTGAACGCGGTGCTCGGGGTCTGATCCCACCAGGCTCGGCTCGACCTTACAACCCTGCAGGACCTCCAGGCTGTCCGGATTGATGTGCTCGCGGAAGTCGGCGCCGCCGGCGCCCGGGTCGGCGACGTTGAAGAGCCGGTCGTAGAGCCGCACCTCGGCGTCGAGGGCGTGGCGGGCGGACACCCAGTGGATGGTCCCGCGTACCCTGCGCCCGTCGGGGGCGTTGCCGCCGCGGGTTTCGGGGTCGTAGGTGCAGCGCACCTCCACAACCTCGCCGTTGTCATTCTTGACGACGCCGGTGCAGGTGACGAGGTAGGCCCATCGCAGACGCACCTCGCGCCCCGGCGCCAGGCGCCAGAACTTCTTGAAGGGCTCCTCCATGAAGTCCGACTGCTCGACCCACAGCTCACGCGAAAAAGGCACCTTGCGGTAACCCATCTTCGGTGGGTCGTCGGGCAGGTAGGGCGCTTCGAAGAACTCCTCGTCGTCTTCCGGGTAGTTCTCGATGACGACCTTGAGCGGTCGCAGGACACCCATCACCCGCGGCGCCGTGGTATTGAGGTGATCTCGAATGGCAAACTCGAGCAATGCGATGTCAACCGTCGACGCCCTTTTCGCCACTCCAACGCGCTCGGCAAAGTTGCGGATCGCCTCTGGTGTGTAGCCGCGTCGCCTAAGACCGGAGAGGGTCGGCATGCGGGGGTCGTCCCAACCGTTAACGGTGCCCTCTTCGACCAGCTGCAGGAGTTTACGTTTCGACATCAGGGTGTAGTTGAGGTTGAGGCGAGCAAACTCGATTTGGCGCGGCCCGCCTTCGATTCCTATGGCATCGAGGTACCACTCGTACAGAGGCCGGTGATCCTCGAACTCGAGGCTGCACAAGGAGTGGGTAATGCGCTCGATCGCGTCGGACTGACCGTGGGCCCAGTCGTACGTCGGGTAGATATTCCATTCGCCGCCGGTGCGGTGGTGGTCGGCGTGCAGAATGCGATACATCACCGGGTCGCGAAGATTGAGGTTCGGCGCCGCCATGTCGATCTTGGCGCGCAGGGTGCGTGCGCCGTTCGGGAATTCGCCCGCCTTCATGCGCCGGAAAAGGTCGAGATTCTCTTCGACCGAACGGTCGCGATACGGGCTCAGCCTGCCGGGTTCGGTGAGCGTGCCTCGATTTTCGCGCATCTCGTCGCCGGTGAGGTCACAGACATAAGCGAGACCCTTGGAGATCAGGAGTTCCGCCCACTCGTAGAGTTGGCCGAAATAGTCGGAGGCGAAGAATTCGTTGTCGCCCCAGTCGAAACCGAGCCAGGCGATGTCCTCCTTGATACCAGCGACGTATTTCTCCTCTTCCTTGACCGGGTTGGTATCGTCGAAGCGCAGGTTCGGCGTGTAGCCGTACTCCTTGGCGATACCGTAATTGAGGCAGATCGCCTTGGCGTGCCCGATGTGCAGGAAGCCGTTCGGCTCAGGGGGAAAGCGCGTCATTACACGCCCGTCATTCTTACCCGCCGCTACGTCATCGGCGACGTGACGACGGATGAAATCTGTGGATTCGGTGACCTGCTCTTCGTTCTTGATGTCATCCATCACTTCACACTCCTCACGACCTCGATGGCCCGCCGCAATCGGCTGCGGCACACCTCCTTGCCGAGCACCGCCATGGTGTCGAAGAGCGGCGGCGTCGCCGCCCGCCCCGTGACCGCCACTCGAACCGGCATGAACAGCTCCTTGGGCCCGACCTCGTGCTTCTCACAGAAATCGCGCATCGCCTGCTCGATTGATTCGACCTGCCAGTCGGCGATCGGGTCGAGGGCATCTTCGAGCAGCTGGCGAAAGAGCTTGCCCATCTGCGGCCCCGTACGGCCCTTCGTCACCATCTTCTTGAGCGCCTGCTCTTCGTACTCGACATCGCCGGAAAAGAAGAAACCTGCGTATGAGAAGAACTCCTGCAAGGTCTCGAAACGTTCCTGCGTGAGCCCGACCACCCTGTCGAGATAGGCGTCCGACAGCAGGTCGGCCCGCAATCGCCGCACGACGTCGGAAACCTCAAAACTGCGCAGGTACTTGCCGTTCAGCCAGCGCAGCTTCTCCTGATCGAAAACCGGTCCACCGAGGGAGATCCTCTCGAGGCTGAATGCGTCGACGAACTCATCGAGACTGAATTCCTCAGCGCCGCCGTCCGGCATCGCCCAGCCCATCAGGGCCAGGTAATTGAGCATCGCTTCGGGCAGAAAGCCCGCACGCCGGTAGTGGTTGAGGCTGACGGGGTTCTTGCGCTTGGAGATCTTCGACTTGTCGCTGTTGCGCAGCAGGGGAAGGTGGCAGAAGACGGGCAGATCCCAGCCGAAGGCTTCGTAGAGCCGTACGTGCTTGGGAAGAGAAGAGATCCACTCCTCGGCGCGGATGACGTGGGTGATGCCCATGAGGTGGTCGTCGACGACGTTGGCCAGGTGGTAGGTGGGGAAACCGTCCGACTTGAGCAAGACCTGGTCGTCGACCTGGGTGTTGTCGATGCGGATTTCACCACGCAGCAGGTCGGTCGCCACCGATTCGCCCTCTTCGGGCATCGCCAGGCGAATGACGTGCCCCTCACCGGCCTCGCGACGCTTCGCGGCATCCTCCTCGGTCAACGACCGGCAGTGGCCGTCGTAACCGAACGGCAGCTTGTGCTCACGTTGGTGAGCGCGCAGCTCGTCGAGCCGCTCCCTGGTGCAGAAGCAGGGGTAGGCCGCACCCGAAGCAACCAGCTGTTCAACGTGCTCACGGTAGATTGCAGTGCGCTCGCTCTGGCGGTAGGGGCCACACGGACCGCCGACCTCGGGACCTTCGTCCCACTCGAGCCCGAGCCAATGCAGGGCCCCGATGATCTGACGCTCGCTGGCCGTATTCGAGCGCACGGCATCCGTGTCCTCGATGCGCAAGACGAACTGGCCGCCGCTCTTGCGCGCAAGGGCGTAGTTGAAAAGGGCCACGTAGGCCGTGCCGACATGCGGGTCGCCGGTCGGGCTGGGCGCA
>RCNG010001933.1_pt1 | contig 10313 bp, 20 predicted proteins | sample 2041371 | NCBI WGS metagenome assembly RCNG01 (sample SAMN09708227, study PRJNA481090) | Marine sediment metagenome, whole genome shotgun sequencing project. | biome: marine sediment; feature: ocean; material: sediment; isolation source: Sewage treatment plant 1 marine sediment (STP1) ... | reverse complement strand
GGAGAAAGTCAGGGATGTCCAAGCGCCGAAATCCGATCGCTACCACAGCTTCATTCGCTGCAGTTCTCATGATGATCTGTTCCTTCGCCTCTGAATCGGCTTCCCCCCGTCCGTCGGTCGTTGTCATCACAATCGATGCTCTGCGCGCAGATCATGTCGGCAGCTACGGATACTCGAAATCCACCTCACCCAATATCGATAGGCTGATGTCACAGGGGCTGCGCTTCGAACGTGCTTGGACTCCGGAACCGTTGACGGGGCCGGCGATGTGCTCGATGGTCACCGGTCTCGAGCCGCATGACCATGCTGCGACGCGTAACGGCCTCCGTATGAAGCCCGGTTTGAATTCGCTGCCGAAGATGCTCGCCAAAAACGGTTGGAAGACGGCGGCCTTTGTCGGCACCTGGACTCTAAAAAACAACCTCACGCTGCTAGGGGAGCACTTCGAAACCTACGGCGAACGCCTCGAGCGAAAGCGATGGTTTGGCGTCCTCAATAGTGAGGCCACCTGCGAGGACGTGACCGATGACGCTCTCGACTGGCTGGGTGAGGAGCGCAAGAAGGGGCCTGAAAAGCCATTTTTCTTGTGGGTTCACTACATCGAACCCCACGCGCCCTATCGATTCCACAAAGAGTATGCCGTTCGGGTCGGTATCAACGATGACCAGCTGACGAAAAAGGACCGCTACGATACCGAGATTGCGGCGGTGGATGCATCCATTGACCGCCTGCTCATCGGAATCCGACAGGCTGTGGAAGACAAAGATCTCCTGGTGGTATTGACCGCGGATCACGGCGAAAGTCTCGGCGAACACAATTACTGGGGTCACGGCAGGTACCTCTACGAGCCGTCGCTCCGTATTCCCCTCGGCATCGTCTGGCCAGGAGTCATCCCTGCGGGAACCGTGAGTTCCCAGGCAACACTGCTGGACCTGATGCCAACGCTGTTGGATCTTGTTGACATCGAGGTTCCTGAAGATCTCCCCGGGGAGAGCTGGGCTGCCACAATTCGTGGCGCCGACGAAATTGCAGAGCGGGTCGGCTGTTACCAGGCCCACCGGGGTGCGGTCCACGGTGATTCGTCCCGCGAAAGCGACAAGAAACGATCCAAGGGACTGTTGTGGGTGGGCGTGATCAACGGCGACAAAAAGGAGATGGTAAAAGTGAGTCGCCAGCTGATCCAGATCTACGACCTCTCCACCGACCCCGGCGAGCTCGAAACCCTGGCCGCGATCGACGCAAAGCCTTCGGATTCTCTCGCGGCATGCCTCGCCAGGGTGGCTGAGAGTCTGGGAAGTCTCGACAATCTGGCGACCCAGAAACTCGATGACGAGACAGTGGAAAAGCTCAGAGCGCTCGGCTATCTCGAGTGAATCAGTAAACGAGCTCATCCAAAGCGGAACGCAGGTGCTCCATCTGCTCACTCCCCAGCTTCTGACCCACCTGGCTTGCGAGATAGAGAAGCGCTCCGAGGACGATAACGCTGGGTAAGGTCACCAACGCCCATGGGGTGAGGCCGGTGGCCCATTGAGCATAGCCCCAGGCCGTTCCGACGAGGAGGGCAAAGCCGAGCCCGAATGCGAGAAAAAGATAAAGCGTCCAAACGTTGGGGTGAGGTGCGAAGCGGCCCCTCAGGAGTGACCCGGTGCTCTGTTCATCGGCAGTGACGCTGAGCCACGGAGACCATGGCCTTTGCTCGGCATCGGGCACGAAAAGCTCGGCGTGACGGCCAACCGAAACGCCGGTGCAGTGTGGGCATTTTGGGAGGCGTTCGCGAACCCGCTCCATAAGCGTATCCGCCTCGAGATCGATCTCAATCTCGAAGCGGGGCCGTACCCGCGGTGAACTCATCGAGTCGCCTCCGTCATTTATCGAATGATTCCTGGTCGCATTGTACAGCAGCCACGGCTCCGAGCGGAAAATCCCGGGATTTGCGGTTGCGGCAGAAAGCTGGTGTGATATGCAGGCTAGATCTGATCGCAAAAGGGAGATGTCATGCTCAAGCGTCGAAGAATCAGCGGCTCAAACACCGTCAAGGTGAGCTTCATCCTGCCGGCCGACGATTCGCGCCTGCCGGCATCGGTCGTAGGAGATTTCAACGAGTGGGATCCCGACGCCGATCCCATGGTCCGCCGAAGTAACGGGACCTTCAGCGCCGTCGTGCCGTTGATCGCGGATGCCACCTATCTCTTTCGCTACCGCTCTGAAGATGGAACGTGGTTCAACGACGAGGGTGCTGACGGCTTCGAATCCAACGTCCACGGCTCCACCGACTGTCTTATCGAACTGTGATGCATCTTTGTTGCTGACTTCATTTCTGGGAATCGGGTATTCCCTGGTGGAAGTTGACATTGAAAATAAGCACAATCATCCCTTTGGCGGGGTCCATGGGGGCTTGTACTGCTCGGAAGTGATCATGGGATTCAGTACCGTGGACGAGCTCCAGGACCAAGACCCGGACCAGATCATCACCGTCAGCCTGGACAAGGACCAGGACGTGCCGAACTTCGAGCCGCCCGAGCCGGACCCGGAGCCCACACCGCCCAAATCCAGCAAGCCGCCGGCCGAGAAGCCGGCCCCAGAACAGCAGACGGCCCCCCAGGAGGCGCCGGAGCCCGAAAAGGCACCCGAGCCGGTAAACGGGGAGATCGTGGACAATGACCCCTTGGGACTGGCGCCACACCCCAACCAAGCCTCGTTCGACCGCCTGGTGGAGCGGATCTCTGCTTTTGGCGCCGACGACGAGCAGATCCGAATCTGGACCAGAATGGCCGGGATTGACGTGGACAGCCCCGAGACCATGATCAACAGCCGCCTGGACAAGCTCTGGAGCCTGGCCGTTGAAGCCAAGCAGACCAGGGAGCAGGCCGAAGCCCAGAAGCAGGAAGCCCCCCCGGAGCCATCGCAGCAGCCCGGCCCGCCGATCGCCACCGGATCCGGCTGGAGTATGCCCGAGCTCCTGGCCGATATGTCCGATCTGGCCGTCCCAACCTCAATGCAAAACGGTTGGATGACCGAAGCCGGGATCGTGCAGTTTGACCGCCGGACCCACTCCCAGCCACGCCTGGAGAAATTGGCCGTTCTGATCAAAGACTATCGGCAGAACGCTTGACCGCTTAGGGTCCGGGATTTCCCCGGACGGGTAGCAAAATCCTTTTATGACGTTTTCGCATGGGCGCCGCTACCCCGCCCGCTTGTTTTATCGGATGAAATACGATTTCTATTGACACCCCGAATGGAGCCGCTACCATGCGCCCCATGCGTAAAAAATACACTGACGAATTTCGGGCGGCCGTTCTAGCCGAGATCGCCAAAGCCGACTTTTCAGTCAATGCAACCCTCGCCCGCTTCGAAGTACCCCGATCCACATATCAGGAATGGAAACGCCGGATCGCCAGGTACGGATCCCCCAACGCCAGGATCGGAGGCCGCCCCCGAAAGCGGACCCACCTGGACGAACGGATCGACCAGCTGGAAGATCGGGTGGAATCCTTAGAGGAAGGTTTCGACGCCCAGATCTCACCAGCCCCAGAGATCGAGCATGGGAGATCTTCCCATGTGGATTGAACTCCACGACTCGAGCCGGGACCACCCTAAGATCATCAAACTAGCCCGATCCTGTGAAATCTCAGAAGTTCAAGCACTCGGCCACATGTGTGCGCTTTGGACTTGGGTTCTAAGAATGGCCCCAGACGGCGATCTTTCGAGCTTCGACGCCGAAGACGTGGAGATCGGAGCCCGGTGGGATGGAGAAGCCGGCCAGCTTGTCAAAGCCTGTATTTCCCACGGATTGATCGACCTGGGCGACTATGGAATGGAAATCCACGACTGGGACGACTTCAGCGGATCTCTGAAAGCAGCGCAACGCGCCCGTGATTATCGTAAACGGAAACGTGACCGTAACGTGACGATCCCGCGACAATGCGGTGATATCACGCAGAACGACCGAACGACCGAACGACCGAACGAAAGACCTAGAGCGTTTGTGACGACTCCCCCACCAAAACTTCCAGACTCCAAAGATCCGAAAGTACCACCGGATGGAGAACAAACCTTTCTGGAGCTCAGAGCCTACGCCGACGAAATCCACAAGCGCAACTCGAGAGGCCTAACGAATCATGGAAATATCTTTTGGCGCATCATGGCGGCCCTGGAGCTCTATTCGATCGAAGGTTGCAAGCGGATAATCAGAGGCCACAAAAAGACAAACGACAACCAGAAGTTTTCCGGACTTCGCTTTGCCTTCCCATCTGTCAGCAAGTCAGACCGAACCCACCCAGATCCAGACTGGCTTGGAGTCTACCACAAGGCCGGAGGGAAGCAGGCCAGCCAGAACCACGCCCCCAACATGCAAACCCCCGAGCCATCAGAGCTCGCCGCACAGATGGAAGCGGAAGCCATCGCCGAGCATGAAAAGTTTTGCCAGGAGAAAGGGATCGACACCGACGACACCAAAGCGATCAAGGACTTTGCCAAGAAAGCACTTCAGGGCAGATCGCGGAAATCCAAGCCAACAAAGGCTTTCGAATGAAACCGCGCCCCGGAAGCCCCGCCAACAGCGGGCCAGGTAAGTGGATCTGCCCAACGTGCGGGAAGCTACCCACAGGCCGGATCCGTTGCGGATTTTGCCGAACCGACAGAACCGACGCGATCGTGATTTCACAATGGGACCGAACACCACAAGGAGAGCTCGAGCCATGAGGGAACCAATCCGCAGGATTTTGTTCTTCCTACTCCGCCAAGGGCCTCGGGTGGGACTCCAACCCCTGGGTTTGGGCCTGCCAATTCGAGAGGATCGAACGATGAAACAGGTACTTTTCGAAAACCCAGACGAGCTGATCGCCGCCCTCGAGCGCCGAAAGTGGTTTGTTCAGATCGTCCCGCTTCAGGGCCAGCCGATCGAGGTTGTTCGCTGGCAACCCCCCGACAATCCACAGCCCACCCCGCGGGCCGACCACTCCGTTCTGTTTGGTTTGGAATGCCGAAAGGCCCTGGAGCCATGAGCTCCACCAAGGGACTCAGCCGCCTGGAGCAGAACCCCCGGGATTTGTACCGGACGCCCATGTGGGTCTGCAAAGCATGGGGCGAAAAAGCCAGGGAAATCATGGACCCCGGAACCATCATCGACCTGGGCGCAGGAGAGGACAGCAGGATCGGGGTATCCATACGGGAACAGCTCGAGCAGCCAACGAACCTTATCCCGATCGACACCCACCCCCCACACGGGGTGGAGCCAGTTGACTATCTGGCCGCAGACGTACGGCTGGCACTACCACGACACAACAAAGCAAAGCCGGTTTTGTTCGTCAGTAATCCCCCATTTTCCAAAGCCCAGGAATTCCTGGAGAAAACGCTGGCAAATCTCGGACAATGCCCGCCGGGATCCGTGTCAGCCTTCCTGTTAAGGATCGGAATACTGGGATCCAGGAAGCGAGCGCCGTTTTGGCGCAGGTATCCACCGGATCACATGACTGTTTTTGTTCCCCGCCCGACGTTCACAGGAACCGGAACCGACTCGGACGAATACGCCGTGTTTTGGTGGAGCAATCAAACCGCACTTTTCAGAGGCCCGGCGATCTCCATCGCCGAGAGGCCGGAAAGGGTCAAACCATGGCCCTGATTACCAGCTGTCTAGCAATCAAGCCAGGCCACCGGGCCGGGTGGGCGCGTTTCAACGAACACGGCACTTTCAAAAACTCCGGAGTTATCGACGGATCCAACGCCACCAGCCCGGCCCAGATCATCGAGAAATCCAATCCGACCATGATCGTGATCCTGGACTGGACGATCCCCAAGAGAGCCAACAAGGGGACCAAGCTGGTGGCATACAGGACGAACCTCTGGCAGGCCATAGGGGAAGCCATGGGCCGCCCCACTCTCCTGGTTCCGATGAAAGCCCTGGTGGAATGGGCCAACGAGCACCTGGAGGGAGAGCCCATCCCAGACCTTAGCAAGGCCACCACTCTGGAGATCGCCGAGGCCACCATGCCCAAGGCTATCCAAGTAGCAGAAGCCGCCGGGCTTGATGAGCACTTCACCAACCAGATCCAGGGAGCCGAGGCCGTGGCCATCTTGATCGGCGCCTGGGCTATCGCCTACACTCAGACACAGATCAACCGGGCGCGAATCGCCCAAGGGGTTACAAAATGAACTCGAGACTGATTCTTGAAGCCATCACCGCCGACAACGACGATCTAAACCCGGCCACCATGCGCCGGACGCTCAAGGACTTCGACGCCTGGCCGGGCCGACTTGTCGAAGGTGAGCGCACGGCGCTGACCGGGGGAGGGACCACGATCGAAACGGCGGGACACTTCACCACGATCGATGTGTTGATCGTCCAGAACCTGGACGACGCCGACGATCTGACCGTGGAGAAAACCAACCTGAACGGGGACGCTTCGACGGATCAGCTCGAGCCGGGGGACTTCGTTGTATATCCGGACGTAGACCCGGCCCATGATCCCGTCGTGGTCAGCCTTGGAGCCGCCGCCATCAGTTTCGATCTGATCCTGATGGGGACTCGGGCATGAGCAAGCACCACGACAACCCCCCCAGCGCTTGCCTGGCCGACGAGGCGACCACAAAGGCCGCAATTGAGGCCATGGTGGACCCACACAAGGCCCTGAAGGCATGGACCGCCCAGCTGGCCCTGGCAGTTGCGATGGCCGACGAGGCGATCATGATGGAAATGAAGCGCCAGGATCTCGAGTCGAGCCCAGCGGCGGACCTGGCAGCCATGGCGGATTGCTACCAGCGCCAGCAGGACCTGGCAGCCATGGCGGATTGCTACCAGCGCCAGCAGGACGCCGAAGCAATCAACAAAGAAGCTTTGGAAATTCTCACAGACGAGATCCACAGACAGCCACAGGATCTCCTGGACGCCGCCGCCGTGGCCGCTTGCCAGATCGCCGAGCAGCGGGAAGAACTCAGGGAGCTGGACACCGCCAGGGATCTGGCCGAAAAGCTAAAGGCTGCCAACGAAAACACCGAAACCGCCTTGGCTATTGGAGACGCCCACAGAACCCAGCGAGAAGACGCCGACAGGAGGATCAAGGAGCTCGAGCGGCAGCTTATGAAAATACGAAACGCAGTAGCGCTAAGCAAACAGGAGGATTGACCCCATGGGAAGCCTAAGCAGAGCAGTAGGATCGCTCAAACGCTTTTTTACCACCGGAGGCAAGGGGAAGGCCGAGATCCCCACCGAGAAGTCCAAGCACGCCGGAGGCAAGGAGAAGAAGCCCGGCAAGCGCAGGCGCCGCAAGACCAAGACCAAGCCAGGCCGCAAGCCAGCCCCGAAGTCCAAGCGACCTACCCGCCGGTTTCCGCTCCACCAGAAACTCAAGCGCACCGGGGCGATCAAATGAGGCCCAACAGATCGATCGGCTGGCACGTTGGCGCCGCCGTCCAGTGGCCGCTCTACATGATCATCATGTGGGATCTGCTGCCATTCGATGAGTTTTGCAAGTGGCTGGACTTTCTAGAATCCTGCATCGAGGCCGCACGATGAGCAAGGAGCCAGAAGCCCGCATCCGGGAGCCGTGGACCGTTGACATGTTTTGCCCAACGTGCGGCGCCCAATTCAGAGCCAACGCCCTGGGGGACTGGACCTGTCCATCATGTGGCGCCATGAGCTGGGGACGCATGAAGCGCCGGGATCGCTTCGCGCGGTTTGTCGGGTTTGTGATCCCCGTGGTGATTGCCCTGGCCGTGGCTACAGTGGTTTGGGTTTTGTTTCGATCGTGCGGTGGGTCGATATGAAACCGCCATTTGAGAAAATATTGGAAGAAATGCGAGACACCTGGACGCCATTGGAACCACAGGAAAACATCCCAGCGGATCCGGTGGCCCAGCGCATCCTGAAGAAGAAGACCCAGGAGCGGAGGATGGAGATCGCCGGAACTCCGATCCACGTCCTACTCGTCCCGGACTTGCCCGTTCAATTCCTGGCCAGCCTTATCCAGACCCCCCTGGGTCAGACCATGCTTCAAATGATGGATCTCCGAGGCCGCCTCGTCCAACTCAATCTCGAGATGGAACGCACCAAGATCAGGCTGGAGAAGGTGGCAGACGGATCCCACGCCGATGTCTACGAAATGAGGTATAGCTACGCCCCATCGCCGGAATGGGGTGGCCGAGTGGTCCTAGAGTACGACAACGAGATCGCCACCAAGCACAGCGGATCCCAGCCATGAGGGATCTATACGAAAACGAGAAGCTGGAGATCCAGACGATTATGGATCGCCGTCTTCGGGAATACGTGGATCGCCACGGGAAGCCGCCGGCATGGGTGATAGTAACCAGAGAGGCCAGAGAGATCTGGCGTGCTGCGATTCTCCAATTCTACTATCGCATAGTGATTCCACACCACCTCCACGAGCCGCCACCAGTACCAGACCCGGCCGAAACCTTGGAAGTTATGAGCGTAAAGATCCGGACCATGGGGCCATGGGCCATGATTTTTCCAGACACACGGGACGCCATGATCCACTCCCCAGGGGTTTGCACCTACGAGGACAGGACCAGGAAGCCACGGGAAGGGATGCCCGCCGCCAGCTGGGGACGGATGAAGGACCGCCGCCGGTGGAAGCGCAACGCAAAGCGGGATCGCAGAGATCGCGCCAGATTGGAAGGGATGAAATGACAGGACCGCCGATCACTTTCAGAGAATTCGACCCAACCCGCCCCGGGGAATCCGGGCTGGTGATGGAACCTTGGCTGAATGCCTGGCGCACCACCCCGCCCTGGCGCCGCTCGAGCCACCACGAGGTTTGGACTGCAGCCTGGGAGCCCAGGATCGAGGCCATCCTAGATCAGGCGGACACCAGGCTTTTGATGGCAGTCGCCGACAACAACCCAGATCGGATCTACGGCTGGATCTGCTACGACCCGCCGGACGCCCACGACCTGGGAGCCATGGCCGGCCCCGTCGTTCACTTCGTGTATGTGAAACGGCCGTTTCGCCGCTTCGGGATAGCCAGCGCCCTGGCGTTTCAAGCAGCTGGCCTTGGGACTCCCGTGACAATCACTTACTGCAATGGAGATCAACTACCACCGCCACCCAGACCGCTTTTCCCGCTGATCGCCACCCACTGGACCCGCCTCTGTGAAGACTTCGCCCCGGGCGCCTTGCACTACTGCCCAAGCCTGTTCAAGATCAGGCGCAACGCCAAGCGCCGCACAAGGAGATCAAGCCAATGAAACCGATCCGAATCGCCAGAGCTCGACTCGCCCACCAGCGCCTAGTCTGCGGGAAATCAACCAGCATGATCGCCGACGAAATGGCCGTGGATCTGATCCCGTCCGCCGGCCTGGTACTGATCACCGCCAAGAATGGAGATCAGGCAATCATGTCAGTTGCAGAATTTGCCACCCTGGAGCCGGCCACCACGATCAGACCGGAAGACCTGGGCGCCGACCCCAGAGGCCCAGGACGCCCCAGGACGATAAAGACCCCAGCGGCGCCGCCGAAGCCCAAGAAGCCCAAGAAGAAGAAGCCAGCGCCGCCCAAGAAGCTAGAGAGCCGCCCCAGGCTTCCCAAGGGTCCGAAGGTAACGGCCAGCAAATGACCAGAATGGAGGCCAGCCACCTACTGGACGAAATCTTGGCCCAGATCCGCCGAGTGGAAAAGCACGGGGGGAAAGCCTACCAGCTCAGAACCTGCCCGGAGTTTTTCGACACGCTATCCGAGGCCATGGGAATCACGGGAAGGCAAGAGCTCGGATTGTCGCCGGAGGGAACCACTCGCCTGTTTCTTACTTTCGCAATCCACCGGCGGATCATGGTGAGGGAAGATCCAGGCATAAGCCCAGAGATCGGGGCCTATATTCTGGGACCGGAAACGGTGGAGGGGATTGACAATGGGTGAATTATACGGCCGGGAAGTGATCCGCATGGCCAAGGCCGCCGGCATCGACTACGAGGACGATAGCGCAATGGTCGCCTCGGAGCTCTGCAATTTGGCTATTATGGCCGGACTTTCCAGCGTGGACGAGGTGGTGGCCACCCTGGAGAAGCTAGACAAGCTCCTGGCCAGGAAGCCACCAGGCAAGATCAAAACGATGGAATACAAAAACCATCCGATCATGGGCCTCATAAAGAAGCCAAAACCGTGATCGACTTCGACCAGGACGGCTTCGGGCTAATCAACTCGCCGAACCTCGATCGAATCGACGCCCAGAAAACAGAATCCAAAAAGGGCCTGGACCAGCCCCGCGTCCTGCGTCGGGAGCTCAAACAGAAGCGAGTCACCAGCCAGAAGCTTGGAGCATTCAAGACGCTGATCGACGCCATCCCAGATCCAGGATGCTCCC
>RCNG010001932.1_pt1 | contig 10313 bp, 9 predicted proteins | sample 2041371 | NCBI WGS metagenome assembly RCNG01 (sample SAMN09708227, study PRJNA481090) | Marine sediment metagenome, whole genome shotgun sequencing project. | biome: marine sediment; feature: ocean; material: sediment; isolation source: Sewage treatment plant 1 marine sediment (STP1) ... | reverse complement strand
AACTGGAAGACAGCCATTTCCCTCCTCCTCGTTTATTCTATTGTCCAGAGCACTCCTGCCAACGGATGTTGTTTGTTGGTAGCGTTCCGCTACAAACATCAACACACTGCCGACTTCTTAATCTTAAAAAATAACACACAGCAATGATGCCCACATTTGTGTAGGAACTTTCTTCCAGTTCAGTTGGTACATACTTTCTTTGACGCCGATTTTTTCCGGGAATTATCAACCAAACGCCGGACCGTGAATTGAATTTATAATCTTATAACGTGCACCCTGCGGGCAGCATGAAAGCTGGAGGCAGGTGAATTGGATATCGGTGGCTATCAGGTTGTTGGGGGCCTAGGCTATTTTTCCTGGTCGCCGTTGACGATCCGCCATCGCAACCCATCTGATTGGAAAAACAGCAACGCAGGAGCTTCTTCGATCCCGTGTCTTCCCCACCCGTCATCGTCTGGTTCAGGCAGGATCTCCGGATTTCCGACAACCCGGCGCTACAGGCTGCCGCGAAGAGCGGCCAGCCGGTGGTGCCGGTTTACGTCCTCGACGACGAAACGCCGGGCCTTTGGCGGGTAGGCGGGGCCGGTCGCTGGTGGCTGCATCACAGCTTGACGGCTTTGGCGGACTCGCTGGCGTCGCGAGGTGCGCCATTGGTTCTGCGCCGCGGCAGGGCGGCGGATGAGATCGCGAGCTTGGCAACGAAGATCGGTGCGGGGGCGGTTTACTGGAACCGCCACGTCGAGCCGCACTGGCGCACGGCCGAACGGGATCTCGAACAGCGGCTGGCGGCACAAGAGCTCGAGATCCGCGCGTTGCCAACGTCGCTGCTGTTTGAACCCGGCTCGATCGTCAGCCGTCAGGGTACGCCGTTCCGGGTGTTCACGCCGTTCTGGAAAACCTGTCTGACCGCCCGCCCGCCCGGCGAACCGTTGCCCGCGCCACCGCGATTACGCGGCATCGAACCACCGCCCGGCGGTGAGTCGCTGTGCGACTGGGATCTCCTGCCAACCAAGATCGATTGGGCTGGGGGATTGCGGCAGACTTGGCAACCGGGCGAGAAATCCGGGCGTGCCCGGCTCGAAACGTTTGTCGACGGCGATCTCCGCGGCTACGGGCGCGATCGCGATCGACCCCATCCCGGAGCGACCTCCCTACTCTCTCCATATCTTCATTTCGGAGAGGTTTCGCCGCGCCAAGTCTGGCATGCGGTTCGCCACTGGATAGACGCGGACGCAGGCGCGCACCACGGCGGCGAGGCGTTTCTACGGGAGCTGGGATGGCGCGAATTCTGTGCCCACGTGCTTGCCGATCATCCGCAAGTCGCCGACAAGCCGCTGCAATCCCGGTTCGAGCGCTTTCCCTGGGCAGATGACCGCGAGACCCTGAGGGCCTGGCAGAGGGGGCGAACCGGATACCCGTTCGTCGATGCCGGCATGCGCCAGCTCTGGCATACCGGCTGGATGCACAACCGGGTGCGGATGGTTGCGGCCTCGTTTCTGGTCAAGCATCTGCTGCTGCCGTGGCAGTGGGGCGAAGCTTGGTTCTGGGATACTCTTGTCGACGCCGACATCGCCAACAATGCCGGCGGCTGGCAATGGGTCGCCGGCTGTGGCACCGACGCGGCACCGTATTTCCGCATCTTCAATCCCGTCCGTCAAGGCGAGAAATTTGACCCCGAAGGCGCCTACGTGCGGCGGTGGGTGCCGGAGCTTGAGAACCTTCCCAAGCGATGGATTCATCGGCCCTGGCAGGCCCCGCCGCTTGAACTGTCGGCGGCTGGGGTGCGTCTCGGCGCGACCTATCCCGAGCCGATCGTTGATCACGCGTTAGCACGCGCCCGCGCGCTCGCGGCGCTGGCAACCTTGAAGGTGCTCGCTTAGCTGACGGGAGGGGGACATGGGGCTCTGGACTCTCGAGAGCCATGCTTATCCGGTGCCGCCCCAATTTGCTCGTCACCGAAACGACACTATCTGATAGGATGAAAGCGTTCTCTGGCAACCATGTAGATCAACGTCGAATGACCAAACCGACCATCAGGCGGCGGGCGCCTGGATTGTTACAGGCCTTCCTGCTGGGCGGCATTCTGTCGAGCATGCTGATCGGAATTTCCGATGCGGCGGCGACGGCGACGGAGAACGAGGCGGTGGAGACGGCGGCACCGGCACCGGCACCGGAAGCCTTGGACCCCGAAGCTACGGAGGCCGAACTTCCCGAATACAAGCCCGGCCAAACTGTTGACGGCGATCTTCTCGGTGAGCTGATCGAGCACTATACCTGGAGTCAAGACACGCTTCTCGACGTCGCCCGGGCCGATCAGCTGGGGCTGCCGGAACTGATGGCGGCGAACCCGGGGGTCGATCGCTGGCTTCCGGGAAAGGCCGAGCGTCTTATCTTGCCCACCCAGCACATCCTGCCCGATGCGCCTCGCGAGGGCATCGTCATCAATCTCGCGGAGATGCGGCTGTACTATTTCGCAAAGGAAGGTTGGGTCGAATCCTATCCCATCGGTACCGGACGCGACGCCTTCACCACCCCGGTCGGGCGGACCAAGGTGGTGAGAAAGAAGGCCAATCCGACCTGGACTCCGACCGCGGGGGCGCGCAAGGATGATCCGGAATTGCCGGCGGTGGTGCCCGCCGGTCCCGACAACCCGCTCGGTGAACACGCCCTCTACCTCGGCTGGCCAACCTACCTGATCCACGGAACCGCCAAGCCATGGGGCGTCGGCAGAAGGGTCAGCCGCGGCTGCATCCGCCTCTATCCAGAGGATATCGAGTGGCTGTTCGAGAACGTGCCGGTGGGAACGCCGGTCACCGTCGTCGAACAGCCGATCAAGTTCGGTCGCCAGAAGGGGCAGCTCTACATTGAGGTACACCCGTCTTTGAACCAGGTGGACGAGCTCGAAGAGACCGGCGTTGCCAAGACAGATCCGCTGCCCGATCAGACCGACCACATCCTGATTGCCGCCGGCGACGATATCCCGCGTCTGGACTGGTCGGCGGTGGACCGGGCGCTTAACGAACGCCGCGGATTGCCGATCCAGATCACCCGCTAAACGCGATTCGTTGTAGGACGTCGCTCGCTGCTGCAAGCGCTCATCGTTCAGGTATCGCCGGCGCCACAATTAATACTTATTTTTCTGGCAGTTGACCGCCATCGTTAAAGGTATCAGGCGACGTTGGTCGCCAATCGGATAGAATCACGCCCATGGCAAAGACTGCCCAGAAAGCTGCGGCCCGAAGGTCCACCGACGGCCCGCACCGGAGCAAAGAGCACGCGCCGCAGGTTCGCAGGCCGCTGATGTGGCCGGTGTTGAAGTGGCTGGCTGTGGCGGCGATCTGGGTGTCGGTTGCGGTCGGCGGTATCGTAGCCTGGTATGCGGCCGATTTGCCGGACGTGGACGCTGCGCTGACCGCGCCTCGCCGGGCTTCGGTGACAGTGCTTGCGGCGGACGGCTCCGAAGTGGCCAGCTCCGGTGACCGCTATGGCATGGCGCTTACCGTCTCGGATTTGCCCCCGGCCTTGCCGTTGGCCGTCCTGGCCACCGAGGACCGCCGCTTCTATTCGCATTTCGGTCTCGATATCTTCGGTCTTGGGCGCGCGATGGTCGCCAACGTCCAAGCCGGCGCCATCGTCCAGGGCGGCAGCACGATCACCCAGCAGGCGGCGAAAAATCTGTTTCTCTCTCCGGAACGGACGATCAAGCGCAAGATCCAGGAACTGATGCTGGCGCTGTGGCTGGAGCACCAGTTTTCCAAGGACCAGATTCTCTCCATCTATCTCAACCGGGCCTACTTCGGCGCTGGCGCCTACGGTGTCGACGCCGCGGCGCGCAAATACTTCGGCCGTCCCGCATCTGGTATCTCCACCTATCAGGCAGCGATGCTGGCCGGATTACTGAAGGCGCCCAGCCGCTACAACCCTCTCGCCAACCCCGGGCTGGCGGCCAAACGAACGAGGCAGGTGCTCGCCAATATGGTCGATGCCGGTTTTTTCACCCAAGTCGAGGTCGACGCCGCCAAGCGCCACAAGGGCGAGGTGATCGCCTCCCTGGGTGTTCGCCATGGTGGCCGATACTTCGTCGATTGGGTGTTGGCCCAGGTGCCCGATTTTGTCTCCGCCGGCGACCGGGACGTCATCGTCACCACGACGATCGATCGTCGGTTGCAACGGCTGGCCGAGGCCCGCGTCGCCGAAACCCTCGATGGGCCCGGCGCCAAGGTCGACGCGTCGGAGGCGGCGCTGGTGGCAATGGCGACGGACGGTGCCGTCCGCGCCATGGTCGGCGGTCGTGACTACCTGCGCAGCCAGTTCAATAGGGCAGTGCAGGCCTACCGGCAGCCGGGCTCCGCATTCAAGCCATTTGTCTTCCTCGCCGGGCTGGAAGCCGGTTTGGCTCCCGACAGCCGCATCGCCGATGCGCCGATAACGGTGGACGGGTGGAAACCGCGCAATTTCACCGGCCGCTACCAGGGCGAGGTCACTTTGCGTCAGGGCATGGCCGACTCGATCAACACGGTGGCGGTGCGGGTCAGCGAACATGCCGGCCGCGGGCGGGTTATCAGCGCCGCCCATAGGCTCGGAATCACAGCCGATCTCAAGCCCACCCCCAGCCTTGCCCTCGGTGCTGGCGATGTCAGCCTGATCGAATTGGCCGCGGCATATGCGACGTTCGCCAACGGCGGCCTCGGGGTGTGGCCCTACGGTATCGAGTCGATTCACGACGCGGACGGCCAGTTGCTCTATACCCGCTCCGGCTCCGGTCCTGGCCGGATCGTCAAACCCGGGCACGCGGCCGAAATCACCGAGATGCTGGTCGAGGTGGTCGAGCACGGCACCGGGCGCGCCGCCAAGCTTGCCCGTCCCGCGGCCGGCAAAACCGGGACCAGCCAGAACTTCCGAGATGCCTGGTTCGTCGGGTTCAGTGCCGATCTGGTCACCGGCGTGTGGATGGGCAACGACAACAGCCGCCCGATGAACAAAGTCACCGGTGGCGGCCTTCCGGCCAAGCTGTGGGGGGCATTCATGGCCGATGCCCATGCCGGAACCCCGGCACGGCCGCTTCCGAGCCTGACCCCGGCCCCTGAGGAGCCATACACCGCGGTCGCGACCAACTCGCTCGCGCCGAGCTTCTGGGACCGGTTGAAAAATGTGTTTTCCGACGACGAGGACACACCAAAACCAGTTCGCAGGCAGCGCGAGCCGCAACGCTCCGATCCTTGAGCTGATCTTTTTAGGGCTCCTTCGGTGTGAGCCGAGTACCGAGAATCGTATCGAGGAAACGCCGGGACCACTGCTCCACCTTGGCGTCGTATCGCTCGAAGCTCGTGAGCTGTTCGTCGCGCGGCTGCGCGCCGGGCAACAACAAATCTTCGGCCGCCTTCTCGGTCCATCGCTCGACAATCGCCCGCGTTACCTCGGGATGAAACTGCACGCCGTAGGTCGTTTCGCCATAGCGAAAGGCTTGGTTGACGAACACCCCGTTTTCGGCGAGGAGGGTGGCGCCGTGCGGCAGATCGAACCCCTCTCGATGCCATTGGTAGACCATGGTTGGTGCATCGAAAAACGGCCGCCCCTCCGGGGTTGGTGAGATGCCGGTATAGCCGATTTCGGTGCAGCCGTCGGGGTGACGGGTGACGGCGGCGCCCAACGCCCGAGCGACGAGTTGGGCACCGAGGCAGATGCCGAAAAGCGTCTTGCCTGATTCCAATACCGTCGGGATGAAATCGAGCTCGGCCCTGATCCCCGGCGTGTTGTGGCAATCGTTAGCGCTCATCGGCCCGCCGAAAATGACCACGGCGTCATGCCCGTCCATGGTCTTCGGCAACGGATCGCCGAAGTTCGGACAACGGATGTCGAGAACGAAGCCCCCCTCGCTCAGCAATCGTCCGATCCTCCCGGGATCCGAGGTCTTCTGGTGAACAATGAGCAGAGCTTTCCCGGTCATGTCAGCAGTCGCGCCTTCACGGCACCTCACTCAGGGCTAGCATCCGTTCGGCGTCAGCCAGATCGTCCACGCGGTTGACGTTAAAGAACGGGTCGCGGGGCTCGGCGGGGAACTCGACGGTGACCAAGCGATAGCGGGCCGTCCACAGGTCGATCTTGCGGATGTCTTCGTCCTCAAGGGCGTGGCGCAGTTCGCCGGCGAGCCGCACCGGCCACAGGCCGAAGACGGGATGGGAACGCTTGCCCGAGGCGGCGCAAGCCATGTCGGCGTTTTCTTGCGTTACCGCCGCGAGCATCCGCAGGACGAAGTCCTCGGGAAAGAACGGCGTATCGGTGGCAAAGCTGGCGACCCAGGGGCAGTCGGGGGCGTGTTCGCGCGCCCATTCCAGACCGGTGAGGACACCGGCCAATGGCCCGGCGAATCCGCCAATCACGTCCGCCACCACCGGAAGACCAAATTCGGCGAAGCGTCCAGGATCGCCATTGGCGTTGAGAAGCAGCGGGGAGACCTGTGGTCGCGCCCGGTCGATCGCGTGCTCGAGAAAGGTTTTGTCGCCGAGCCGGTGCAGGCACTTGTCGCCGCCGCCCATGCGTTTGGCGCGTCCGCCGGCAAGGATTACACCGGCAATCAGGTTTTCCATCTCAGGCGACATTCTCTTCGATGCTCGCTTTGCGCTGAACCTTTGGAGACTCTTCCTCGATCTTCGTCTGATCGGCGTCGTAGGCGATCCGGCGCTCACCCGACAGGGCGATGAACCGCTTGCCCTTGGCGCGGCCGATCAGGGTGAGGTTGGCGCGGCGGGCCAGATCCACCCCCCAGGCGGTGAAGCCCGAGCGGGAAATCAGGATCGGGATCTGCATCTGCACCGTCTTGATCACCATTTCGCTGGTTAGCCGGCCGGTGGTGTAGAAGATTTTCCGCTCCGGACCAATCCCGTTCAGGAACATGTAGCCGGCGATCTTGTCGATGGCGTTGTGACGGCCGACGTCCTCCATGTAGAGCAACGGACGATTTTCCTCGCAGAGCACGCAGCCGTGAATCGCCCCGGCGGCCAGGTAGAGGCTCCGCGTGGTGTTGATCTTCTTGGCCAGTGCGTACAGCCACGACGTCCGCAGGGTCGCCTCGGGGTCGAGGACGACGGTCTCGAACTTTTCCATCACGTCGCCGAACACGGTTCCCTGGGCGCAACCGGAAGTGAGGGTCTTCTTTCCCAGCTTCTTTTCGTAGTTGGTCTTGCGCGCGGTCCGGACGACGACCGTCTCGATTTCTTCGTCGTAGTCGATGCCGGCGATCTCGTCGTCGCGGTGCAGCATGTTCTGGTTGAGTAGATAGCCGACCGCCAGATAATCCGGATAGTCCCCGATGGTCATCATCGTGACGATTTCCTGACCGTTGAGGAAAAGGGTCAGGGGGCGCTCCATCACGACCGAGGTCTCGACCGTCTGGCCGTCCTGATCGACGCCGGTGAGGCGCGCGGTCAGTCGCGGGTCGGCCGGATCCGGTGCGACCAGGAATTCGTCCATCCGTGTTCCTCCTTGCAGCAGCTCTTGGTACTCCTTGCTTATACCACCGCTCACTGATAGCGACCCATGGTGAGGCCCTGTCGGGTCTTCTGGCCAGGAGTGGGTCGCTATCAGTGCGCGGTGGTATTATTGCTGCATATGGTGGTGGTGGTGTCGAGGATGCAAACAAAAGCCGTGTCCCTGGGTGCCGGCTGCGACAGCGATAAAGAATGGGTCGAAGGAATCTGTTATGAATGACCTCTATGCCGCGCTGAGCGCGGCGGCGTCGCTGATTTTCAGCTTTGATCGCGATCTCGTGGAGATCGTCCTCCTTTCGCTGCGCGTCAGTCTGACCGCGGTGGCGGTGGCGGCAATCATCGGTCTTCCCCTCGGAGGGGCGCTGGCGCTGTTTCACTTTCGCGGCCGCAAGGCGGTGATGGTGACGATCAGCGCGCTGATGGGGTTGCCGCCGGTGGTGGTCGGCCTCGTCGTTTACCTGATGCTGTCGCGGGCGGGTCCCTTCGGAGCGCTCGGGCTGTTGTTTACGCCGACGGCGATGATCATCGCCCAGTGTCTGCTGGTGGTCCCAATCATCGCGGCGTTGACCCGTCAGACGGTCGAGGACCTGTGGGAGGAGCTGGGGGAGCAGCTAAGCTCGCTCGGCGCCGGGCCGGGCCGGGCATTGTGGACTTTACTTTGGGAGGGTCGCTTTTCACTGTTCACCGCGGTGCTTGCCGGTTTCGGCCGGGCCAGCGCCGAAGTGGGCGCGGTGATGATCGTCGGCGGAAACATCGACCACGTCACCCGGGTGATGACGACGGCAATCGCGTTGGAAACCAGCAAGGGCGACCTCGCCTTGGCGCTGGGTCTCGGCATTATCCTTATTATACTGTCGGCAGGGGTCAACGGCGGCGCATTCCTGCTCAAGGAGACGGCGCAGAAAAGCCAGATGTCATGAAGTCGGTTTCATCCATTCTGCCGCTGGTACTCGACAAGGTCATGTTCGAGGCCGGTGGCAAGCGATTGATCAAGGAAGTTTCGTGCGCCCTGGAAGCCGGGCCGCGCAGCGTCATCATCGGCCCCAACGGCGCAGGCAAGAGTCTGCTGCTCAGGCTCTGCCACGGCCTCATCTCCCCCACCAGCGGTAGTGTGTTGTGGACCGGCGCCAACGGCAAGGATCCGGCGCTGCTCCAGGCGATGGTATTCCAGCGTCCGGTGATGCTGCGCCGCACGGTTTCCGCCAACGTCGACTACGCGTTGTCGCTGCGTGGGCTTTCGGCCGAGGAGCGTCGCGAAAGGATTAGCGATGTCCTTGCCCGCACCGGCCTGCGCCGTTTCGCCGACCGGTCCGCGCGGGTGCTGTCGGTCGGTGAGCAGCAGAAGCTGGCGCTGGCGCGGGCGTGGGCGTTGAGGCCGCAGGTGCTCTTTCTCGACGAACCGACGGCGAGTCTCGATCCCGCCGCGACCCTCGCCGTCGAGGACGTCATCGCCGCCATTCACGCGACAGGCACCAAGATCGTGATGACCACCCACGACCTCGGTCAGGCTCGTCGCGTCGCCGATGACGTGCTATTCCTCTACCGGGGACGCCTGTTCGAGCACTCGCCCGCAGGCGTATTCTTCGAGGCGCCGAAGAGCGCGGAGGCCACCTCGTTCATCGAAGGAAAGCTATTCTGGAGACGCAAGGAAATCGCATCATGAGGGAAAATTTCATCTATCGCATTGCTTTGGTTGTTGTTCTCGGACTTGTTGCCGCCGTTGCTGGCGGCAAACCGGGCGTTGCGGAAGATCGTTTCATTACCGTCGCATCGACCACTTCGACCGACAATTCCGGCCTGTTCGGCCACATCCTGCCGGTATTCGAGAGCAAGACCGGGATCGAGGTGCGGGTGGTCGCGGTCGGCACCGGACAGGCAATTCGTCTTGCCGAGCGCGGGGACGCCGACGTGTTGCTGGTTCACCATAAGCCGTCGGAGGAGAAGTTCGTTTCCGAGGGTTACGGGGTTCGCCGGTTCGATGTCATGTACAACGATTTTGTCGTGGTCGGTCCCAAATCCGACCCGGCCGCCGTTAGCGGCATAGACGATGTCGCCGTGGCGATGGCGAAGCTTGCCGCCGCCAAGGCCGCGTTCGCGTCGCGAGGCGATAACAGCGGCACCCACAAAAAAGAGCTTGGTTTGTGGAAGGCGGCCGGGGTCGACCTCGAAACGGCGGGTGGAAGCTGGTATCGGGAAACCGGCTCCGGCATGGGGGCGACGCTGAATACCGCCAGCGGTCTCGGCGCCTACGCCCTCGCCGACCGCGCCACCTGGATCAGCTTCCGCAACAAGGGCGACCTCGAGATCCTGGTCCAGGGTGATGCCCGGCTTTTCAACCAGTACGGCGTCATTCTGGTCAGCAGCAAAAAACATCCTCACGTCAAGGCGGAGGACGGCCAGCAATTCATCGACTGGCTGGTCTCGCCCGAGGGGCAGAACTCCATCGCTCAGTTCGAGATCGACGGCCAACAGCTTTTCCATCCCAATGCGAAAAAGGAGGGTTCTTGAGGGCGCCGGCCTTCGAGACACGGAATAGATGGCTCAGCTTAGCGACGACTGCTTTGCCTTTGGCGGGCCGTTGATGACGACAGCGGAAGCGCTCGACCTGTTGGCCCAGCGGACCGCGCCGGTCGTCGGGATCGAGACCGTGGACCTCAGGCAGGCGCGGGACCGCATTCTCGCCGAGGGCGTGGCCGCGACCCGCGACGTTCCGCCCACCGACAATTCGGCCGTCGATGGCTACGCGGTTCATTACGACGACCTCGACGCGCAAACCGAGACGCGGTTGCCGGTTGCGGGCCGCGCCGCCGCCGGCCACGCCCTCGG
>RCNG010001931.1_pt1 | contig 10314 bp, 8 predicted proteins | sample 2041371 | NCBI WGS metagenome assembly RCNG01 (sample SAMN09708227, study PRJNA481090) | Marine sediment metagenome, whole genome shotgun sequencing project. | biome: marine sediment; feature: ocean; material: sediment; isolation source: Sewage treatment plant 1 marine sediment (STP1) ... | reverse complement strand
CGGGGTCGCGGTCGAAGCCTGCGCGCGGATCTGGCGCTGCACCAACTGAAGACTGGTCTCCGCCTGGCGCGCCCACGTCCCTTCGGGATCCGCGGCAATGACCTCTTCGTAGATCGCACGAGCTTCTTCGAACCGGCCAAGTTGCTCCAGGCAACGCGCCTCCCCGATCGAAGCAAATGTCGCCAGGTAGTGTCCGCCGTTCGCGGCAGCGAATGCGTTGAAGCCCGCCAGGGCCTCATCCAGTTTTCCCTGGGCTTCGATGCACTGGACCTTGCAGATCTCGGCGCCCTTTGCCATCGGGTGACCGGGATTCGCGTCTACAAATTCTCGGTAGGCATCAAACGCCTGCTCATACTGGCCAAGGCTATACGATTCCGCGCCGACCCCCAACAGGGCCACTTTGGCCGAAGGCGTCCCCTCGAATTGACTGAGCACCTGCTGAAAGCCTTCCACATCGGTCGCGGCGCCGAGCGACTGTGCAGCCCGCGCGGCCTTGTCCTGTTTGGAGGTCTGGTAGGCGGTCACCCCCAATACAATCACTACCGCCACCACGACACCAGCCAATACCGGGCCGCCGTGCTCGCGGAGGATATCCATGAGCTGCTCGTGCTCACTCTGGATCGGCTCGCCCAGGGGCGATTTTGGCGCTTCAGTCTCGGTTACTTGATCAGGCTCAACCATGGGAACTTCCTTTTGCGTAAGAAATAGAGCGCGTATTTATGCCCCTGCCCCGCCGAAAACGCAAGTGCGGAGACGAATCAAGCGACCTGAAAGATGCGAAGCGCCTCCGTGGCCACCTCCTGGGGATCGAGCCCGTCGGTGTCGATCCGGCATGGGAGAGCCTCGTATAGCGGCATCCGCTCCCGCAGCAATCGCTCCGCCGCCGCACCCCGATCGCCGGAAGGCAGCAATGGGCGTTGCTCATCATCGGCCAGCCGGGCCAGGAGCGTGGGAACCGTAGCCGTCAAACAGATCAGCACGCCGCCACGCCCCAGTATCTCAATATTCGCAGGGTCTAACACGACTCCGCCGCCGGTGGAGACCACGCACCCTCTCCGGGCTGCGATGTCCGCCGCCACATCGCTCTCGCAGCGGCGAAAAGAGGCCTCCCCCTGGGTACGAAAAATGTCTAAAATGGGCAGTCCAACCCGGCGCTCGATCTCCTCGTCCAAGTCGATAAACGGGCGTTCCATCCGTTGCGCCAGGACCCGGCCCACGGCAGATTTCCCCGTGCCCATGAAGCCAAGGAGAATGATGTTCCTGTCGTCCATCCCAAGGCCTCTCAACTACAAATGGGTGCCTTTCGCATTCGTGAAGCGCAACGCGAATCCTCAGTCATACAAGATGGAAGAGTTAATTCGTCTCGGCGGCTTCCATCTTCAAGACGCGACGGGCGCGGGGTCCTTTACCGTCGTCCCCCACGTCGATCTGGACGCGATCACCTTCATTCAGGGTCTTGAATCCATCGCCTTCGATAACAGAGTAATGCACAAAAATATCCCGATCCTCGCCGTCAATGACGACGAATCCGAAACCTTTCTTTGCATTAAACCACTTGACTGTTCCGTTATCCATGGAGTCCCCCCGAAGTCCAATAACGCCTATACCAAACCATATTCCGGGAATAATTTCAAGATGTATTCGATGTCGAAATGTTTAACACAAAAAAGTCGTGCATCCCGATCGCTTCACTACGAATTCCCTTTGTCGCGGATGTCTTCCAACAGCCGAATGTACTCGGTCATCCCATGGTCAGAGAACATGTCCATTCCTTCCAGGGCGGCGGAAGTCGACTCCAGCGCCCGCGTCTCTTCCGGCTCCGCCGCGCCCAGCCTCAACTGCAACTGGACGAACTCTTCTTCAGTCATTGGCGGCACGTCTACGTCAACAAAGGTCAGGTTCGCAGCGGCTCCAAACGCTTCCAGGGTGCCCGGGCGGACGATCCGCTTGACGATCCCGACATGACGATACAGCAGGCCTGGCGGCAGCCTGGCCACGATGTCATCTTGATTTATGAAACGATGGAGCCTGCCCGGCAGCGACGCTCCAAACGAATCCGCAAAGTTGCCCAGCCCGACGCGGGGTTGCCCATAGGTATGGATGCGCGGCTGGAGCCCCTTCATCTTCAGGTGAGCGGCCGCGAGCAACGCCACCGCACCGCCCAGGCTGTGTCCGGTCACCCAGACGTGCGACTTGCCGACAGCGGCAGCCGCGAATTCATCCACCCGGTCGGACACAGCATCGAAGGCTTTCTTAAACCCTCGATGAACCAGGCCCCAGTCATGCTTGGTAGGAATGAACCGGGCGTCACGAATCCATTGCCCGATATTGCTGGTGCCCCGAAACGCGAGCAAGGCCACCTCATCCGAGGTCGTCCAAAACCCCTGCGAATTGCTTTGGTCAAAAAACGGGGCCTCAACAAAATCGTTGGCGAGCGCCCACTCCGAGATTGCGCTTGCGTCTTGATAGGCGGCGTTGCAAGCGTGCGCCAACAAGATCCCCGCGTCCAAGTTGAATTCCGAGTCCTTCAAACAATCCCATGCACTCATATTCCCTCCTGTGGGTGTCGGATTTCGTAACGATGTGGCTCAATCATGAGACCACCTGGTGATCAAAAATCAGGGTCCATAAGAACCAATGGTCCCGCCAGCCCAGCTTCGTATGTTTCGCCCCTGCAACATAGAACATAGAACAGAGTGTAATCAACCAAGGGAATTTTTCAAGCTGACGTTGCCGCCCCGCTTTACACCGGTGCCGCAGTCAAAAAGGAAACGTACCAGTCCCACCAGACGTGCCCCCACAGGATCCACACCACCCCCGCGACCGCGAGATAGGGGCCGAACGGGATCCGGCTTTGCCACTCCTTCCCCCCAATGACAATCAGAGAGACGCCCACCACCGATCCGACTAGCGACGAAAACAGGATGGTGAAGAGCACCGCCTTCCATCCGAGAAAGGCGCCGATTGCCCCCAGCAACTTTACGTCACCAAAGCCCATGGCCTCCTTCTTGAACATGAAAGTCCCGATCTCGGCCACGGCATACAACGATCCGAAACCCGCGGCCAAACCAATCAGGGAGCGAATCCCAGACTGCACCAGGCCGTCCGCACCATGCAGAGAGGGCACCAGCAAGCTGACCAGCACCCCGGCGATCATCCCGCCGATCGTCACTCGGTCCGGCAAGATGAAGTGGTCAAAGTCGACAAACGTCCCCAACACCAATCCACCGATGAACAACCAATACACCAGGATTCGCGGATCATAGACAACCACCTCCGCAGTCCCGCTGAACTTGAGCCACACCAGCAGAAACAACACCCCGGTCAGCAGCTCCACGAAGAAGTAACGGCACGAGTAGGACGTCTTGCAGTGCCGGCAGCGCCCCCGCAGCACCAGGTAGCTCAGCAGCGGGATGTTGTCGAACCAGGCCACCCTCTTGTCGCAGGAAAAACAATGCGAGGGCGGACTGATCACGGACTGGTCCAGTGGGATGCGATAAATACACACGTTCAGAAAACTGCCGATGCAGGCCCCGAAGACGAACGACAGAATGGTGAAGTACAAGTGAAGGTACTCTGGAGGAATCATGGATACATCGCTTTCCGCAACGCTTCGCGCATCGCATTTACTGGCGGAGTTTCCCCCGTCCAAATTTCAAATGCCCGCACCCCCTGGTGCAACAACATTCCCAGGCCGTTCTCCACCGTCGCCCCCGCATCGCGCGCGGCCTTCATGGTAGACGTTTCCGGAAACGCATAAATCATATCATACACCTGCTGCCCCGAACGAAACGCCGACGCGGGAAACAGCGGCGGGTCACTCTCTTTCAATCCAACCGACGTCGCCTGAACGACCAGCTCACCATCGCGGACCGCCGCCTCCTGCTCACCCGGCTCCGTCACCGCACGCACCGCAACCCCGGGGGCAGCCGCCTGGATTGCTTCCACCACACTCGACGCTTTCGCCTCGTTGCGCGCAACCACCGTCAGCGACGAAACACCCGAACACGCAAAAACCAATCCCGTCCCGCGGGCCGCGCCGCCGCTTCCCAGCAACACCACGTCCTTCCCTTCAACGCCCGCACCGAAACACTCCTCCAACGCACGCAGAAGTCCGTACCCATCGGTGTTGTGCCCACGCATACCCCGCTCGGTCATCTGAACCGTGTTGATCGCGCCCGCATCGCGCGCAGATGCATCCTGGTCCGGCAGACCGGTGAAGGCCACCTCCTTTAAGGGCACCGTCAGGTTGATTCCGTGAAACCCCATCGCCTTCATCGCGTCCAGCACCGGCAATAGACGCTCCGGCACCACATCAAACGCGACATACAGCGCATCCCAACCCAATGCGCGAAACGCCACATTGTGCATCAACGGAGACAGCGTGTGCGCCACCGGATGGCCAAGCACCGCGTACATTCGGGTTTTTCCACTCGGATTCATCACTGCCCTGTCAGGCGCTCGCCTTCTTCCGTGCAACCTTCTTCTTTGCCGCCTTCTTTTTGCGGGGAGGCCTCTTCACCGGCTGACTGGCAAACAGGTAACGATTCAGGCTGTTGAGATAAGCCTTGGCGCTTGCTTCCACAATGTCGGTACTCGAGCCCTTGCCCGATACCGTATCCTTGGCGTACTCCACCTGGATACTCACTTCACCGACCGCGTCCTTGCCCTTGGTATTCGACTGCAATGAAAAATCCAGCACTTTGCCCGGCTCCCCGGTAATCCGCTCAATCGTCTTGAGCACCGCGTCAACCGGTCCATCTCCGCACGCGGCGTCCTGATGGATCGTCCCATCGCGCATCAACTTTACCGTCGCGGTCGGCACCGTGTCCGATCCGGTAGAAACATGGAGATAGTTCAGCGAATAGAACTCCGGCACGCCGCTGGTCTGCTCCTGTACCAACAACACCAGGTCGTCATCGTAGATCGTCTTCTTTTTGTCGGCCAACTTGATGAACGCATCGTAGCATCGCTCTAAGTCCTTTTCGGCGAGCTTGAAACCCATCTTATCGAGATGGATCTTCAACGCATGGCGCCCGGAGTGTTTGCCCAACACCAACTCCGTTCCTCCCTGGATGCCGACATCCGCAGGCAACATGATCTCATAGGTGGTCCGCTCCTTGAGCAACCCGTCCTGATGGATGCCTGCCTCGTGAGCAAACGCATTGGCGCCCACGATGGCCTTGTTGCGCTGCACCATCAATCCGGTCGACTGGCTGACCAAACGGCTGGCGCGGGTAATCTCCCTGGTATTGACGCCGGTCCACACCCCGCCCAATGCGTCGGAGCGGGTGCGAATCGCCATCACCACTTCCTCCAGCGAAGCGTTACCGGCGCGTTCACCGATTCCGTTGACGGTACACTCGATTCCCCGGGCGCCATTTTCGACCGCGGCCAACGAATTCGCCACCGCCAACCCCAAATCGTTGTGGCAATGCACATGTACCGTCACGTTTTCGATTCCCGGCACATGCTCGTAGAGATGGGCAATGGTGTGGGCAAACTCCCCCGGCACCGCATAGCCGACCGTGTCTGGAATATTGACCGTGGTCGCCCCCGCCTCGATGACGGCAGTACAGACCTCGGCCAGAAAGTCCAATTCCGTGCGGGAGGCATCCTCCGGACTGAACTGGACGTCGTCGCAAAAGGTCTTGGCATACTCGACGCTTTTTCGTGCCTGGCGGAGAATCTCCGCCTTCGCCTTACGCAACTTGAACTGGCGGTGAATCGCCGAGGTGGCGAGGAACACATGAATCCGCGCCCGGTCACCGGCCGGCGCGACCGCGTCGGCACAACGCTCGATGTCCTGTTTTCGACAGCGCGCCAGCCCCGCAATGCGCGGCCCTTTGATCTGTTCCGCCACCGCCTGCACCGAATCAAAATCGCCGGGGGAAGCAATCGGAAAGCCCGCCTCAATAATATCCACCTTCAGCCGCGCAAGCTGCTTGGCCACCTGCAACTTTTCGCTCAATCCCATACTCGCGCCCGGACTCTGTTCGCCGTCCCGCAATGTGGTGTCAAAAATCACCACTCTATCTTTTTTTGCCCGATTCATCGTCGTCTCACTTTCGTACTTGTCCGGCTCCGCTGGAGCGAAGCCGCTATTGTTTACCGATCTCTATTTCGCTGGCAAGGATCATTCCCCGGCGCGGCGGAGGGGCCCAAAATGAAAGGACCCACCCTGCCGCGCAGGATGGGTCCTTCAAAATCAACCGTTTTGCTGTGTCAGCACATCCGGTTTGAACCCACCACGGCAGAGCCCGTGCCGAGGCCTGGTAGGCCTGACAATGATCCTCGTAGTCGTTCAAACGGAAATACAGCAGTCATGATGTCTGCAACATACCTGCCCGCGAGCCCCCTGTCAATCGCCCCCAAAACCAAACCTAATCGTAAACTTTGTCGTAAACCTAATCGAATCCAGCCGTTGAACCACGGAGGCACGAAGGCACGGAGAAGACGGGCGGAGAACCGAACTCTGCGCAGGAAGCCTGCCCCACCAGGCCGATTCGAAAACAAAGCAAGATAGAACACCTATTCAAAATGGCGGTCCTCCGTTCTCTTCGTTGTCTCTTATTCAATAATTCTCGATGGAGAGGGGGGGGGTGAGGAAAAGGTCTTACAGGCCACAATTTCGCTCTTCTCCGTGCCTTCGTGCCTCCGTGGTTCAATTCCAACAAAAAAACGCCGGCCGGGAAAACCCGACCGGCGTCTTCAATCATCCCGTTTCGGGAAACGAGCCGCTATACCTTCGGCGCCGCAGCCAGGATCTCCTCGGAGGCCTGGTCGGCGTACTTGGTGAAGTTCTCGTTGAACATCCCGGCCAACTTCTTCGCCGTCGTGTCGAAGGCATCCTTGTCGTCCCAGGTCTTCCGCGGGCTCAGCACCTCGGACGGGACTTCCGGCACCGCCTTTGGAATCTCCAGTCCAAAGACATCCATGGTCTCGAACTCGGCGCCATCCAGCGAGCCGTCCAGGATCGAATCGATGATCGCCCGGGTGTGCTTCAGCTTGAACCGGCTGCCGACACCATAGGCGCCGCCGGACCAACCGGTATTCACCAGCCACACGTTCGCACCATGCTTCGCCATCTTCTCCGCCAGCATCTCCGCATACTTGGTCGGATGCCATGCCAGGAAAGCCGCGCCGAAACACGCCGAGAAGGTCGCTTCCGGCTCGGTCACCCCCACTTCCGTACCCGCCACCTTGGCGGTGTAGCCGCTGATGAAGTGATACATCGCCTGCCCCGGGGTCAGCTTACTCACCGGCGGCAACACCCCGAACGCATCGCACGTCAGGAAGATGACGTTCTTCGGATGCCCGCCCACGCAGGGGATCTTGGCATTGTCAATGAACTCCACCGGGTAGGCGCAGCGCGTGTTCTGGGTGATGGACACATCGGAGTAATCGACCGCATAGGTCTCCGGATCGTAGCCCACATTCTCCAACACACTGCCGAAGCGAATCGCGCTAAAAATTTCCGGCTCGCCTTCCGCACTCAGGTTGATGGTCTTCGCGTAGCAACCCCCTTCGAAGTTGAAGACACCGTCATCCGACCAGCCATGTTCGTCGTCACCAATCAGCTTGCGCTTGGGATCCGCCGACAGGGTCGTCTTGCCGGTGCCGGACAACCCGAAAAACAACGCGGTATCCCCGCCCTCGCCCTCGTTGGCCGAGCAGTGCATCGACAGGACCCCCGCCTTGGGCAGAGTGTAGTTCAGCACGGTGAAGATTCCCTTCTTCATTTCGCCCGCGTACTCCGAACCGAGAATGACAGCCTCACGGGTCTTGAAATTCAAGGTGGAGGTGGTGCCGGTTGTCAATCCCTCGACCTCCGGGGCCTTCGACACCCCCGCGTTGTACACCACCCAATCCGGATCTCCGAAATCGTCGAGCTGCTCGGGAGTCGGACGAATCAACATGTTGTGCATGAACAATGCGTGGTAGATGCGGGTGCAGATAATCCGCACCTTGATCTGGTGCCGGGGATCCCAGCCCGCATACCCATCCAGCACGTACAAGTGATGCTTACCGTTCAGGAATCCCAGCGCGTAATGCTTCAGACTGGAAAACGAGTCCTCGCTCAACTTGACGTTGACGTTTCCCCACCAAATATCGTCGCGCGTGACGTCCTCGTCCACCACCCGCTTATCCTTGGGGCTTCGTCCGGTCTTCTTCCCCGACATGGCGATGAGCGCTCCCGCGTCGGACGGGACGTAAAAATCAAACTGCATCGCCATCTTGTACAATTTCGCCACCGAGAGATTGCGGTGTATTTGCGGCCCGTTGATTCCCTGCTTGCCGTAATCAACACTCATTTGCTTTCTCCTTTAGTTGTAGTTGTGCTGGATGTGCATTCAAAATTCTTAGCCGACCTCAATCAATGACGGATTGTAATCCGCCGGCGGCTCATAGCCTAACAGCTTCATACAGGTGGCTGCCAGGCTGCTGATTCCAGGGTTCTCGACGTCCGCCAGACGGATGTTCGCCTTCCCCGCGGGGTCGTAAAAATAAACGGGCACCGGATTCAAAGAGTGAGCAGTCTTCGGTTCAATTTTCCCGGTCTCCGGATCCACCTTGGCCTCGCCGGTCTTCTTGTCTCGTTGACACATGTCGTCGGCATTTCCGTGGTCGGCCGTAATCACCAGGATCGCTCCCGCTTTGCGCGCCGCTTTCATCAGGCGACCGATCCCCAGGTCCACCGTCTCTACCGAGATCTCCACGGCCAGAAAATCACCGGTGTGCCCCACCATGTCGCCATTGGGATAATTCACCCGCACAAGATCGTGGCTCTGATTGTTGATCGCATCCAGCACCACATCGGTAATCTCACCGGCCTTCATCCATGGCCGCTGCTCAAACGGCAGCAGATCCGAGGTGATCTCGACATAGTCTTCCAGCTCCTCGCTGAACTTGCCCGACCGGTTCCCATTAAAGAAGTAGGTCACGTGCCCGTACTTCTGGGTCTCGCTCACCGCCAACTGCTTCAGCCCCGTCTTCGCCAGGTACTCGCCCGACGTATTGTCGATCGCCGGCGGCGTCACCAGGTAGCCCTGGGGGATCTGCTTGTCCCCGTCGTACTGCATCATCCCCGCAAACTCGATTTTCGGGCGCGGCGAACGGTCAAACTTGTCAAAATCGTCTTCCTCCAGCGCACGCGACATCTCGATCGCCCGATCCCCGCGGAAGTTCATGAAGATCACGCTATCGTCATCCACGATGGGTCCCACCGGTTTCCCATCGCGGAGAATCACGAACGCCGGCAAGTCCTGGTCGATCACGCCCGGATTCGCCGCGCGATGAGCCTCGACGGCCTCTTTAGCCGAAGCAAACTCCGGCCCCTTGCCGCGCACATGTACGTCCCAGCCACGCTCCACCATCGCCCATTCGGCCTCGTAGCGGTCCATGGTTATGTAGAGCCGCCCACCGCCCGACGCGATAGCAAAGTCCACCGAGCCATCCGCATTCAATTCAGCCATGGCCGATTCGAGCTGATCCACGTAAATCAACGCCGACGTCGGCGGCACATCGCGACCGTCGAGCAACGCATGGACGCGCGCCGTTTTCACTCCGGCCGCCTTCGCCTCCTTCAGAAGGGCAAAGTAGTGATGCATGTGGGAGTGCACATTGCCGTCAGACAGCAGCCCCATCAGGTGCAGGGTCGAACCCTTTTCCACGCAGTTTGCCACCAGGCGCTTCCACACCTCGCCGTCAAACAGCACCCGGTTTTCAATCGCGTTCTGCACCAGGCTTGCGCCCTGGCTGAACACCCGGCCGCAACCGATCGCATTGTGCCCCACCTCGCTGTTGCCCATATCCGCATCGGAAGGCATACCCACCGCGATTCCGTGGGCCTTGAGTTGGGTGTGAGGGGCATTGGCCTTCAGCCAATCCAAGTGCGGCGTGGAAGCCCGGGCAACCATATCGCCCGGCTCAAAGTCCCCAATGCCGACCCCGTCCATGATGACCAGGACAACCGGTCCATCGGGCTTTGCGTAGCCCGCCAAGGGCGTCAGTGCTTCCATCTAGCTACCTCCAAAAACAGCAGTGTTCACAAAATAAAAATCGGGCGGACTATGCGATTTTTTCCACATTAGCGCAAGTGCAACCGTACCCCTATTCTTGCGCGGGCAAATCGCGCTCCATCCAACCATTGGATGGCCCATCCAATCATAGGAAATCCAGCTCGCCCTCAAATTCGCCCCAGCGCTTGCGGCATTTTCTCCTCCACCGGCGGTTTTTTGTCCAAATCTCGACCCAATTCGGACTTGAACCCTCCTCCGGCCCCTCGGTACCCTTTGTGGCGGACAATGAATC
>RCNG010003453.1_pt1 | contig 10316 bp, 10 predicted proteins | sample 2041371 | NCBI WGS metagenome assembly RCNG01 (sample SAMN09708227, study PRJNA481090) | Marine sediment metagenome, whole genome shotgun sequencing project. | biome: marine sediment; feature: ocean; material: sediment; isolation source: Sewage treatment plant 1 marine sediment (STP1) ... | reverse complement strand
TACAAAATTAGGAGTATTACTCTAAAGGCTTGTTAAAATATGTATAGATAGATTAAATAGGTGTATGACCAGAGCTAAAAGACTTAAAGTTTGCATATCAAAGAAAATTTTTGTCAAATGTGATCTTTATTTTTTGAAGGTAAAAAGGGATTGCCAGATTTATAACAATTTGATATTACATAGACCAAAAGATTTCATTTAAAACAGTAGTAGCAATACAATTCACACATAATTCCATACCAATTATACAAATGAATTGTGTAGATTATTTGTTAACGCATAATTTGGGTTTAGAAAATTTTCATAAACGATTATTATTGCACGCTTGAAAAGAATAGAGAACTGATGAAAAAATGTATTATATTTTTTACCCTTTTAATCTTAGCATTACTGCTTGCAGTTTTGACGGAAAATAAGGAACGTTCAGTACTTGTAGATGAAGTCGTACTTGAGGGAAATAACATTGATCATCTTTTAGCTGAAGAAAAGGGCGAAATAGCAGAATAATGTTCGAAGTAAAAATATAAATAAACCAATATGCCACATATCTTTATCAAATCCCTCAAAGTTGGTCTATGGGTTATTTTACCCCTCATTTTCATTTCTAATAATTCAACTGAAATAAAGCCTGATAAGATGGTCTTGTCAGAGGGGAGGTATTTACTAAATGTTGCCGGACAAAGTGAGTTTCAACTTAAGGGGATAATTAATTTTGAAACTGAAATAAAGCGTTCTTCAAAAGGAAAAGAGTATACCACCTTAATATTAAGCTTAACTGATGCCCAGAAGCTTCCGGGACATTCACTGGGATTTTTTCTTTCCAAACAATACAACTCAACAAAAATAGGAAATGGCCGGCACGAAATCTCCGGGAATATTGAAGGATTCCTTAATTATTCTGACGGTGGTTTTGGTTTTGCCAACATAAATAAATTTGGGGAATCACCATTTTTTGCAAAAAACGGTGCCGTTACTATTGACTATTTTGATGACAAAATATTAAAAGGCAGTATAGATGTAGTTTTTGAAAACCTCAATGAAGCTAACTTTAAAATAACTGGCAATTTCATTGCCCTAAAAAAATAGTATTTGGTGTTAATTATTTGATTTTATTAAGATAAATTTGCTTAACGAAATAAAGTTCATTGAAGAAATATTGCAGTTTTAGTTTTTAAGTAATAAATGAAACTGTCAAACCATTAAGTACGACTCGGGGGAGGTATATCTTTTTAGAAATACCGCTGCTTTAATGCAGGCCCTTGGATGTAATTGCTAATTGGATAACCATACCAATCATGTTGGTCATGCAATTTGCTCGATTTTTAGGTTTCGGGGGAACTACCTAGATCAGCAGACCCAAGTGGTAATTAAATTTTAAACATCTATTGAGTTGTACGGTTTGGCGGTATTTTATGATTTATCTTCTTTTTGATTATTTTTATTGAATTTCTTTGCACGATTTAATTCTAAATAATGGCACGGAAAGATATTTTTTTGTATTTCGCAAGGTTTCTTTCTTCCACATTATTGGTTGTGATTTGTATTATTGATGCCCGCTCTCAGTCGCAAATCACCTTTAGACAACTTTCCATCAAGGATGGATTATCTCAAAATAGTGCCGTATCAATTAGTCAGGATAGTACTGGTTATCTTTGGATTGCCACCCAGGATGGCCTTAATAGATATGACGGTAAAAAATTTATCTATTTTCCCTATACTTTTGTTGATATTACGAAGCCGGATTATAGTAATCTGGGAAAAGTATACACTGATAGAAAAGGGGATTTATGGATCATTCCATTGGATAGAATTCCCCGAAAGTTACTTCCGGAAACTCAAACTTTCGAACCGGTCCCTGGAATCGACGATGCCAGTGTGGTTTATCAAGACAAGAATTTTAATTTATGGTTTGGGACCTATTCCAATGGTCTTTTTTCTCTTAAAAAAGATACGGAATATGTAAAGCAAGAAATTTTACCTTCAAACCTGAATGGTACAATTTTCAATATTGTGGAAGATTCTTCCGGGGATTTGCTGCTGGCAAGCGAACATTCAATTATTCGTTACAATTCACACACCGGCAGACATAATAATTTAAATCCTGAGAGTTTAGCAAATGGTCTTATTGAGGCAAATTTTAGTGATATAGTTTTTGATAAGAAAGGTAGGCAGTGGATAGCTACCTATGGAGATGGATTATATTTAAAAGAGAAAAATCAGAATCATTTTAATAGGATATCTAAATTCTCCTTTTCAGATCCATTACCCAATGACCTAAATATATTAGATCTATATTTAGATAGTAAAGAAAGGCTTTGGGTTGCCACCTACGGCAGGGGACTGTATATGATAAATTTACCTACACAAAAAATAGATCATTTTATAGCCGAAAAACAAAATCCGAGAGCCCTGCATTATAATGATATCCTATGCATTTACGAAGATTATACCGGAACCATATGGTTGGGAACAGATGGTGCGGGCTTAAGTTTTTACGATGAATATCTGGAAAAATTCAATTCCTTTATTAATTACCAAACTCCTGAAAATATTAACATTGATGTTGTTCGGGCAATAACAGTAGACCTGGAGAAAAGGATATGGATAGGGACCTCCGGAAAAGGTCTTACTCTGTTTGATCCACTAAGCAATAGCTGGCAAACTTTCACTACAAATGCAAATTCGATAAATAACATTGCATCTGACAGGATTATGAGTCTTTTAGTTGATGAAGAAAATGACCTTTGGATTGGCACTCAGGGGGAAGGACTTAATATTTATGATAGTAAGGAGAAATTTATTCACTATTCTGAGGATGCTGCAATTCCCTTATCTGCGGAAACAATTTGGACCATATTTGAGGACTCTAAGAATAGAATTTGGCTTGGAACAAGAGAAAAAGGGTTAATTCAATTTGACAAAAGGAAGGGTGAAGTTAAATATCTTAGAGATCAAGTACTTCACAGAAACAATCTACCTGGCAATAATATTCGCGTGATTACCGAAGGAAAAAAAGGTCAGTTATGGCTTGGTACAGAAACCGAAGGAATTGTATTATTTAATACGGAACGGGAATCTTTTAATTCCTTTAATAAGAAAAATGACACCAATTCTTTGTCAAACAATAATATTAAGTCCCTTTATTATTCCCCTGATAATATTCTTTGGATTGGCACTAATGGAGGAGGCCTGAATGCACTGGATTTAAATAGCAAAAAATTCTTTCATTTTACGGTTGAGGATGGTCTTGCTAATGATGTAATCTATGCCATAATGCCTGATAATAACGGAAATCTGTGGTTAAGCTCTAACAAGGGAATTACCAGGTTTAAAAAGGGTTCAAATTTAGAGGCCAGTCCGGAAATAGTGAATTATACAAATTATGACGGATTAGCCACTGAATTCAATACTGGGGCCTATTACAAAGATTTAGATGGTAACTTATATTTTGGAGGCCTGGATGGTTTTTATTGGTTTAAGCCCAATGAGATAAAGGTAAATAACATCTTGCCAAAAACCAGTATTACAAGTTTGGAGGTATTAAACGAACCTTATCCTATGAAAAAGGGATTAACCCTTGGTCATATACAGAATACACTCTCTTTTACCTTCTCCAGTATGCAATATGCACTTCCCGAAAAGAATAATTATCAGTATAAACTGGTGAATTATGATGAGGACTGGGTATATGTTGGGAATAATAATTTTGCACGCTACTCTTATCTGCCACCAGGCGACTATGAATTATTAGTGAAGTCCAGTAATTATGATGGTATTTGGAATGAAACACCCGCCCGTTTCGCTTTTAAAATAGCCTTTCCGTGGTATTGGAATCCAGTGACAAAATTCATCTATTTCATATTATTTCTTTGGGCAATGTATGGAGTCTACAGCTATTTTAAATGGCGGTGGAAGATGAAACTCGATTTGGAACTCAAAGATGAAGAAGCATCACGCTTACAGAAACTGAATGATTTCAAATCCAAATTGTACACTGATATTTCTCACGAATTTAGAACGCCATTAACCCTTATTTCTGGTCCCGTTGATGCTAAACTAAGTGAAGGTAGCCTGTCAGATAGAGATTTTGAAAGTTTTTCCATGATAAAGCGAAATACAAACAGGCTATTGACCCTGGTTGACCAGTTGTTAAATATGGCTAAACTGGAAAAAGGCAAACTGTCACTAAAAGTAAAAGAAGGCAATTTGGGGTTATTTATTGGCGCCATTGCGAGTTCATTTAAATTACGGGCTGCACAAAAAAATATTGTTTATCAAATTAACATTGATAAACTTCAAGACTGCATGTATGACGAGGATGCTATGGAAAAAATATTGACAAACCTTCTTACAAATGCATTAAAATATTGTCCGGAAGAAGGTTTATGTGAATTTAATGCCCATAGAAAAAATTCCACGGTAGTAATAAGTGTTAAAAATAAGGTTGAAAATTTATCCGAAATTGAAGTAGATAGGTTGTTTACACGTTTTTATCAAAAAGATGAGTATGCTGAAGGTATAGGGGTTGGCCTATCACTGGTAAAAGAACTGGTAAACTTATATAGAGGAGAGGTTTCGGTAAGAATAGAAGACCATAATATGATTCATTTTAAAGTTATACTACCTTTTGAAAGGGAGCTTTTTGAATCGGTCGAAATTTTGAATGCACCAGAGGTGAACAAGAAATTGAAGGGTCCGGCTGATAGGGTTGGTTTAAATAAAGCTTCCAAGACAGTTTCAAAGAAGACTAAGGAAAAATTACCGCTGGTTTTAATTGTAGAAGATCATAAGGAGATACGTGATTTCCTAAAATCAGCATGGGATAAAAAATATCATTTATATGAAGCTGAAAATGGAAAATCAGGAGTAGAAAAAGCACTTGAAATTATTCCTGATCTAATTATTACTGATGTGAGGATGCCCATTTTAGATGGCATTGAATTGTGCAATACCCTTAAGACCGATGAACGAACCAGCCATATCCCTATAATATTATTAACGGCAGGGCAAGGAGAAGAAAATGAATTGAAAGGTTTACAATCAGGGGCAGACGATTTTATTACAAAGCCATTTAAACTGAAAATTCTGGAGAAACGGGTAGAAAACCTAATAGAAAGTAGAAAAGCTCTGCGAAGTCGTTATAGTCAGGAAGTTATACTTAAGGCAAAGGACATTGCGATTACCCCTACCGATGAAATCTTCTTAAATAAGGTGCAGCGTTTACTGGATGAACAGCTTTCCAATCCAGACTTCAATGCAGCTACTTTTAGTAAAAATGTAGGGATGAGCCGTATGCAATTACATAGAAAATTATTGGCCTATTCAGGACTGAGCACAACGGCATTTATTCGTTCTCAACGATTAAAGCAGGCAATACATATCCTGCAAACCTCAGATGCATCGATCAATGAAGTTGCTTATTCGGTAGGCTTTAATACACCTTCCTATTTTATAAAATGCTTTAAGGAGACCTTTGCTAAGACACCAGCCGAATACCTCCAAACCACCAATAAATAGGTTTTTTTTCTTCCTGTTACATTTCTTGCACACTTCGTTACATATGTGGCACTCCTTACATTAACCCTTGAATACATTTGGGATCAAGGCCATAAATCTAAGAATAGTGACTTCAATTATTTCATATCGAAATTTTCTTTTTGTCTTTATACTATTATTCCTTTCCTGCGCGAGTAAGGATAAGGCAGACGGTATCAAGGCTATTGTACGCGGCGTAGGCTCTACAACCATCTTTACATATGACGACAAAAAAAGGACGATGAAGATTGAAGCCTCAGGTTCATCAAACCCTTCTTATATGGATGAGAGCGGATACATGTATTCCTATAATAATAGCCAGGGATGGATGAAAATGAATCTGGGAGGCATAGCAGGCAAGAGCATGGGGGGTATAATGCAAGGGAACACGGAAAATCTTAACAACTTAATGGAGGGGGGGTATATAAATCAAAATGATTATGAAGAAGCTACTTCTACAGAAACCTTTGGCGAGAAATTTAATATGGGGAGTGGTAATTTATTTTTTCCCATGGTAGAATGGGGTATTAGGTTCAGGGCCAGTGCATTTGAACGCAATACTAATTTTAAAAAACAATTGGTGGATTGTGGAAAGCCCGCCCCTTGTAAAAAATTTGTGGGAGTAGCCGGGCAGGAAAAGGGTACACAAGCCACCTTTGAACCCGGAGGAAGATTGATAAAACTGGGGTATCAGGGTAAAACCATTGATTACGAATATGGCGATTTCCAGGTACAGTTACCCGAAGCACAGGAATTTAAGCTTCCATTTTAGATAAAAGCAGAAATAGTTAACTCCGTAAATATGAAAAAACTTAAAATAAATATGGGCCCATGAATAAAGTCATTACGCTGTTGATTGTTGGGACCGTAGTCTTTTTATATGGCATATTTTCTGCAACCTCCCAAACCATGACCACCAGGGAAGCCAAGGTGGTGGTAGCGGTGAACACGGAAAATAAAACCATACGAGCCCTGGTTTTATTTGCAGATCTGGATACCAGGGAAGACCGGCTTCAGGAGCAATATTCGAATTGTAAATTTTATATAGGCCTTATGAAAGGAAGTTATAAAGTAGTTCAGGCCATGGTCCGTCCCCAAAGAGGAGCTACTGTCAATATTTTCTACAACCAACCCTTATTTGGGGACGCTGATATGGTTTTCATGGATAATTATAGCCCGGGAGACCTTATAAAAATTGGAAATTCAGAGGCCAGGGTTATATCTAATAATAAAGGAGAATTAGTTTTAACAACACAGTAATATGAGAGCATCAGTAAAATACTTGGTAATGGCGTTGGTATTAGTCGCCTTAAGTTGTAAGGGCCAAAGCCCGGAACAACAAAAAATGATGGAAGATATGGAGAAAAAGGGCATGGACGCCCAGCGGCAATACGACAGTGTAATGAATTCCCCTCAGGTGAAAATGATATTGCAACAGGCAGATGCAATGGAAGCCCAGGCTAAAATAGACAGGGATAAAAGGACAGCTGAAAAACAAGAAAAGATATCTAAACCCACTAATCCAAAAAAAGATTTCGAGGAATACATTATTAGTAAAAGCAATGCCAAAAAATTCGATAATTGGACCCATGGCGAGGCAGATATTGTAATGTTTGGTTTTGCTAGTCGCTCAACGGATCCTGGATATAGGAAAAAAATCGGCACTGTAAAAGCCGATGGAAGTTTTGACATACAACTACCGGCTAAAGTTGTAACGCAGCCTAAATCTATAAAAGGAAACAGGTGGCTTAGTTGCGGCTATTTTGGCGACAAGGGTAAAATTGACTATAGCAATCCAAATACGGGCGTTAGGCCAGGGCACGTTGGAATAGAGATCAATGATCAACTCATTGGGCATCTTTTGATGGGGTCTTCCTTAGAGCTCATAGGCGGATGGAATCCACTGCAGGGTCATTATCATGATATTCCCGGTTATCAACTATCATGGTACTACGTAAGTCATGAAACTTCGGTTAAAGGACAGTGTGTTAAGGAAGAAAGGTACGGAGAGGGAAAAGACTTTGATATAACCACAGTATACGATGTAGATTTTAAACCAGGCTGGAATTTGTTAAAAACTGCATTTGATGGTCCGCGAATTACAATTGATTGGGGAGAAGGGGAGCACAATAAGCACTCGTATTACAAGGAGAAGAAAATCACGGTGGTTAATGATATAACTGATGATGCCAAATGGGTTTTCATGGAGTCACCTTATTAATTAAATATATAACAAAATGACACCTCAAAGAATAAAAGCTAGTAACCTTGTGTTTTTAGCCATGATGGCAACGGTTATCGCCATGTTTGTCACAGCCTTAGCTTCATGCAAGGGAGAGACAAAACACAATATTGATAAGGCTTATGATGATAAAATTGAAACCTATTCGACTATTTTAAATGGTAAAGTGGAAGCCGTTATTGGTGATACAAAACTTTTGATTACTGAGTTCAATACCAAAAATAGTACCTCGGTCGTCTTTTTAAAAGATGGGCTACAGTTCAAGATCTTGGATAATAACAATAGATCGGTATTGGTGAATATGTATGCACCCGGGCTTCTGGACAGGACCCCTTTTACTATTAGCAGGATAATTGAATCGCTTTCTACCGAAGAAGCAAGTAAAAGCAAAACCAAAGGTAAATTAGAAATCTTATTGCCGGGTAAAAAAGCTTCAATGGAAGATATAAAAATGCTATATAAGGGGAGTATGACCTTAACAGAAGCGTCTGATCAAAAAATTGTAGTGGCCTATAAAGGTTCCGGGGTAAATGGGGACACTGAAGTTAGTAGGCGGGATGAAAATCAATTCCCTATGGAAGGTGTCATTGAAATCAGCAATTTTGAGATTTATGATATGCGAAATTGAATCTTGTAAAATTTCGTAAAACCATTTTAGGATGATTAAAAACTGATTCTTAACTTGAAATAGCTTACCACCAAGGGTTTAAATCATTAATGATTGAATTTACAAATTAAATAAACCAAGAAGTATGTTTTATTATACTATTTGGTTTAATTTTTCCTTGCCAATAATGAGATATTTTTTTACAAAACTAACTTTTCTAAAAAGGCAGCAAACATCACTGGCGAACCTAGATTTCAACATACGGTGTTAAAAACTTTGGGTAGTATTTAATAAAACCTCCTTTACAATTTGATAACATTTTTGAATCTTTGTTAGCCCCCAACACTTAGAAAATTCCATTCTACATTAATACTTATAAAAATAAAAACATGACTGCAGCCTTTGAGCCAATTTTACAGGAAAACGATGATCGATTTGTGATATTTCCCATTCAACACCATGATTTATGGGAATGGTACAAAAAATGTGAGGCCTGTTTTTGGACTGCTGAGGAGATAGATCTTCATGAAGACTTAACAGACTGGAACAATAAACTGAGTGATGATGAAAAGTATTTCGTTAAGCATATCCTGGCATTTTTTGCAGCTTCAGACGGAATAGTAAATGAAAACCTTGCAGAGAATTTTGTGAATGAAGTTCAATATTCAGAAGCTAAATTCTTTTATGGATTTCAGATTATGATGGAAAATATCCATTCTGAAACCTATTCCTTATTGATAGACACCTATGTTAAGGATGAAAAGGAAAAGGGAATTTTGTTCAGAGCAATCGACAATTTTCCGGCTATCAAGAAAAAGGCAGACTGGGCTTTAAAATGGATCGATTCTCCAAGCTTTGCAGAGAGATTAATTGCTTTTGCGGCGGTTGAAGGTATCTTTTTTTCCGGGGCTTTTTGTTCTATATTCTGGTTAAAGAAGAGAGGGTTAATGCCGGGTCTTACATTTTCTAACGAGCTAATATCGAGAGATGAGGGAATGCATTGTGATTACGCTGTACATCTTCACAATAAGCACCTGGTTAATAAAGTTCCAAAAAAACGAATCACAGAAATACTTGTAGATGCCTTAAATATTGAACGGGAATTTATTACTGAATCACTTCCTGTAAGCCTAATTGGCATGAATGCAAAACTCATGACGCAGTATCTGGAATTTGTTACCGATAGGCTATTGGTTGAATTGGAATGCGATAAGGTCTACAACGCTACTAATCCGTTTGATTTTATGGATATGATTTCTCTGCAGGGGAAAACCAATTTTCTTTCGAAGACGTTTTACCGATAAGGTACGAATTTGACTGATTTTAACCCAGGAGTGTTTAGGAAGGTTTGATTCTTGTAGCTCAAGAGTAAGGGGAAACCCAGCTCTTTGGGGTTGGCTCGTAATGGCGACGGCGATTACCGTCCCCGATCTTTTGTTGAAAACTTCATGGCTTAAAATTAAGATAGGCCGCTTACCGGCTTGCTCATGCCCAATTGTTGGATTGAGATCAGCCCAAATAATGTCACCTCTTAGTATTCTGGCCATTCATTCATCTCCGCAGCAAAGCCTTCTTCAGCAATTTCTTGTTCAAATTTTGGATCCAGTTTTGCACATTCTTGTGCTAATCGACTCCTTTCAATCCGCGCCAGTTTTTCTGCAACTGCTTCTTGAATGGCCCTGCTACGGTTTGTAAACCTTTGTGACTTGACTAAAAAATCTAAACGATGCAATAAGTTTTGGTCAATTGTGATTGCAATTTTTGATGTAGTCATATTTTTACCTCCAGTATTACATTATATCATACCAAAGATGATTTCAAGAATAAAGTTTATTTTTGGTGGGGGTTAACGTTTGAAGTGAGCTGCGGCCCAAATAAGTATCAATCTTGCACGGTCTTTACGCTAAACCGATATTTACACGCCGTCAGCAC
>RCNG010001930.1_pt1 | contig 10318 bp, 5 predicted proteins | sample 2041371 | NCBI WGS metagenome assembly RCNG01 (sample SAMN09708227, study PRJNA481090) | Marine sediment metagenome, whole genome shotgun sequencing project. | biome: marine sediment; feature: ocean; material: sediment; isolation source: Sewage treatment plant 1 marine sediment (STP1) ... | reverse complement strand
CTATGCCACCATCCCGGCGGAGGGCGACCACAGCGGGTTCTACCGATCGGTCAACCGGGGTGAGACCTGGGAGCGGATGAGCGACTACGTTCCCATCGATCCCCAGTACTACCAGAAGCTCTACCCGGATCCTCACCGGCCCGACCGGATCTACTCCATGGACATGCTGATGCAAATCTCCGAGGACGGCGGCCGCACCTTCAAGCCCATGCCCTGGAAGAACCGCCACGTGGACACCCACGTGATGCTTTTCGACGCCGATGATCCCGACTACCTGATGGTGGGTGGCGATGGTGGGATCTACGAGTCGTGGGACCGTGGGAAGAAGTGGAAATTCGTCGCCAATCTACCCGTCACGCAGTTCTACCGGGTGGGCACCGACAACGCCGAACCGTTCTACAACGTCTACGGCGGCACCCAGGACAACAGCTCTCAGGGGGCGCCGTCGCGCAACACGAGCCGGCACGGGATCACCAACCGCGATTGGTTCGTCACCGTCACCGGCGACGGCTACCAAACGCGGGTGGACCCCGACGACACGAACATCGTCTACTCCATGTTCCAGTACGGCGGGTTGGTGCGCTACGACCGGCTCAATGGGGAGATGGTGGACATCCAACCCCAACCCGACGCCGATGACGACCCGATCCGGTGGCACTGGGACTCGCCCCTGATCATCAGCCCGCATTCGGGCGCCCGGCTCTACTTCGCCGGCAACCGGCTCTTCCGTTCGGACGACCGCGGTGACAGTTGGCGGCCCGTGAGCCCCGACCTCACCCGCGGCATCGACCGCAATCAACTCGAAGTCATGGGTCGGGTGTGGAGCGTCGACGCGGTGTGGAAGAACGTCTTCACCTCGTTCTACGGCAACATCGTGGCTCTCGATGAATCGGCCCTCGTCGAGGGGCTGATCTATGTCGGCACCGACGACGGACTCGTTCAGGTCACCGAGAACGGCGGTGAGAGTTGGCGCTCCATCGGAAGCTTCCCCGGTGTCCCGGAAAACACCTATGTCGCCGATCTGGCCGCCTCGGTTCGAAACCCCGATGTGGTCTACGCCGCCTTCAACAACCACAAGAGTGGCGATTTCAAACCCTATCTGCTGAGGAGCACCGATCGAGGCCGGTCCTGGCGCTCCATCGCCGGCAATCTTCCCGAGAACCACGTGATGTGGTCGGTCATCGATGATCACGAGCGTGATGGCCTGCTCTTTGCCGGCACCGAGTTCGGGCTGTTCGTCACCATCAACGACGGTGAGGACTGGATCCAGCTCAAGGGCGGTGTGCCCACCGTCGCGTTCCGCGATCTCCAGATCCAGCGCCGGGAGAACGATCTCGTGGCCGGCACCTTCGGTCGCGGGATCTACATCCTCGACGACTACACGCCGCTTCGGTTCATCGATGCCGATCTCGATGCCGAGGCCGCGACCTTCCCGGTCAAGACCGCACACCAGTTTCTGCGCTCGAGCGATCTCGGCTGGGGCGAGAAGGGGACCTTCGGGGACGCCTTCTACGCTGCGCCCAACCCGCCCTTCGGCGCTGTATTGACCTATCACCTGAAGACCGACCTCGAGAGCCGCCACGAAACGCGAAGAAAGGCCGAGCGCGAACGGGCGGCCAAGGGCGAGTCGGTGGTGATTCCAAGCTGGGATGAGCTGCGAACAGCGGATCTGGAGGAGGAACCGGCGTTGGTGGTGACGGTCGAGGACGCCTCGGGGATGGTTCTGCGGCGGATCAAAGCGCCGGCGACCGCCGGCATCCACCGCATTGCATGGGATCTTCGCTGGCCGTCGCTGGAGCCGGTCTCCGGCCGTGGCAAAGGCGATGAATGGGGACACCTCGAGGACAGCGGCCCCCTGGTGGCGCCGGGGACATACACCCTTCGTCTTCAGAAGCGTGTCGATGGGCTGCTGACACAGATCGGTGCGACGCAGACCTTTGATGCGGTGCCGTTGGGAATCGCCAGCCTTCCAGCGCAGGATCGGCGGGCGCTGGCGGTGTTCCACCGCGGCGCCGCCGAGCTCCAACGGGCGGTTCTGGCCACCGCCGCTGTCGTCAAGGAAACCCGGGATCAGCTCGGAGCCCTGGGCATCGCCATCGATGCGACACCCGGCATCGATGAGGCTGTGGGAACCGATCTGCACGAACTCGGGCGGCGGCTGGCTGCCATCGAGGTGGAGCTCTTTGGCGACGCGACCGTCAGAAAGCGCAATGAGCCGGTCGCGCCCTCCATCGTGCAGCGGATCAACCGCGTGATGGAGGCCCATTGGAGCTCCAGTTCGGCGGCGACCGCGACCCACTGGCGGAACTACGAGATCGCGTCGGATGCGTTGGTCGGGGTCCTTGGTCGCCTCGGGCCGCTGGTGGATCAGGTTGCAGATATGCAGAAGCGAATCGACCGGGTCGGAGGCCCGTGGACACCCGGGAGCGGGTTGCCGACGTGGCCGCCGGCGGAATGAGCGCGCTCTGACTGACGTGGAAAGCGAAGGACGACGTGATGGGCTCTGAAGGTGGGGTCAACCCCACCCTACAAGGAGACTCGAGAGTTGTGGAGAGAACCGTAGGGTGGGGTTGACCCCACCTTCAGTATCGATGTGCAGGCTTGTCGCGACCCTCGCGAGACCGTCGCTTCCGATGACCAATTGCCGAAAGAGGTAGTGCCTTGATGAAAACCACCGCCACCGTCCTCATGATCCTCGCGCTGACGACCCTCACCGTGGCCGCCGAAGCCGAGAAGCCCTTACCCACCATCGCCGAGAAGACCGTGGGTCTCGAGAAGGCCGATGGCCTGCTCACGACCTGGATCGATCGCGAACGCGGCCGGATCTTCCTCGAGATCCCCGCTCCCGGGGAGGGTGGCGTCGCGGCTGAGCTGCTCTACGTCGAGGGCCTCCTCACCGGGCTCGGATCGAACCCGGTGGGTCTCGACCGGGGCCAGCTCGGCCCTGCTCGTCTGGTTCAGCTTCGCCGTCTCGGCGAACGGGTGCTGCTGGAGGAACTCAATCTCGGTTTTCGGGCGGTGACCGATGACCCCGACGAGGCGCGGGCGGTGCGCCAATCGTTTGCGACTTCGGTTCTCTGGGGCGAGAAGATCGCCGCTCTGGACCCCGACGGGCGCGCTCTGGTTGATCTGAGTTCGTTCCTCGTTCGCGACGCCCACGGAATCGTCGCCAAGCTCCGACGCACCGCCCAGGGATCCTTCACACTCGATCCCGGGCGCAGTGTGGTCGATGTCGATGGCTTCCTCGCCTTTACCGACAACCTGGAGTTCGAGGCGGTCCTGACCTACGCGAGCGACACTCCCGGGCCACTCGTTCGCGGAACAGCGCCGACGGCCGAATCGGTGACGTTTGTCCAGCATCACTCGCTGATCCGCCTGCCCGATGACGGCTACACACCGCGGCGGTTCGACCCACGCGCAGGCTCTTCGCCGCTGGTCTTCGCCGACTATGCGGTTCCTCTGGATGAGCCCATCGACACTCGCTGGATCGTGCGCCACCGCCTGGAGAAGACCGATCCCACGGCGGAGCGGTCGCCGGCCACTGAACCCATCGTCTACTACGTCGATCGAGGAGCCCCGGAGCCCGTGCGGAGTGCGCTGGTGGAAGGCGCGTCATGGTGGGCGACGGCCTTCGAGGCCGCAGGTTTCGTCGACGGCTACCGGGTCGAGGTCCTGCCCGAGGGCATCCACCCCCTCGACGTGCGCTACAACGTCATCCAGTGGGTCCACCGCTCGACCCGGGGCTGGTCCTACGGCGGTGGCGTCGTCGATCCCCGCACCGGCGAGATGATCAAGGCCCACGTCTCGTTGGGTTCGCTGCGGGTGCGGCACGACCGGTTGCTCATGGAAGGTCTGGTCGGCGCGGATGCCACCGGCGCCGGCGGCCCCAATGACCCGGTGAATGTCGCGCTGGCCCGGATCCGGCAGCTCTCGGCCCACGAAGTGGGTCACACCCTCGGTTTCACCCACAACTTCGCCGCGAGCACCTATGGCGGTCGAGCCTCGGTCATGGACTACCCGGCGCCCCTGGTCGAGATCACCGACACCGGCGAGCTCGATCTCGCTAACGCCTATGGGGTCGGGGTCGGCGAGTGGGACATTCACACGGTTCGCTACGCCTATGAGCAGCCTCTGCCCGGGCAGACCGAAGACGAACTCACAGCTGCAATCATTGAAGAAGGTCTCCGGCAGAAGTTCGGTTTCATGTCCGATGCGGATGCCCGCCCAGCCGGGTCTGCCCACCCGCGCGCCCACCTCTGGGACAACGGCAAGGACGCGGCGTTCGCCCTCGACCACGCCTTTGCGGTGCGTCGAATCGCCCTGGTGGGATTCGGCGAGCACAACCTCGCAAACGGTCGGCCCATGTCCCGGCTGATCGAGGTCTTCAGTCCTCTCTATCTCTACCACCGCTATCAGTTGGTCGCCGCCGCCAAGCTCATCGGTGGCGTGGACTACTCGTACGCGGTCCGCGGTGACGGTCAGGGCCCCGCACGGCCCGTGGACGGCGGCGCTCAGCGTCGCGCGCTGACCTCGGTGCTGCGTGGTCTGGATCCGGTGGAGCTTTCGGTGCCGGATTCGGTTTCCGCGCTGCTTGCGCCGCCCGCCTTCGGCTATCAGCGCTCACGCGAGGAGCTCGCGACCTCCACGGCGCCGGTCTTCGACGGGTTGGGCGCGGCCGCCACCGCCGCCGATCTCGTTGTGGAGATGGTCCTGACGCCCGAGCGGTGCGCCCGACTCATCGAACAGTCACTCCGGGATCCGGCGTTGCCATCACTCGAAGAGGTGCTCGAGACCGTGAAGGACACCGTGTTCAATCACCTTGTGCTCCCCCGTGCCCAGGAGGAGATCAACCGCGTCGTCCAGCGGGTGCTGGTTGACCGGGTGGTTGATCGAATCGTCGACCCCGGGACACCGCCGCAGGTGAGGTTTCGCCTCGAAGCGCTTCTCGCCGAGATCCAAACCACCGTCGAATCCGAGCTGGTCGATGCCGAGGGTGTGGAGCGAAGCCACCTGGCGACTCTGCGGGACGATCTCGTTCGGTTCAGAGACTTCCGCGATTGGGAGACCGGAGTTGTCGGTCGCGCCGCCGGTCCTCCACCGGGCGATCCCATCGGCAGCCACTCGGCAGGATGCTCGGCGTCACCGGCCGTATCTCAGAGCCGGTGAGTGTCAACTGAGTCTTCAACAGATCTAGGTTCTTCGGTTCAAGGATGTCGTCCCTTTCGATCATAGCCGGGACCGATTCTCCTCCTCAAGACAACGTCGACTGCCTGGGAGTTGCCGCCTCCGGGGAATGCTCAAGAACTTTTTCGTTCTTGAGACTAAACCATTCCCCTAACAGAACGTCTAACTGATAAGGGCTTTGGTTTCCATGGGAGGGGTTGCTTGATGCGATTCAGATTATTTGTGTTTCTTCTGGCTGTGATGACCTTCGGGGTGATCGGGTGTGCGCGGGAGAGCCGGCAACCGCCGTCTGCAGAGACCGCGTTCAACGAGATGTGGGACGTGCTCGATGAGATCGAGGCGCCCGAAGCCAGGGTCCCGATCCTCGAGACCTTCGTTGCCGACTATCCCAACACCGATCAATCGATCAATGCAATGCGCGATGTCGTTCACTACCGGACCGTGAAGCTCGATGATCTTCCGGGAGCGATGGAGACCGTTCGGCGGACCCAAGAACAAACCGAGGATCCGGAACTCCGATTCGAAATCGGGCTGTTGCTCCACGATCTCTCCCATCAGGCGGGGGAGGTTTCGGATCTCGGAGCCGTGGCCGATGAACTGGCAGCCCACCGCGAGCTCGGTTTTGTCGATCACCTCGATGTCGTCGAAGTCGGTGAGAAGAGCGGTGCGTGGGAGCTCATGCTGAAGCACGCCACCGCCATGGGAAGCTTCGCCAACGAGGCTGCCTTTCGAGCTGCCTATCCCGACGATGACTTCACCGAAGACCAGTTGACTCACTCGGTCAACCGCCGTCGTTCGTGGGTATTGGCATACCAGGGTGGTGCGTTGACCCGACTCGGTCGGTTGGAAGAGGCGGAGGAAGTGTTCCGGGAGGCCGAGGAGGTCCCGGCGGTCACGGACTTCGTCGGCATCCCGGAGACCCCACTCGACATCTATCGAGGGCAGGCCGCGTTGCTGCTTGGCCAACCCGAACGGGCGGCCGAGCTCTTTGCTCATGATGCGTTGATGGGTGGCGACCCGAGGGCGGTTGAGGGTCTGAGAGAGGCCTACCTCGCCGCGGGGGGCGAAGAAGAAGGACTCGACGACTACCTTCGTGCGACCCGAGAGCAGATTGCGCGGCCCCTGGGAAGTGTCACGCTCGCGAACTACGCCGGTGAACCCGTGGATCTGGCGTCAATGACCGGATCCGTGATGGTGATCTCGTTCTGGAACCCCGGTTGAGGCGGCTGTCTCGTGGAGTTGCCACGACTGCAGACCTTGTGGGAGAAGTACCGGAGTGAGGGAGTGGAGATCGTCGCCATCGAATCCAACCGCGAGACCGCGAAGGCCATGAGCTTCATTGAAAAGGCCGGCCTCGGTTTCACCTGCCTCGAGAACGGGATCGGCAATGCCGATGTAGTGGATCGCGTCTTTCGGGTTCAGGGGTATCCGACGTCATACCTCGTCGATCGACGAGGCCGGGTGATGTACCGGCACTTCGGATTCGACGATGGAGACGAGAAGAAGATCGAAGAGGAGATCCTCACGCTCTTGTGAACCCAAACGCAGGCGGGTACCCGTGGTTTAGGTACCATCCTTCTGGACAGCTCCTGGAGGGTGAGACATGTTTCTACGCATCGTGCTCGTCGGTATCGCAGTTGTGTTCACTTCGGGAATCGTTGCGGGCGCCGGCGAGCCGTCCCCCGAGACGATTCTCGAACAGGTCCGGGACTATCGTGTTCAGCACGAAGTCGAGATCGTCACCGAACTCGCCGAGCTTGTGGCGTTGCCCAACATTGCTTCGGATCTGCCGGCGATGGAGCTCAACGCCGAGGTGCTGACCTCTTCGCTCCAGGCCCGCAAATTCAAGGTCTCCCTGCTCCGTGCCGAGGGCGCCCCGCCGGTGATCTACGGCGAGCGGCGAAGCGAAGGGGCTGCCCGTACGGCGGTCTTCTACGCCCACTACGACGGCCAGCCGGTCGTGCCCGAACTCTGGCACAGCGACCCGTGGCAGGTCTTGATCCGTACGGGACGGATCGAAGAGGGCGCCGAGGACGTGGCCATGAGCGAGTTGAAGCCGCCCCTCGACCCCGAATGGCGGTTGTACGGACGGTCGGCCTCAGACGACAAGGTGTCTATTGTCGCGCTGCTCTCGGCTCTCGATGCCCTCGATGCGGCGGGGATCGCCCCGAGTATCAACATCAAGCTGGTGCTCGACGGCGAGGAGGAGCGGGGCTCACCGCACATCGCCGAGATCCTTCGCGCCAATCGCGAGTTGCTCGGGGCCGATCTGTGGGTCTTCTGCGACGGGCCCATGCACCAGACGCGGCTGCCCCAGGTGGTCTATGGCGTTCGCGGGGTGACCTCGGTCCACATGACGGCCTACGGACCCGCGGTCGCGCTCCACTCGGGCCACTATGGCAACTGGGCCCCGGATCCCGGGATGCAGCTGGTGTCGCTGATTTCCACCATGCGCGACGCCGATGGGAACATCACCATTGAAGGCATCGACGAGCTTGTCCGTCCGCTCGGTGAGACGGCAAGCGAGGCCATCGCGGCGGCGCCGCCTGTGGAGGAGGGGCTCAAGGACGCTCTCGCCCTCGGTTGGACGGAAGGTCAACCGACCCCGCTGGGCGTCCGGATTTCCCGCCCCGCCATCAATCTCCTGGGCTTTTCGGTGGGTGCGGTTGGGAGCAAGGCCAAGAACGCCATCTCTCCCGAGGCGAGGGCGGTGGTCGGTTTCCGGCTCGTGCCCGATGTCACGCCCGAGTCGATTCAAGAAGCCACCGAGGCGCATATTCGAGACCAGGGCTTCCATATCGTTCACTCGGAGCCCGACGAGGCGGTGAGGCAAGCGCATGAAAGGGTGCTCTGGCTCGAGTGGAAGAAGGGCTATCCCGCCCTGTGGACCGACATGGACCTCCCGGTCTCCAAAGCGGTGGCGCGAATCGTCGACGATGCCGTCGACGGACCCATCGTGCTCACGCCCGGGATGGGCGGGAGCCTGCCGCTCGTGGTCTTCTCGGAGATCCTCGGTGCGCCACCCATCGTGGTGGTTCCCATCGCCAACCACGACAACAATCAGCACGCGCCCAACGAGAACCTCAGATTGGGCAATCTCTGGCAGGGCATCGAGATCTATGCCGCGCTGATGGCGAGGTTGGGGGAGGGGTGAGGTAGCCCGCTGGGGCGAGACGTCCGAGGATCTTCAGATGCGTATCAACCTCTTTCGCTGAACCATAAGCGATGCGGTAATGGTGCAATTGATCCCGGCCTGATCGACCAGCGCCTTCAGCGAGGTTTGCAGGTACCGATGAGGCTGAACGGATCACCTGGTCTGCAATGGGTTTGAGTGGCGCAGGTACTCGCATTGCGAGAGAGATCGCGATTGCGGCTGCCTGGATGGCTTTGTCGTGGGCTTGGAAGCCTGTCGGTTGCTGTGTGTCGTGCATGGTTACCTCCGGGTTGTTCATGCATTCCCCAGAAGTCGTCGAGATGGCGCATGTCAAGGGTCGCCTTCGAGGCGACTTGTCTTGCCCTTGACATCCGCCATCTCGACGGCTACGCGTGGTTTCAAGAACAACCCGGAGGTGACCATGGCGGCTACGGTTGCGGCTACGGCTACGGATACGGATACGGTTGCGGGATCGGGCACGGGCACGGGCACGGGCACGGGCACGGGCACGGATACGGGCACGGGCACGGATACGGGCACGGACTCGGCTACGGCTACGGTTGCGGGATCGGGCACGGGCACGGGCACGGGCACGGATACGGACTCGGCCACGGCCGCCCCCAACATCCCTTCCCTCGTTGTCCTCGCCTCCCCGGATAGCCTATGGTAGGCGGGTCCCATTGACGGGGGATCCGCCTTTGCTCGAATCCTCCCGATCCTCACCGTTGGAGCCCTAGATGAAACGAACGATTGCCGTTGCCACCCTCTTCGCTGCGCTCATGGTCACCGATGTCATCGCCGGCGATTTTGCCGATGAGACTCTCCAGCTCATCGATGTCTTCCAGCTCGAGGTCGCCGCCGATCCCCGGATTTCCCCCGATGGGGAACGCATCGTCTATGTGCGGTCGTTCATGGACATCATGGCGGACAAGCGTCGCTCGAACCTCTGGATCGTCAACGCCGATGGTTCGGATCATCGCCCACTGACCACCGGCAGCGAGAACCACCACTCGCCGCGGTGGTCACCCGATGGCGACCGATTGCTCTACCTCTCCGGTGAAGAACACACGGCGCAGGTCTATTGCCGTTGGTTGGACACGGGTCAGACCGCGCGTTTGGCGCAGCTTCCCGGACCCGCGAGCGGGATCGCCTGGTCACCGGATGGAACCCGGGTAGCGTTCTCCATGCCGGTCCGCAGCCCTTCAAAGCCGTTTGTGAAGATGCCGGCCAAACCGAAGGGCGCCACGTGGGCGGATCCGCCGAAGGTCATCGACAAAGTCGTCTATCGGATGGACGGGATCGGCTATGTGCCGGACATGTACTTCCATCTGTTCGTGCTTCCCGCTGACGGCGGATCGCCGCGACAGATCACCACGGGCGACTTCCACCACCGGAATCCACGTTGGACGCCCGGCGGCGAGGCGCTGGTCTTCTCCGCCAATCGGCACGACGACTGGGAGTACCAGCCCCGCAACTCGGAGATCTACTCGGTGGATCTGAGCAGTCGGGAGATCACCGCACTGACCGATCGAGAGGGTCCCGATGCGGCGCCCGCCGTCTCGCCCGACGGGACGACGATCGCCTATCTCGGTTTCGACGATCGGTATCAGGGCTACCAGGTGACCCGGCTCTATGTCATGAACACCGATGGCAGCGGCAGCCGGGTCGTCACCGGTGATTTCGATCGCAGCGTCGACGATCTGATCTGGAGCCGCGACGGCGATGGCCTCTTCATCCAGTACGACGACCGCGGCAACACCAAGGTGGCGCATCTGAGCCTCGATGGTGAGATCGATGGCATCGCCTCCGATGTCGGTGGTCTGTCCCTCGGACGGCCCTATGCCGCCGGATCGTTCTCGGTGTCCGACGACGGCCGGATCGCCTTCACACACTCGCGACCGAGCCACCCGGCGGATGTGGCGGTGGGCCAACGCGGTGCGGCGACCCGGCGCGTGACCCATCTCAACGACGATCTCTTCG
>RCNG010001928.1_pt1 | contig 10320 bp, 4 predicted proteins | sample 2041371 | NCBI WGS metagenome assembly RCNG01 (sample SAMN09708227, study PRJNA481090) | Marine sediment metagenome, whole genome shotgun sequencing project. | biome: marine sediment; feature: ocean; material: sediment; isolation source: Sewage treatment plant 1 marine sediment (STP1) ... | reverse complement strand
GGTCCGAAGTTCATCACGGCAAAGCCCAAACGCAGATTCTGGAACCCTACCGTGTACATCCCTCCTATGTCGAACCCCCAGTTTGTCGCCGATACTTCCGCTAATGACTCCCGGACGAATCGGAAGTTCATTCCTGCCGCAAACTTGTTCGTCATCAGGCGCGCATACGTCAGCGTTAATGCAAATGAGTTCGCATTAAACGTCTCTCCAGTGCCGTCTGGCATCTCCTCTGTTGTCTCGTCTATGTGTCCCGACAGAAACGCCAACCCGCTTATCGCGAATACTCCGTCCATGGCAGGCATCGCCAAAGCCACGTCCTCCAGCGACATATCTACATACAACATCGTATGCGTGAACCCTATGGCCGTGCCTTCGATAAACGCTATGCCCGCGGGGTTCCAATACACACTCTCCAAGTCCCCGCCCAATGCACTCACCGCTCCGCCCAGGGCCACCGAGCGCGCTCCTCCTCCTATCGCCAGAAACTGGGTCCCTGCTCCTCCCAATCTAGCCCAAGCAGTGCCACTCACCACAAGGGACAATACTATCGCCAGAACTACTATCCTGTTCATGTCGCCTCTCCTTTGCAGTTTCATGACACCCTACCTCACTATCACGAACTTGCCCACCGCGGTCTTTCCACTCCCTCTATCTTCTACCTGATAGATGTACAGTCCGCTGGTGCACAACATCCGCTCCTCTGTCAACAGGTCCCATCTCTCTGTCCCGTCGTCTCCCTCCTCATCGTGCTCAAGCTCCCTGATCAGCAACCCCGACAATGTGAAGATCCTGATGCTGCACTCCGACGGCAGATGAGTAAAATTCACCCACCGGTTGTACTGGTTCGTATCCCACATCGCTCTCAAGTAGTATGGGTTCGGTACAACCTTAACCGCATCCAGACTGTAACTTGATTTGTCTGCCAACATATGAGCAGTCTCTATCCTGAATCCATCCCCGGGATAGAACGGCCTGATCGTCCTTATGTACAACGTGTCTGAAACCCCTGCCGGGCTGCTGTCGTCTTCCTCCATGTTCATGCTGAATTTCACTACTGCGTCGCGGGCGCTCCACGTCTCGCTATCCTGCAACAAGATAAAGATCTGGTCGTAAGAATCCCACTCAACCTTGTCGGGATCTCCCGCACTTGACTGGAACAGGTAGGTCTTGGCCGGAACTCCAAGTGTCAGATTGATCATGTGCCAGGGCACCGGGTCCCCGTCCACATCCGTTCCGCCTCCCGCTGGAAACGTCATGGCATAGTCATATGGCTCCAGTTTGGTCGAATACTGGTTCCAGTTTGACGAGGTAGGCGCCCAGGAACAGTCGCTCTCCTCGTTCCAGCCTATCTCGCTCTCCTCTACCCTGATCGCCTTCGGCGCCTTCAAGGCCGCCATCATACCATCCAAGGGTTGTTGATCCGGAAGTTCATCAGGATACGTGATCGTGCTCACCTGGGCGGCATTGTCGAAATCCCACTCCAGTATTGTCATCGTATCTGAAATCACAATCCCCTCATCCAGATCTCTCATGATCCACGCCCATGCCTGGTCGTCTTCCGGACCAACGCTCACACACTCCACCCGATAGTCATGACCGGTCAGGTCCGTTGGCTGCACGACATTCAGATAAAACTCTCCTGTGCCGAACGCAGGTGACACTCTCGTCCAGGCGGCAACGGGATCTTCCTTGTCCGTAGCCCTTGAGCGCGGTATCACCGAAACCTTTGACTGGGCTACGCTTGACTCCAGAGGCTCTATGTTCTCCGACGGAGATCCCTTGTCGTAAGAAGTCACCGCATAGTAGTACGTCAACCCGTTTATAAGGTTTTCATCCGTGTACGAATAGTACAATCCCGTCTGGTCTCCTAAGGCATTCCAGTTGAAACTGGCTATGTCGAACAGGTCTCCGGGACGAGGTCCGTAGTAGGTCCCTTCAGGATCATTGGGTTTCGGTGTGCCTTCGGTAATGTGAATGTAGAAACCGTCTATGTAGATCCTGGCTCCACTGTGCCATTTCCCCAGGAACTCATTGTTCTGATCCGGGATATCGTACGGAACTCCTGCTTCGTTCAATACACAGAAATCTCCGGTGAATACATCCTCCGCATCGGAACTGTACCGGTAGAGTCTCTGCTGGTCCGTGTTGAATACAGTGAAGAGACTGTCGGTCTGAAACTCCAGGGCGTAGTTATTGCCTACATAGGCTATTGTGTCGCTTCCTGTGCCGTAGAAATCGACAAACCCGAAATCCAGTTCGCTCCCGCCCCTTGCATATGTAACTTTGACCCTTTTCGTGGTCTGACTTCCCATAACGTCGTAGTCGGCCAGAAGCTCCCAGTTTCCTTCAACGCCTGTCAAACTGCGATAGATCCGATACCCTTCGAAGTCGGCCTCATTGGTTATCAAGTCCACCACGTCCTCGGGTGAATTGTCCCAGGAGATGTATACTTCCTGATCCTGGGGCGTGACTACGAAATTCGGAGACGGCGGAGGCGCCGTGCCCAGGTAACCCATCTCGAACTGCTGAACCGCACGCATGGTATTGTTCTTGAGTTCGTCCAGACTCTGGCCCATGACCACGGCAAATGTCACGCTCACCGTCTGTCCCGGCAGAAAGCTGAGATAAGGTCCGGAGCTGCTGAGATGACGAACGTCGTCGGCCTCCTCGAAAGTCTCAAAGAGATCATCATCCGGATCATCCGGGATCCCGAAACCCCGAAGCTCGGCGAACTTCCGGTCGTCTTGATCGGTCAGGTCACATTGCCCCTCAGGCCCTTCCCGGGTCCAAGTAGCGAACGAGGTCAATCCAAAAGGCTCGTCAGTAATAGGATTGATTGGCGTTTCACAGTAGACCACCCCGATATATCCCGCCGCGGTGGCCCATCCCGGCTCGTTGAAGTTGGAATCATAGGTGTAGCCGAGATTGAGATTTACATCAAAACCGATGAGGTCGTCGTTGGGGCCGACACCCTGCTCCTCGAGTTCGCCCGGGCCCACATCATTATCCATAAAATAGCCCACATAGAGACTGTCGATGGAGAAGTCGGTCTCGTTGGTTACCTTGTAGTTTATGAAGATTACATTAGCGGCCGGCCCATAGCTCCACGAATGGGTCCGCTGCTCCAGCCTGACCCCCACAGGATCGATGTCGTAGCCGTTCGAGGGATAGAGCCAGTAGCCCACCGAATCCGCTATGTCCGCCGGAACATGATCCCCAAGCATACAGTAGGTGTCCATCTCCGAGATAAAATCTGTTGGTTTCAGGTCATAATCACTGGTCCCGAATGCGGCCCTCCTGCGCTGATTGATGGACGCGGTATCCGTGTGAGCATAGTAACGGTAGCCCTGGAAATCGGCATCGTTGCCCCACTCGATCTGATATGATTTCCGCTCTTCTCCAGGCTGAACGAAAAGCGGAAGACCATCTTCGATTGGAGGCACATACTGGTTGGACGCCCATAACGGACTCACGGGCGTAAAATCCGGATCGTAGGCGCCGGTAGCTACGATAGGGACCCGAACCGTGTCCGGACCAACTACCTGCGCCACCTTCCCTCCAACCCAGATCCCGGTTGAAAAGTTGTAGAATTGACGCGACCCTGCGGGCCATTCGCAGCAGAAAGCATTCCAATTGGTGCTGTTCTCGGGCCACGTACCGTCGTAGCCTTGCCAATCCCCTGCCGGTTCATGCAACCCCAAGAGCGCCGCATTGTTTACCGTGAACGATCTCAGTTGGCCTACTCCCGCCCAGGTGACCCTCACCGGGTAAAGTTCATAGCTTCGCTCCGTGAGCGAATCCGTGGGCGCCAAAGCCGGCGGCGAGAACCCTGGCTGAATCCCAACCGGCCGCCGCATCGCCGCCCCTGCAACACCTATAGACAGGATGCAGAGGGAAACCGCCATCAATCTGGTTCCTCTTGAAAACATCTTCAATCCTCCTAGAAGCCGACCGTAACTCCAACGGCCATTGTTCGCGGGGCGCCATAGTTGATGGGATCCTTGACGTAGACTGCCCAGTCTGCTACCGCCGCTTCCCACTGCTCTTCCGTGGCATAACTCTCACGCGTGGGCTTATAGCCGTCATCGTCCGGCTCTCCGGTGACTGCGTATACGTCGTCCACATTCTCCCTGTCAAACAAATTGCGGACGTCCAGAAATATGCCGAAATCCATTGTGCCCGCCGTGAAGTATTTGTCTATCCGAAGGTTCGTGATCTGCCGTGATGAAAGCCTCCGCGATCCGATCTCACCCGGATTGCCCCTGGTATCCGTCGGCGTGTACGGCGCCCCTGTGGAAAGACTGAACTGCAGGAATGCGTTGATATCTCCCAACGGCCGAAATCCTGCCAGCTCCGGGCCAAAGTCCTGGGGAAGGCCAAAGTTCAGATTAGCCTTCAAGCTGTGGGTTACATCGAATTCGAGAGGATACTCTCTTTTCGGAAGCGGTGTCTCGGTGTCTCGGAACAGTTCGTAGAACTCTCGTGATGAGCTGCCCGAGCCCTTGGCATCGAGATATGAGTAAGTAACTGTTCCCGATAGATAGTCGGACGCCCTCTTTGTCAGGCTCAGATCCACCCCCTTGACCACCGCGAAGTCCTCTATGAGAAAGATCGTGTAGAACACCGGGTTCTCGAATAGGGTCGACGTGATTTCTCTCGTGGCCAATAGATCGTAGACATCTTTGTAGTAGGCCGCAATCTCTCCGGCAAGGTCCGGGGTAAACCCATGCTTTATTCCCACTTCATATGCCACCGTCTTCTCCGGTGGAAGGTCCGGATTGCCCAGAAGCGGCACTCCGCTGGTTACGTCCGCCTTCAACGACTGGTACAGCTCGCCAAGTTCTACAGGCTGGAAGAAATGACCGTAGGACGCGTAAAGTATGCTCTTGTCGGTTGCCGCGAACGATAACCCGATCCTGGGGCTGAATTGGTGTTTTGGACTCGTCTCTGTTGAACCCCTGTTCAGATCCTCCATGTCCACGAAGTAGTCGGCATTGGAATCGAAGTAATCCCATCTCACTCCAAGATTCACCGTAAGATCTTCGTATTCGATCTTGTCCTGGATAAAGGCGGCAATATTAGTGGGTTTCATCTTGTAGCGATCGCTATATGGATTGTCATTGTAGAACTGGAGCTCCGTCAGCTCCAATGTGCTCTTCCGTACGAAGGCGCCACCTTTCAGCTGGTTGGATTTACCCATCTGATGGGTGATCGAGAAGTCCCCTGTGTAGTGAGTGGTGTTCCGGTCGTGCCACCGCGGGATCCATCCATAATAAAAGTGCCGGTACTCGTCTCTGTCTCCCCTGTCCCAGTTGTCGATATCTCCCTCATACGAAGAACTGCGATGTCTGTCGCTGTTCGCTATCTCTTCCAGGTACTTATCCGCATCAAATGGCCTGTACTCTATTGCCGAGGAATCACTGCTAAAATCCCAGTACCCGGTGTCGTACCACCGCAGGTTCAGTGCCGTTTTCTCGTGGATCAGGTTATCCCAGCTGAGAATTTCTCCGGTGGTACTGTCGAGAGTGCACCACTCCAAACCCTCGTAGTACCTCTTCCACACCTCCTCGTCTGTCATGGGGCTTCCGTCTTCATCGGTCCCATGCCATTTCTGGTTCTCTATGTCGTACCAGGCCCAGGCGCCATCGTCGTAGTACACCGAATCCATGGCTTCCCCGACCCACTCCATGTCGCCGCCGATCACTCGCCAGTCGTTGTAGTGTGTCCCGTCCTGGGATGCATATCTCCTGTAGGTGTTGAAACGAGCCACGTTCATCGTGTAAAACGTATTCGAGCTGACCGTATGCGTCAGCGTTGCTCCGACCTGCAGATTCCCGTTCTCAACAAAAAGATAGTCCTTGACCCAATCACCCTTTGAACGCACGTGATTGTATACGTGATATTCGTTGTCCGCCCAGTTCCCCGAGAGCACAAACTTCATGGCCGGGGTGACTCTCAACCTCAGCTTCCCCGTGCCGCTCCACTGCTTGCGGTCGTTTGATGGCTTCGGCAGTATCCCGGGAGTCCTATTATCGGTATCTTTGAATGCCCCCGAGAAGAAAAAACTCCCTTTGTCCCCAGTGAGCGGCACGGGGCCGCCCAGATTGAAGTTAACATCATTGGATCCGTAGTCGTATCTCTCCCCTAAAACATCATTTGTATAGTACTCAGCCCCGCCGTGGAGATTACTTCCGCCCTCTTTCGTTATAATATTGACGACTCCCGACATCGCCTCCCCAAACTCAGCGTTGAAGCCACCCGAGAGCAGCGTCATCTCTGCTATGGCATTGTTATCAATGGTGATCCCGCGCCCCATGGTGACCGGATCCGTGGTGTTCACTCCGTCAACCACGTACGTGACCTCTCCTGCTCGCCCCCCTCGGACATGCATACCGCTGGAACGCGCTCCACCTGTCTCGGAAACCCCCGCCTGAGCCGCCAGCACGTCTTCAAAATCCGAGACCGGCATCGCCTCTATGGCCTCCCCGTCAATTATCTTGGTGCTCGCTGTGATGCCCTTGTCTACCATGGGCCTCTCCACAACAATCTCCACAATATCCATGGTTCCCACAACTTCGGTGCTCATCTCCATATCCATGTGCGTGCTCATGTCCGCGGATACCCAGACCCCGACGATAGAGATGTCTCCGTAGCCCATCATCCGGCCTATCAGTGTCCACCGGCCTACCGGCACATTAATGATGAAATACTCGCCGGTCGCGTCGGCCGCCGCACCCATTGCCGTGCCCTCTATGAGCACATTTGCAAAAGGTATGGGGTCTCTGGTCTCTGCGTCGCGCACGGTTCCCATGATCTTGCCGGTTGTTCCAGCTTGTAGCTGGCCGGAGATCATAGAGAGCATAACGACAAACAGAACCACATTCCTCATCATGTTCGCACCTCCTGAGTGGTTTGTGCATTTATGAAGCTTTTCTGACAAGCTAGGCCGACCTAAGCACGTGTCAACGTCTTGCGTAATCGAGCTATCGAGATGACATTTCCTCACACGGGATCGCCATGATCAGTCGTCGACACCCTCCAGTCATGGACTAACCCGGACTTCTCACCGGCTTTCGAAGCGAAACGGACGAGATGGCTGTGGCTGCAAGGCTTGTGACCGCCACGTGAGTACCGTTCCCGCGTGAGGCCACGTTGCCGCGTCCAACGCGGCTCACGTGGCACGTGACAACATGGTCACGGGAAAGACCCCGCAGGCGTATCCTCTTTCCGCCAGCTGGCGGAAAGCAGGCACTGCCATATCGGCGGTTGCAGCCGAAAGTTGGTGAAAAATTCGGGCTAAATGCGTCCGTAGATCTCCTCAAACTGCTCTACGGCTCTATCCCAGGTGAACTGTGAGGCAACTTCTCTAGATTTAACACCCATGCGTTCGGCCAGATACGAATCTGCGGCCAAGGCATTCAAATGCTCCGCCCATATCCCCGCTTCAGGAGGCATCACCCATCCGTTCTCCCCCTTGACGATGAGCTCTTCAGTTCCGCTTACAGGCGAGGCCAAGATCGGCAAACCACTGGCGGCCGCTTCGAGACTCACTAGACTGAACGCTTCGTAGAGACTCGGCATCAGAAGGGCCAGGCCTGTTCTGTACAGGGAAGATGTGTCTGCCACGGGACCTGTGAAATGCACGCGTTGGTTTACGCCGAACTTCTTTGCCAATTCACCGTAGAAAGAAACGGGTCCTCTTCCCGCCACCACGAGATGGATCCTGCCATCACATTGCGCCAAGATCTCCAGAGCCTGGGGCAATCCCTTCCGCGTCCACTCACCACCAACAAAAAGTGCATAGCTGAATTTCGGATCGAGCCCTAACCGAATCAGGGTCTGTTCACGCTCTTCCGGCCCTCCAAGCTTGAAAACATCGAGATCAACGCCATTGGGCACTACCTCGATGGAGGCGGGGGGCGTCCCGTAGAGCTCTATCACTTCAGTAGCCGTTCCATGGGACACCGGAGCCAACACACCTCTTGGATTTCGGTAGAGTTTCTCTTCGATCCTCGAGGCCAGCCAATAGTGAGAAGACCAGGATGCGTATTGTCTCGCGCTCAGCTCACTTCTCAACTCCTGAGAGGCTTTCAAAATCGCCCATTTCGCCTTCACCACCGTGTGAATGCTCGAAACGTCAAAACCAGGGCAGTTGGGACCTTGAGAATGGACTATATGGTCCGAGAGGGATCGAATCCTGACCCCTGCCATGCAGTAGAATCCGAGATAGGTGATCGGCGCAGGCCCGGGCAAAATCCCTATCTTCTCCCACTTGATCAATCCCGGGGCTATATCTGCCAATGAGTGTGAGACAACTGTAACCTGATGTCGTTTTGCCAGTCGCCTCGCCCACTCCGCTACGCACCGTTCATGCCCCCCACGCAGATGGCAGTGCTCAACAACAAAAGCGATCTTCATTCCGCCAGCCGGCGGATTGCGGCCTATGGCTGCTTTATTTTGGATCATTTGAACATTTGAGCTATTGACGGAAACTCCGAACACGCCACCAGCAACTATCCTGCACGCAGCCTGCTTCCACCAGTACCTGCTCCCTCTCCGGGAATAGACTGTCGGCAATCTCAGGCTCTCTTGCCCACATGAACACCGGTCCCCTCAGCCATGGATCATTAACCGGATAATGGAAGAGATTGCCCTCATCCGAGAGAAGGACTGTTCGATCATCAAGATTTAGATCGTTCAAGCATCGGCGCTCCTCGAGTGCTTCCTGCACGAAGTCGTGCAACACAGCCTCTCGCACGGGCAAGAAACCAAGATGAGCAAAAACGATGGCCAAAGGCACATATTTGGCCATTATCGACCCTGAACGCGCGGCCGCGCTCCAGCCTATAGCCGAGAGAAGCAGGAGTGGGAAAATCATCTCCTGAAAACGTAACGCTCCAGTTGCCAACTGCCCGGGATGCCAGTAGAAAAAGTATGCGAGCGCCACAAAACCCACAAAGAGTACAGCCGCCCTTCTTAGGGCTAAGGGAGCTTCCCGGAAACCCGATTTCAATAGGATAAGTGAAATGGGCCAACCCAAAAGCCAGAAATTCAAAAGAAACACATTCCTGATCAAATGGGCAAACGCCTTGCCGGGCCCAAAACCATCCTTGAAGCCCATAGCACTCGGTTCATATATCTGGAAGGGAAAAGTAAACGCACTTCCTGTGGTCAGTTGGTTATGGATCAGAGCAAGGACGATCCCCACCACTGCCCCGGGCAGCAAACGTCTGATACTACCAAAGCCCGCTAAGGCAATTGCCGCGAGAATGACCCCAATCCCGGCCACGAGCCTGACATTGAGTAGAATCCCTATGGCTGCCCCGGCAAGGTAGATGGCTCTTTCTTTGCCAAGCGGGGCTGCAATCAGAAGCCAGAATACCAATGAAACTAGTAGGAGCGACGAAGTCTCAGACACCAGCGTTGAGCCGGTCAGGAGAAGCATCGGGCTTGTCATCGCCAAGAGTGACGCGAGAACGCCGGCCTCGTGCCCCGCAATATGCCTCGCCGAAAGACCCAGAAGAAGGACAACAATACCGGTGAACAACGCTGGAACGACTGACGGTGATCCAAACAACAGTTTTCCCAGCGCGAGAAACAGGCTGTGGCCTGGTTGATGGTGCCCGAACCATTGTGCCCCATGTATCAGTATGCCGGGAGCCCAGAACAGGTGCGCGGAAGGTGGAACAGGCGCCGTTATTCCTCCTTTAGCGAAAATTGCCGCTTGGAATAGATACTCATCCTCATCGCCTGGAACAAATGGCAGGCCTGAAAGGACTGTTCTTCTCAAAATCAAGCAGGCAACTGTTGCGATCAAGGCAGGAATCCAGACAGGAATGCGACCAATTCTGGGAACCGATTCAATATTGGCAGCCACGAAAATCGTTACACCGAAAAGCAGAATCTGCCTTCCCATCTCTTCAACAAGAGAAAGAGTCCCACCGGAATCTCCAAACCACGGATAGAGGACGAGCCCCAGGCCAAAGCCTGCTGCAATATATGGTAGCTTCATTCGGAGCTCCTAGTTCGTTCCCGCGTCAAAACCCCTCCCGTCGGCTAACTTGCGGGGCAAGGATCCTCTGCTGCGTTCCAGCTCCTCGCCGTATCGCAGAGGATACGGCTGTGTCGCGGCGCCTTGCATACGATCTTGCCGCGCTTCGTTATCCTCGGTCCAGAGTTTCGACACGGAAACTAGTTCCGTTTTTCACGTGTCGGGTGTCGCGTGTCGGATTACTCAATCCTGAACAGTAGCGGGAGACTTGCGTACGTGGGAGGGTCCGTGCCCGGGGTCGTTACGGTTCCGACTCCTCGTATCCTCCC
>RCNG010005016.1_pt1 | contig 10325 bp, 8 predicted proteins | sample 2041371 | NCBI WGS metagenome assembly RCNG01 (sample SAMN09708227, study PRJNA481090) | Marine sediment metagenome, whole genome shotgun sequencing project. | biome: marine sediment; feature: ocean; material: sediment; isolation source: Sewage treatment plant 1 marine sediment (STP1) ... | reverse complement strand
CCCGAGACGTAGACGACTCCGTCAGAACCGCGTCGTTTGAGTTCGTACGCGATGCCGACCGCATGGGGATACTGCGTCGCGATCACGGACGAATGGGTGAAGAGATTCAGGTCCGGCTCGGACCAGTGGTTCGGCATCTGCCGGCCGCCTGATGTGGGATCGGCCGCCTTGGCGAATTGGCCGAGGAAGATGTCTTCGGCCGACACTCCCAGACCGATGTTGAAGGCGATATCGCGGTAGTACGGCAATGACCAATCGCGCTCCGGATCGAGGGCGGCGGCGATACCGATCTGCGTGGCCTCGTGACCCGACACAGAAACGACGAACGGGATACGACCTTGCCGGTTCAGGGCCCAGATCTTCTCGTCGAGGCGCCGCGAGATGAGCATCTTGCGGTAGAGATCGACGAGGTCCTCTTTCGTCAGTCCAAGGCCGAAGTGGTCGATCCGGCTGTCGAATCCTGTGGTCACGACGCTCCTCTCACTTCTCGCTTCGCGGCTTCCTGTAACGGAGATCTCCGACCTGATCGATCCTTCGCTGAGCGAACCTCACGGCAGCGTCATGCGTGTTGACACCGTCGCTCTCGGCTGTCTTGAACACGGCAATGAGGTTGTCGTGGATCCGATCAACCATGGCTCCGGCGCGTTCTGCCGAGTAACCGCCGGTCTCAGCCGCGATGTTGATCACGCCGCCCGCGTTCACGACGAAGTCCGGGGCATAGAGGATGCCTCGCTCGACGATCCGCTTGATGTCGCTGTCAAACGCAAGCTGGTTGTTGGCGCAGCCGGCAATTGCGAGACAACGCAGGCGAGGGATTGTCGCTTCGTTGAGTGTGGCGCCGAGGGCGCACGGGGAGAAGATGTCGCACGCGACGTCGTAGATTTCGTCGACCGAGACCTCCGTCGATCCGTAGGTTTCAACGGCATGCGTCATCGAGTCAGCGTTGGCATCGGTGACAACCGTCTCTGCGCCGACCTCAGTGAGACGTCGCGCGAGGTCCATTCCGACCTTCCCGACACCCTGAATTGCGATGCGGCGGCCCGCAAGGTCAGCCGATCCCCAGAGGCGCTCTCCGATCGCGCGGAACGAGGCCATGACCCCGCGTGCGGTGGCGGGGGATGGGTCGCCCGATCCACCCTCTGAGAAGGGGAGGCCTGAGACCCAAGGGGTCTCTATGGCAATCAGCACCATATCGTCGGTCGTCGTCCCGACATCAGCCGCCGTGACGTATCGACCGCCGAGGGAGTCGACGACGCGCCCGTATGCACGGATCAGACGCTCGCTCCGGATCGTGGCTGGGTCACCGATAATCACGGCCTTGCCCCCGCCGAGGTCGAGACCGGCGGCGGCAGACTTCAGGGTCATTCCCTTGGAGAGTCGAAGGACGTCTCGCAGCGCCGCTTCTTCGTCGGCATATGGATAGAAGCGAGTCCCGCCGAGGGCGGGACCGAGGGATGTGTTGTGAATCGCGATGATCGTCCGCAGTCCACTCTCGCGGTCTGCGCCAAAAAGCACTTCCTCATGGGATTCGGTACCGATCGCTTCGAATACTCCCAACGCGGCTCCTTCCGACGTACCGTCAAGGACACGGTTCGAGATGTAGATAGATTCTACCTGAGACGTTCCCCATCAGTTCCGGGACCCTCGCCGGTACCATCGCTCGATGATCAGTACGGCCTACCTCAGGGTTTTCGTCGCCGGCGACGCCGCCGACACCGAACCGTACGACGACGCGCTCGCCGACGACAACCCGGTCCGATCTGATGGCCGATTCGTTTGGGACGAATCGCTGCGAGAGGATGCCTTCGTAACGATCTGGAACGGTGTCTCGTACATATGCCCGCGCAACACCCGGCTCCGGATGGTTGAAGGCGTGCTGGCTTTCTCGGGGACGTATCCGAAGATTCCGCTCGTGGGCGAAGATGAGCGCAAGTCGTTCAAGCGAGAGTTGGCTGGTCTTCGCTCCGCCGGCCGGAGAAGTCACATCCTTGCCTCCCCTTGGCATGTTCCGTTGCGCTGGTTCGGTGCGTTCAGTCCCTCTGAACGGGAGATCTACGGGCGCCGCGACGGTCTCGGGATCCGATACCGGACGGGCCTCGGTGAGGCCGTCGATCGCATCGGTTGGGCCGTCCGCGTGCTCGACGGCGCCGGGTTTCCCGAGCCGGTCATCGACCAGGTGCGTGATCTCGAGCAGTGGCTGGCGGAGTTCCCCGCCGGATCGATGCTGGAACTCGACTACGCCTCCGTGGCGGGCCACTTCGCCGATACGGATCTCACCTTCGACGAGTCCGCAGAGGACGTTCGCCGGAGTCTCGAGGCGCTCGAGAGCGGAGACGGGGATGAGTCTCGCGCCGCATACGGAAAGGTGTCCAGACGATGGGCCGGCCGTCAGGCGCTCACGTTTGCAAACTGACGCTCGCGCGCCCGTGCCGATCATCGGGATGGACGGCTTGGGTATCCTCTGCACTCCTTCGAAAGGACCGACATGACCAGCGACTACCCGGCCGTACCGGAACCCGTTCCCTCCGAATCACGCGGCTGGGCAACAGCAGCGCACCTCGTTCCGTTGATCGGGCTCAGTTTCATCGGCCCACTGGTGATCTGGTTGATCAAGCGCGACGAAGACTCGTTCATCGAGTACCACGCACGAGAGGCTCTGAACTTCCAGATCTCTCTGATCATCTACGTGATCGCCTCGGTGCTCCTCATGTTCGTTCTGATCGGATTCGTTTTGATCTTCGTCGTTCTGATCTTCGCCCTCGTGGTGATGATCATCGCCGGGATCAAGGCCGCGAACGGTGAGTTCTATCGGTACCCACTGACCCTTCGCTTCGTCACCGGCTGATGGGCGAAGACGCCGCAACCTGGAAGTTCGTCGTCGGGTACCTCGTGTGGCTCCTTGCTTCAGCGGCGATCGCTCTCACTGCCGGTCTGCTTGTAGGGGCTGTCGCGACGACCTTCGGAGTCGAGTTCAACTCTGAGGGCCATCAGCGCTTGATAACGATCATCGCCGCGATCTGCTTCGTGCTGCTTGCGGTCATTCCGTTCGTTGTGAAGCGCCGGGTGGACCGTTCTTCTTTGGAGGCCCAAGGCTGACGATCACCGCGTTGGTGAGTCCTTCGATAACGGTTGCCCCATTGGCCGAAGACGCCCGTCAGGTGCCCCAAACGACCTCGGGCTGCTCGGATGCCACCGGGGCTGTGATGGTTTTCGGGCGCGTGTTCGTGTTCTCGGCGGCATACCATCTCCACATGGATCGAAACCCGCTGCCCCGGATCTCAGGCGTGTCGTGGCGCCCACTCGTCCCCGATGACGCCGTGGCGATGGCGGATCTCCACAACGCCTGCAATGCGGTTGATCGGACGTTCCTCACGACGCCCGGTGAGATGGCGGAAGAATTCGACCGCTTTGGAGAGGATGCCAACACCGATTCGATCGGTGCCTTCGGACGGAACGGAGAGATGCTCGCCCTCGGATGGTCGCTAGTACCGAAGACCGGCAGAACCGAGCATCGCGCCTTCGTCTGGCTGCTCGTTCATCCGGGCGTGCGCGGCCGAGTCGAAGACGAACTTGTCCACTGGATCGAGGCAGTGGGGACTAACCGTCTGCGGTCGTTCGACGGCGAACTCCCTTGCTCTCTCTACCGCTACGACATCTACGAGTGGATGACCGACGAGCAAGACCTCTTCGAGCGACACGGGTACGATCGGGTCCGCTACTTCACCGAGAATCCGTGACTTGTCGCTCCCCATTGAGGATGCGCCACTCGATGATCACTGGACCGCGCTCCGGTGGTCGAAGGAGACAGTGGCGGACTCGCTCGAGGTTCACAATGCGGCGTTCGAGGACCACTGGGGATCACAGCCGTTCGGGTTGGACCACTGGGAGTCGTTCCACGCTGGTGACTTCTTCTTGCCGGACACGTCGTGGGTCATCTACGACCAGGAAGCACCGGTCGCGTACATGTCGTGTTCGAAGTACCCCCACGATTGGGCTGATCGGGGGCGGACCGAAGCGTGGATCGAGGGTATCGGTACGATCAGGAGCCACCGCGGTCGCGGGATCGCTTCGGCTCTCATCACGATGGCCCTGAGGGACTTCAAGAGCGATGGCATGGAGTACGCCGTGCTCGGGGTCGACTCGGAGAGCCCGACAGGGGCGAATCGCCTCTACGAACGGCTTGGGTTCGTGCCGGAGAAACGGATGATCACGTACCGCAAGTCGGTCGGCTGACGTCGTTTGTGCCTACGACCAGGCCACGAGACACAGCCGATGCTTCTGGGGCCTCAGACGCGACGGACCCCCCTGCGGTGCAGAGGGTTCGATTCGTGGTCAGGGGCAGGTTCGAACTGCCGACCTCTGGCTTTTCAGACCCATAGTGGATGTCGCGCTTCGTCCCAGTACGGGTCACGGGGTGCCATTTCGTTGGATTTGTGACACCCAGCGCGATGTACTGAAACCCCGTGAATTCGCCGAATGGCACCTGGAGGGCACCTGTGAGCCGATTTCGGCACGCTGGGTCTCAGGGCCGCTGGTAGGCGAGGTGTGCGAATACCGAGGTCGTGGCGGGGCCGGTGCGGCCGGGTTCGATCTGGCTAGACGTCGGAGCTAAGCCAGAAGGCCATTGCGTGTGCTTGATGACCATGGAGGAGGAGGAATCGAGTGGAGTTTCGTGCGCTGGGCCCGCTGGAAGTCGTCCATAAGGGTCGGCCGCTCGATTTGGGTCCCCACTAACAGCGGTCATTGCTGGCGCTTCTGCTGATACACGCGGGAAGCAGATCGTCGCGGCTTCGCCTTCCCCGAGGCCACGTCGTGCCCGCGCCTCCCAGGTCCGACATTGCGCCTCTTCGAGCATGAAGTCCAGCACCCCGAGCCGCTCACGAGCGCCACGGAGGATCCCCGCCGCCGCGGCGTAGTCGCCGGCTGCCAGAGTCAGCAGCCCTTCGCCTGAGGTCCGCAACGCCCGGACGATCGGGCTTGCCTCGTTCTATCGTGGCGCTAGCCCGCCGAGAACACCGCGGCCCACCACAGCGCCGGGGTACCGACCGGGCCGTTGAGCTGGCGCCACAGGTCTGGTCCGGTGAGCGCCTTACCGTGGGGTGCGATGAACGCGTGGATTTCGGCGCCAAGCGGATTTTCCAGCGCTGCCCCGGTGGACGGATCCTGTCCCAGCCGCACAGCTCCCGCGAACTCGATTTCAGACTCGTCGGCGACGCGCCCGTCTGCCTGGTACATCCCGCCCTGAGCGGCCGCGTCTGCCGTCAGGTCATCGGCATCGCAGGCACTGTCGGTGCATAGGTCCGGGTTGTTGAAGACGGCCACCCACAGCGTGAAGGCTTCCGGTTCGTCTTCGCTGCCTGGGGAAACCTCAGGGTGCGGGGTGCTCCACGGCGGCACCATTTCGGCGACCGGGTACTCATAGCTGCCCGGAGGCGGAGTGGGGACCGTTTCGCGCAAACGAATCCCGTCTGCGGTACGCACCAGCTCGGCGCCGTCGACGGCCAGGATGGACTCGCTAGCGCCTTGCTCCATTACGTTCGAGACTTCTCCCTTGGCCTCATCCCCTCCGCAGGAGGTCAACGCCAATGTCGCCACCACCAGGCCGATCCCAGCGGCTTTCGACTTCCGGCTCGATCTGATGGCGGCTTTTCTCGAGGTTGGTGGCGAAATCGTTTGGTTCATGATGCGGGACTCACAATCACTGGTAGGAAGTCGGCAGGGAAGTACGTCGGTTCGAGGAAGAAACAATTGGGCACGAACGGCGTGCCGTCCATAACAGCGGAGACCGCCGTCGATGCCTGCGGCGCTGTCAGTGACAGGGCAAGCGGCTTGCCCAACGACGGCGGAATGCCGGTGGCTGCCTCTCTGGCGAGCTGATCCAGCCCGGTCCCGAGTGCAATGGGGCTGACCGCAATCCCGCCGACTTGGTCGGTTTGACTATCCATGCGAACGATCACGCGATCGCCGCGCGGGATCCGGATCCGGCCGTCGATCTCCTCGGCGCCTTCGACTTTGGTTACCCGGCAGAAGTCGCTACCCAACACCATGTGGATGGTGACATCGGCATCGTACTGCCAATCGGGACCAGCTTCCGCATAGGGCGGTAGCGGAATGTGGTCTATCAACATCTCACCCTCCATGATGAGGACCTGGCCGAGGATGCCCAAAGTATCGAGATGGCCTCCGGTATCCGCCAGTCCTACGCCGTCTTCAACGAGCCCGAGTTCGACATCGCCCGCCGGCAATTCGCCCGCAAGGAACGCTTCGACGGTATTGACGACTGCCGAGTCGTAGCGCTTGATTGCCGAGGCGAGCACATATGCACCGTCTTCTGCGGAAGGTGTTGTCAGCGCCTGGTCGACCTCGGAACCGATAACCCACAGGTGCCGATCGCCCGTCGACATCTCTCGGGCGGCCTGGAGGATGCCGGCACTCGAATTGCCTGCGTTGTGATAGATGACGTCGACGCCCGAGGCGTACATCTCGACCGCCAACTGGTAGGCGAGGTCGGGGCTTTCGTTGCCCTTGACCCAGGGCACGTCCACCGGGCCGAGGTAGCGAGAGTCGACCTTCACTGCGGCGTCTTCAAAGGTGGCCCCGCGCTCAAAGCCGACCCGCGAGCTTTCAGTGACGCGTGTTTGAAATCCGCCGATGAATCCGACGGTCGCGGACTGCGATGCCAAAGCGGCGGTGACGCCTGCCAAGAATGCGCTGTCCTCGACCGCAAAGTGCATCTCAGTGATGTTGGCGGCAGGGACCTTGATCAGCACAGGGTCGATGCCGACGAATCGGACGTCCGGGTATTCGGCGGCCACTAGCTGCACCTCCTGGTCGAAGTCGCTGCTCACGACGATCAAGTCCGCACCGGTGCTGGCGAGCTCACGGAGGTCGGCGACCGGGTCGATGAGCGGCTGGCGCTGCTCGATATCCACCTCGAATTGGTCAGCGGCAGACGCCACGCCCGCCACCATCAGATCGTTGATGCCGAAGTCCCCGGTCGCACCGTGGACCGCAACGATGCGGGGTGGGTTGCCGGCGAAAGCGGCAATCAATGAAGCCACGGCGACCACGCTCAGCAGCGCCCCGGCGACGGCCCACCCGCGCAAGCGACTCTTGGCCTGCCGGTCGAGCTTGGACTCGCGAGCGGTCCGCTCGGCCTCGGCGGCGAGCTGCTCCTCCCGCTGGGCGATAGCGTCGTCGAGGAAGTGCTGCTCGCGGCTCGTCAAACGCAGCGTGCTGCTGTTGGCCCACTTCTCGTAGTCGGAGAGTCGCTTACCGGACAACAGATAGTCCGCCTTCTCCTCGGCGGCGTGCCACTCGCCGAGCGCGGTCAGGAAGCGAGCGTGGCGGATGACGTCGTCGCGCCCTTCCTCGATCCATTCCGTCAGGCGCGGCCACTCGTGGAGCAGCGCCTCGTGGGCGACTTCGACGGTCGGTGAGCCGCTGGCGTAGTCACGGTCGAACGTCAACAGGCGGAACGCTGCGAACTTGTCGAGGACCGACTGCAAGTCCACAACGTCCTCAACAATGGTGACGATTTCGGAGGCGGCCACACGCCGCCTGCTCCACGCTCCGGCCTCGGCGATCGTCACTAGGCGCAGGAAGAGCTGCTTGCAGGCAGTCTGCTCCGAAGGGGTTAGCCCCAGATAGATCTCTTCGGCACGCCGGGTGATAGCGCCGCCGACACCCTGCATCTCTTGATATGCCTGGGCCGTGAGTAGGGCGCCAGCTCTTCTGTCGAATAGTTCGGTGAGAGCGTATTGGAACAGCGGCAGACCGCCACTCTGGCCTACAACGTCGCTGAGCAGCCTGTTCAGCAATTCGGGTTCGAACTCAACACCGGCGAGCTCGGCCGGGCCCTCAGCAGCCTCTTCCAGCTCGTCTGGCGTCAGCGGCACAACGTTGATGATGCTGTCGCCAAGCATCGCTGCAAAACTGCCGTAGGCGAGCGGCCGATCGTAGAAGTCGGCGCGCAACGCGAGAGCGACGACGATGCGGTTGTGTGGATCGGTCAGTGCCACTTCGAGGTTGCGAACGAACCGTAACCGCTCCGGCTCGGATTCGACGAGAGTGAACAGCTCCTCGAACTGGTCGATTACCAGCAGAAGACGACCAGAGTGTTCCGGCAGTAGCCGTAGTCCGGCTCGGAGTAGTCCGTCCTCTGAATGGTCGAGGAGCTCCGCAAGGCTCTCGGGGGAATCGAGTGTTGATCGCAGCAGCGCCACCTCCAACTCCCTGAACGGGTGCGACCCGGGAACCATCTGAGCGACGAGCCAGTCGTCGGGATCGCCGACCGCACCCTTGCGCATCGTCGGGATCAGGCCGGCGCGCAACGCACTCGATTTACCCGAGCCACTGGCACCCACCAACGTCACCAGACGATTGCCTGCGGCGAGACGGCGCACGATTTCAGAAGTCAGGCGATCCCGTCCGAAGAACGCGGCGACATCTCCCTCAGTGAATGGCTGCAGACCCTTGAAAGGGTTCTGGGTCTGTTGCGCCGGTTCGAGGGAAGCAGGCTCGCCGAACGGGTTGAGGCGGGGATCGTGCAGCAATACCTGCTCTTCGATGCGCCGCAGCTCAGGCGAAGGCTCGATACCAAGCCCTTCGCCGACCGTGCGTCGGTGGCTTTGGTAGGTGCGCAGCGCATCTGCCTGTCTCCCCGAGCGGTACAGGGCGATCATGAGCAGCTCGACCGGTCGTTCCCGCAGCGGGTTGGCCCGCATCAGGCCATCGAGCTCTCCGATGACCTCCCGCTGGCGACCAGTGCGAATCTCAGCGTCGACACGGTCTTCCGTAGCGGCCAGCTGCATCTCGCGCAAGCTGGTGATCTCACCCTGGGCGAAGTCGTCATAGGTGAAATCCTCGTAAGGCTCGCCCCGCCACATCGCCAGTGCGTCGGTCAGCAGCTCGGCGGCAGCCGTTGGGTTGTCTCGCACCAGGGCGCGACCTTTCTCCACCAACGCGCCAAAGCGGTGGGCGTCGACGTCGTCAGGGTCGATGGTGAGGGCGTAGCCGTGATCGCGAGTCACCAGGACAGTGCCTTTGGAGTGCGCGGCGCGAGTCGGCTCGAGAGCACTGCGCAGCCGGGAGATGTACACCCAGAGAGTCTTTTCCTTGCCCTCAGGATCGTTCGCCCACAGCTCGTCGAGGATCCGCTCGGTCGAGACGACCCGGCCGACGTTGGCGAGGAGGATGGCCAGGAGTGCACGTTGTTGCCTGGCGCCGATGTCAACCGGCGAACCATCGTCATTAAGTACCTCGATAGAGCCGAGGACTCGGTACTCCATTGGCCCCTCCCGTGACAACCATACGCGCCCGAAACCGCACATTGTGAGGAGACCACGGCGACCTTACTGGCGGCTTAACGCAACAAACCTTCGCCTTGCAAGCGTTTGGTAAGGAGCCACAAAGGCTTGGGGTGTTTGCTAATGCCACGTCTAGGGATAGGAGATCCCATGCACAAGAAAGCAATCGTGGCAGCAACGCTCGCAATGCCAGCACGTTTCAGAGGAGGCGTCGCATTTCGACGACGAGTTGTCGTTCTGGCCTTGGCATTGGGCGTGGCGTTAGCGCTCTCGTCTGCCGGTCCGGCGTTTGCCAAGGTCACGAAGCAAACGGAACACGTCATGAACCAGGATGGCGCGGGCTACTACGCCAAGGATGCCGCTCACCTGACTCGACAGACGAACGGCATCTCGATCAGGGTATCCGTACCTGTGCCGCAGCCGAATACCTATACGTATCCCGAGGGAGTTCCGACACCGTCGGCATCGCCGGAGGTGTTCACGGGTTGGGCGTTCGTGTTCAACTACCCGGACAAATGCGCAAATGGTCCCGGGAACTGCTCTGGACCCGATCTGTTCAACCCCGATGTGGAAGCGGGTGTCTATAACTTCGCTGGCCATCCCACAGGTGCCGGTGGCAACATGGTCCTCACCGGGCGTATCCAGGTGGGACAACCGGCGGGTGGGCCTCCCGGCTCGACCATGGCGCCGCTTAGCAACCCCGGAGGGGCCGAGGTCCACATGGCGATCGCCCCCCACGGTCTGATCGATCCCAGCAATATGCCTGCCCAGGCGAATACGCCGGTAGGAAGTCCGGCGTGTGAGTGCTGGTGGGTGGCTGTCTTCGCTCCGTAAACAATCCCCGAGTGCACTGGGACCCCTGCTCCGGCGGGGGTCCCAGTGCAGCACATTGACTCACGTAGGACCGAGAACAGCACGACCAAGGAGGGGCCCATGTTGGAGACCACACCCGAATATGTGCAAGCCTATGTCAGTAACCTCAGGTGGAGCGCCGGATCCGCTGAGAACTCTATCCAT
>RCNG010005870.1_pt1 | contig 10333 bp, 8 predicted proteins | sample 2041371 | NCBI WGS metagenome assembly RCNG01 (sample SAMN09708227, study PRJNA481090) | Marine sediment metagenome, whole genome shotgun sequencing project. | biome: marine sediment; feature: ocean; material: sediment; isolation source: Sewage treatment plant 1 marine sediment (STP1) ... | reverse complement strand
TCATCGAGCGGGTGGTCGCGCCCACAGAGGACGTGATCTCGAGCCTTGGCCGGAACGAGCTGATGGATCTCCTGGATCTCGAAATCCCGAAGAAAGACGGCTAAACATCAGCAGCCCGTCGCCGTTTTCAGTTTTGAGTTTTGAGTTCTTAGCGTTGAGTTTTCCGCCGCCCACCCCTGAGAATTGACCGGCGGCGTCAGTAACTCAAAACTCATAACTCAAAACTAAACACTCGCCATGAGGTGACACGCAGCGACAATAGAAACTTGAGCAGGAGGTACCGACATGGATGCGCCGGATTTCATTATCTGCCTCGAGTGCGACACGCCGGCCTATACCTTCGATTGGGACGGTACACGGATCACGGAAGGCCTCTGCACATCCTGCGGCAACGAAAAGCCGATTCGTTTTGCCACCGAGGAAGCCTACGAGGAAATGATGGCCTCGGAAGACGGCCGCCACTACGGGTCCGGTAACGACTGACCACCTTCATTTATGGCGACAGTCTCCTTTCTCTGGCACCTCCATCAGCCCGCCTACCGCACAGCCGATGGTGTTTCTCACGCTCCGTGGGCAGCGGTGCACGCTGGCGGAGCATACACAACTCTTGCCCGCGCCATCGAGACCACTAACGCCACCGGTCAGGTCATCAATATCGTTCCGACGCTTCTCGAGCAGCTCCTGGCATACGCCGACGGTTCGGTCACCGACCCAGTCCTGGAATCGGTGCTGACCCCGTCTACCGAGCTCACCTCTGACCAACGGGAGACCCTCGTCTCGTGGGCTTTTCACGTCGACCCGCGCCAACTCGCCCGCTACCCGAGGCTCGGCGAGCTCGCCAGCCGAAAACCGGACGCGAGATCCGAGAATCGTATTGCCAGCCGCTACGGCCCCGGCGACCTCCGCGATCTGCAGGTGCTCTTCGCTCTCGCTCACGCCGGTGAGCAGGCCTGGACCGACGAGCGGCTCGTGCCGCTTTACGAACGCGGCAGCAGCTTCAGCGCCGGCGACCACGAGCAGATGGCGCAATGGATGCGAGCGCAGCCCACCGAGCTGATCAACCTCTGGCGCCGCATCGGCCATTTGCCGGGGGTGGAGATCTCCACCAGCCCATTTGCCCACCCCATCATGCCGCTGCTTATCGACACGAGTGTCGTCGAAGCCAGCTGGGCCCCCCATCCAGCGCCCGAAGTGCCGGAATTCCGCCATCCCGAAGACGCTCGTTGGCAGCTTGCCGAAGGCCTCTCGTTCATGCGCGAACATGGCTTTGAACCCGTCGGATGTTGGCCGCCGGAGGGCTCGGTTTCAGCGGACGCGGTCGCAGCCTATGGCGCCGCCGGGGTGCGTTGGCTGGTCACCGACGAGGGGATCCTCGAGCGCAGCCTTGATCGACCTCTCCGCGACGGCGATAGCACGGCCGGCGATCTCTACAAGCAGTGGCGCTATGGGGATGACGGACCGATTCTCTTCTTCCGCGACCGCAGGTTGTCGGACGCCATCGGCTTCGAGTACGGTCGGTGGGAGGACGAGGGCGATGCCGCCAAGTCACTCTCACAACGACTTTCGACGATCGCGCGGGAACTCCCGGAGGAAGCTTCGATCGTGATCGCGTTGGACGGCGAGAACCCGTGGCTCCACTTCCCGGAGGGCGGGGGCCGCTTTCTGCGCGAGCTCTTTGGGCGACTCAATGACTCGGGGTCGGAACTTGTGCCCGCGACTCTCGGGGCGATCTGCGAATTTGCGGAGCCTTCCACTCTCGACCGACTCCACCCCGGCTCATGGATCAACTCGATCTTCGCGACCTGGATAGGCCACCCCGAGAAGACTCGCGCTTGGGAGGTGCTGGCAGAGGTCCGCAGTGCAATCGAAAAGAAGGGCGGTGGGCGCCCGGGATCGCTCCTTCTGGCCGAAGGATCGGATTGGTTCTGGTGGCTTGGTGATGACAACCCAACCGAGCTCGCACCCCTTTACGATCGGATCTTTCGTCACCATCTCGCAGATGCCTGCGAACAGGCAGGCGTCGTGCCGCCGGTCGATCTCAACCAGCCGTTGAAGACGTCAGCCGAAAATACGACGGAGGTATCGACCGTGTCCGAACTTCGCTATTGCGCGGTCAAACACCAGTGGACGATCATTGCACCCGAACGCGAGCAACGTCCCGGCGAGGGCATCCTCTCCGATACATCCGAACCGATCGCAGTTGAAGATGACCCATTCGCGGCCGGCAACGAGGCACAGACCCAACCGGAGATCTTCAGAATTCCGGCTGAAGTTGACGGCACACCGTGGCAGGTTCGGGTCTTCGCCAATTCCTTCCCCGTCCTCAGGGTCGAGGGCGAGGTCGTTCGGGAGGCAGTGGGCCTCAACGATACGGTGAGTGGTGTCGGCGCCCACGAGGTCATCGTTGAGACTCCGGAACCTGGACTGGAGCTCGCCGATCTGCAGGTGGAGGAAATTCAGCTCGTCCTCGAAGCCTATCGAGCGCGGCTGTTGGATCTCAGGCGAGACCTCCGCTTGCGGTACGTCTTGATTTTCAAGAACAAGGGGCAAGAAGCGGGCGCCTCGGTCCATCATGCTCACTCCCAACTGATTGCCACACCCATCATCCCGACTGCAATTGTCAATGAGCTCAACTCATGCCGCGAGCATTTCAGCAGGAGGGAGCGGTGCCTATTCTGCGACTTGATCGGGCAGGAGCAGCGGCTCGCCGAACGGATCTGCATCGAGACCGAACGGTACATCGCGATGGCGCCGTTCGCCGCATCGACGCCGTTCGAGACCTGGATCCTGCCCAAGGAGCACCGTCATGATTTCGCCCTCTCGACGGACGACGAGCTGTGGGGCCTGGCGGTGATTCTGCGTGATTTTCTTCGCAGGGCTCGAACTCTGCTCAACGATCCGCCCTACAACCTGGTCCTCCACACCGCGCCGAATGTGCACCCCCGTCCCGGGCGTCCGGACTACTGGTCCACCATCGAGCACGACTATCACTGGCACTTCGAGTTTGCGCCGCGTACCAATCGTCTGGCGGGCTTCGAGTGGGGATCCGGATACAGCATCAACACGACGCCGCCGGAGGAAGTCGCACGATTGCTGAATGAGGCTGATCCCGACCGGGAATAGTGTTGATTTTTAAGTTTTGAGTTTTGAGTTCCTGCCAACTCTCCCCCTCACCACAAAGGGTGGGTGGCGGAAAACTCAAAACTAAAAACTCATAACTCAAAACTGATGGGCTTGAGAATGGCACGGACGGGTGCAGCTTCAGCACCCTCGAGCAGGATCGGTAGCGCGACCATGAGGTAGCGCCCAGGTTCGGCACTTCCCAACCACAGCCCCTCGATCCATGTCATGCCACGTTCGAGAAGCGCGTGATGCGCCGGAAGCTCTTTCGAGGAGAAGACGTCGACTGAAGGAGTGTCGACTCCGACAAGCTCCACCCCGCGGTCGGCAAGCCAGCCCACAAGCTCCGCCGACAGCCCGGAGAAACCCCCTTCTATGGCGGCGTCAATCGGGTAGGAGTCGCTTCTGAAAAGGACCCTCGAGGTCGATGGCAACCAGCCGTCCGGTAACTCCTCAGGTGTAATGGCGCCGCCAGTGGCAGGAATCCGTACCACCTCGGAAAGACCAACACAGCGCTCGAGTCGCAAGGTCTCGACACTTTGCGCCGACGGATCGAGGTGGAGCGGCGCATCCACGTGGGTACCAACGTGGCAGGTTGTGGAGAACGAGCTGAGAACGAACGAACTCTCACGGCTCTGATCGAGCTTAAACGGATGGTCGCCGGGCCACACTGGAGTCGCCGAATGCAGTGGTCGGCTGGCATCGATCCAACCCTCGGAAAAGGACTCCAATTCTCCAGGAAGGTCAGTCGGCATCAGCGCTGATCCCGCGCTTCGAGTTCGGACCTTACAATCTCGGCCGCCCTGATGTGCCGACCAACGAGCTCGACCAGACCCTTCTGGTCGATGATCGGTTTGGCCACGTAATCGTTGGCACTGGATTCGAAGAGCAATCTCTCCCGATCCCCCTTCATGGCGTGTGCCGTAAGGAGGATGACCGGTAGGTTGATGCCCTCGGTTAGATCGCGGATGCGTCGAGTCAACGCGACCCCGTCGACTTTTTCGCCAGCGATCCGGGTCCTGCCAAGCGAAACGTCCATGAGCACAGCCAGAACCGGCCGTTCTTGGATAACGCTCAAGACCTCATCGCCGTCATCGCTACACACCACCTCGAACCCGCCAACTGAAGAGAGAATCGCCTCCACCAACACTGCGTTGGCGGGATCATCCTCAACGACGAGCACCAGATCGGCCACGAGCCCTCCTTCATCGACTTTAGCGCTACTGTCGCGAGAGGTCTACTCGGGGCCTGGGGCCTGGGGCTTCAGGCTTGGGGTTTGGCCTCGCAGATCTCAGCAAATCGGTACTCGAAGGTGCTCTACCGTCGCTCGAGAAAAGCATCTATAGGGGCACAATTGACGAGGTCTGCTTTCGTGGCCCCGGCTTTCCGTGCGACCGCGACGCCCCAACCAACGTTTTCGAGGCCCTCGGTCGAGTGCGCATCCGGGTTGACCACAAGCTTGAGACCGAGATCGAGGGCGCGACGGGCCCAGCGCCAGTCAAGATCGAGACGGTAGGGACTGGCGTTGATTTCGACAGCCACCCCGTGCTCTACGCACGCTGAAAGTACCCGATCGAGGTCAACGGCGTAGCCCGGTCGTGCCAGCAGCAGGCGGCCGGTCGGGTGGCCCAGAATCCGGCAAGCGGGGTGCGACACGGCCCGTACCAGGCGCTCGGTTTGCACCTCTTCGGCCAGATGGAACGCCGAATGGACCGAGGCGACGACGTACTCGAGCCCCTCTTCGCAACCTTCGGGAATATCCAGGGACCCATCAGTCAGAATATCGGCCTCGATACCCTTGACGACCCTGAACCCCGGCATCGAGGCATTGAGTTCATCAATACGCCGCCACTGGTCGCGCAGTCGTTTGGCGCTGACGCCATTGGCGTAACTGGCGACCGGCGAGTGGTCGGCAACGCCGAAGAACGACCAACCGTGGTCTCGAGCTGCAGCTGCCATCTCCTCCACCGAAGCCGCGCCGTCGGAATCGGTGGTGTGGTTGTGGAGGACACCGAGCAGGTCCTCCGGGACGACCAGCTCCGGCAGGGTGCCGGCCACAGCACGCTCCACCTCGCCCTCTCCCTCTCGCAGCTCCGGCGCCACCCATTGACACCCGAGGGCCTCGTATACCGCGCGTTCGTCGGCGCACTCGACTCGGGCATCGCCACGCCACAGACCTCTCTCGTCCAGCCGCAGCCCTGCTGATGCGGCGTGCCCCACGAGAGCGCGAAGGTGACCGTCAGAACCCGTCGACCATAGAATGGCGGCCGTAGCCTTGGCCGCCGAGACGACGCGCACTGTCATCGGCAGTCCGCTTTCGGTCAATCCGCTGAACCGGAACGGCTCCTCAGGCTCGATCTCGGGGAAGAAATCGGAAAGGGCGTCTCCGACCCGCCCTTCTTCGTCCGCAGTCACCACAAACTCCAGCGAACCGATGGTCTCGCACCAACGCCGCACCTCGCCCCCAATCACGACTTTCGCGACACCACCAAACCCACTCACGGAAGAAGCGATGTCTGTCGCATCGTTCCAGGCCTCGTTGATCAGCCGTCGTCTCCCCGCCATTCGCGCGAAGCGAATGGCGCCCACGAGCTTCTCCTGAGTCTTGGCGCCAAATCCGGGCAGCTCGACCAGACGGTTTTCGCGGCAGGCGTACTCCAGCTCTCCGATGCTGACCAGCCCGAGATCACGCCACAGGGCGCGCACCTTCTTGGGCCCAAGTCCAGGAATTGCGAGCATCTCCCGGACGCCGGCAGGGATCGCTTTCTCCGCTTCGGCGAGAATTTCGGGATGCTCTCCAGCAGAGAGCTGTTTGAGGATCGCCGCCGTTCCTTTCCCTACTCCCTTGATCTCCAGAATCTCGCCGCTTTCGACCAGAGCCTCGAGATCGCCCTCGATCCGCTCCACGATCCTCGAAGCGTTCGCCAGGGCGCGTATTCGATAAACATTTTCTCCCTGAACTTCGAGGAGGGCGGCGGCTTCCTGAAGAACACCAGCGGCGATTTTGCGATCAAGGCTCATATTGCCTCCAAATACAATGAATCGAATACCATACCGATCACGGTCGCGCTACTTTCAGCCCCGTCATGATATATTCATCAGGGTTTTATGGGCTTTTTAGCGCGTATCCGAGCCTGACCTACCCCATCGCCGCTACCCTGGTTCTGGTCACAGTGGTCCCGATGGTGTTGGTGGGGATGCTCCTGTCATCGTACAACCGAACCCACCTCGAAACTGCTGAAAAACAATACTTGGGGCGGCAGGCAGTGAGCCTCGCCAACGAGACGTCACTTTTTATTTCCGGCCACCAGACGCTGCTTGCGAGCACCGCACGGGCACTCGCCGCAGCCGATCGGATCAATGTCGACAGCTTCGAGTCTCTCCTTCAGGGAATTGGCAGCGAACCCGGCCGCGCCTTCGTCTATCTTCAGATCACGCCCCGTAACACGACCGGAGCCTTTGTTCGTTCGCCACGGCTCGATCGGGAAATGCTCGGCATTCTCGAAGAAGCGATGGAGCTGGCCCACGAGCAGGCACTGGACGGGTTCCAGGTCGAGGAAATCATCCTCGACGTACCGCAAGGAGAGGCTCCAAAGGCCCTCCTCTCGTACCCGCTGCGGTCTCGCGGCAGCGAGGTATGGGGTTCGTTGCACGGGGTCCTGGATCTCAAATCGTTGCAGAACAAGCTGGGTGAAAACACTTACACCGGATACCTGGTGAGCGTGATCAACAAAGATGGAGAGGCGGTGCTTTCGTCAGTCCCCAGCCTCCGAAAAAAGGACCTCTCCGCTTCGCCTTTGGTCAGGAATTTCCTCTATAGCCCGCAGCGAATCACTCTCGCCTACGACCACCCGGTCGATACGGATGCCGGAGAAGTTCTGGGTTCGATGGCACCGGTCCGGGTGTTCGATTGGGGCATGCTCTTGGAGCGTCCGACGTCAGCGGCATATGCACCGGTGCGGGTGATGCAAACCCGAACTTTCGGATTCACAGCTATTGCCGCCCTGATCTCGCTTGGTCTTGGTTTCACTTTCAGTCGTCGCCTCATCACGCCGCTGCAGAACCTTGCCTCGACCACCTCCCAGATCGCCGAGGGCAATCTCGCAGTTCGGGCCAACGTTCGCGGCGAGGACGAAATCGCCCTCCTCGGCAGTAACTTCAACGACATGGCTGCCAACATCGAGGCGTTGGTCCGCAAGCTCAAAAAAGCGCTGCGCCAGAACCAGGAACTCTTCCTCGAAACCATCCGCACTTTGGCCGCAGCAATCGACGCCAAAGACCCCTACACCCACGGCCACTCGGAGCGTGTGAGTTCGTATTCGATGGCCATCTCCCGCCACCTCGAACTCAATCAAGAAGAAGTTTTCAGAGTCCATATCGCCGCCATTCTCCATGATGTCGGAAAGCTCGGGGTTCGCGAAAGCATCCTCAACAAACCCGGCGGCTTGTCGGACGAAGAGTTCGAGGTCATGCGCCAGCACCCCTCGATCGGCGCTCAGATCATGAGCCCTATTCGGATGCTCAAGGACATTACCCCGGGCATACGCAACCACCACGAGACGTGGGACGGCACCGGATATCCGGACAGTCTCAAAGGCGACCAGATTCCGATGGTAGCCCGCATCATCGGTGTCGCAGACACCTTCGACGCCATGACGACAAATCGCCCATACCAACAGGCCATGACCCTCGACTACGTACTCGCCAAAATGAGATCGATGTCGGGATCACGATTTGACCCAGTGGTCGTCGAAGCGTTCATGGCCGCTGTCGAAGCCGGCGATATCAGTCCACCAACACGCGGCGTCGAGGAAATGGCGTCGACGGAGGTTTCATGAAACGCCTGATCGCAGCCGCTATTTGTATCTCGATCGCTCTGTCCGGTCTCCTGACGTGCTCGATCGCCAGCGCCGAACAACCGCCCGCCGCCCCGAAAAAGAAGAAAAGTAAGAAACAGCCAACACCCACGACTGATCCGCTCTACTCGCTGACGCTCATGCGTCAGGGTGTGGTTTTCATGCAGCAGGGTCGCTACGACACAGCCCTCGAGAGATTCCATGAAGCGGACCGGGTCGCTCCCGGGAACGCTACCAACGCCAACATGATCGGACTCTGCTATCTGCGCAAGGGAGAGTTCGACAAGGCGTTCGCGAATTTCGACGCTGCGCTGAGACTTGTGCCACTTTTTACGGACGCTCGAAACAACCGCGGCACCACCTACCTCGCGATGGGCCAATACCACCTCGCGGAGGTCGATTTCGTGGCGGTCCTTGGTGACTCGACCTACCCTCATGCCAAACAGGTCCACTACAACCTTGGTCTGACCTACCTGCAGCGCGGCCAGTTAGGGACCGCCGAAGAGAGCTTCCGCTATTCAATCATCCCTCCACATCCGGTCTTCGACGGTTACCTGCAGCTGTCCTCACTCGCCCAGCAACAGGGAGAACTCGAACGGGCCATAGTGCTGCTGGAGGAGGCCAAGCTCAACTTCCCGGAAGCCATCGAAGTTTCCTTCGAACTTGGCAAGGTGCTCGTCCTCATGGGGCGGGACGACGAGGCACGGCCGTACCTCGAACAGGTCATCGCAGATGAACCGAGTTCGGAATCAGCGGCCTACGCCAGGACCCTACTCGGCGTCAGCTAGCACATCGGTATTTGATGGGCTGAGCTGAATGCCGTTCAACTACCTCCTGACAAACCTCCTGGTCGACGTGCCCGAGGCGGTCGGCGCAATATTTGTCGACCCTGAGGGGGAGGCGGTGGAGTGCGTCACCCGCCATAACGATCCATTCGACCTCAAAGTCGAGGGGGCATACCACAGCATTTTCATGCGCCAGCTCGAGGAGCTGACGACCAGCGTCGACGCCGGACCGATTGACTCATTCGTGATCGAGGGGAGTCGACTCGTCACGTTGACGCAGGCCTTGCCCGACGGCTACTATGTGGTGCTCGTCGTGGATCGGAGCGGCTCGAGGGCACACGCCCTACACCGACTACGCCGCGCGGCCGAAGTAATCGCTAAAGAAATCTTCTGACGCCGGCGCTGACGTCAAACAATAGATAAGGCCGGTCGCGACAGCCCGGGGGTGTTGATGGCTCGATCTCTGCTCGGAAAGCTCAAACGCGGTCTCTTCATGACCCATACCGAGTTCCTTGAGAAGGCGGGTGAGACTTTCCGCCGAGAGGGCCCGGTAGCACCCGCCAACCTCGATCGTCTCGAGGAAGCGCTCATTGCCTCTGACGCCGGCGTCGATCTTTCTCTTCGTTTGGTAGATGCGCTCCGCGACGAGATCAGATCCAACCGCATCACCACCGCCGGAGAGTTGCGGCCGGCTGTTCGCGAACAGCTGCTCTCTCTTCTGCGGGCGGCCGAGGATTCTCAACCGTTGGCAGACGTTAGCGAGAAACCACGTGTCACCCTCCTCGTTGGGGTCAACGGCACTGGTAAGACGACGACCGCCGCCAAGCTCGCAAAACGAAAAAAAGAGGCCGGCTCGAGTGTGATCCTCGCCGCCGCCGACACCTTCAGAGCCGCGGCGGTTGACCAGCTCAAGATCTGGGCCGAACGGGTCGGTGCGCCAGTAATCCATCAGCAGGAAGGCGCTGATCCGGCCGCGGTGGTATTCGACGCCATCGCCTCGGCCCGTTCCAAAGGAATCGACGAGGTCATAGTCGACACGGCCGGCCGCTTTCACACTCGCGCGAATCTCATGAAGGAACTGGAGAAGGTAAATAAAGTCGCGGCACGCGAAGTTCCGGGTGCACCACATGAGGTACTTCTGGTCCTTGACGCCACCACCGGTTCCAACGGCATCCAACAGGCACAGCAATTCGGCGCCATTGCCGGAGTCACCGGAGTGGCGCTCACCAAACTCGATGGCACGGCCAAAGGAGGAGTCATTCTCGCCATTGCCGATTCGCTCAAGCTCCCTGTACGATGGGTGGGTGTCGGTGAAGATGTTGACGACCTGCTGCCCTTCGAAGCGGAAGATTTCGTCGACTCTCTGCTCGAAATCGAATCGGGAGATGCTCCCGAAGATTCTGCGTAACGGGCGGACAGGATGAAGAGGTCGGGACCACGGGTTCCACAACACCACGACGGTGGGCCGAAGAACCCCTCGCGGGTCGGGCCCAGTCGCGGCCCAGTTCAAGGGGAGCCTGACAACACCGATCACAGCTGGATGGATCGCGCCCTCGAACTCGCCGCCCTCGG
>RCNG010001927.1_pt1 | contig 10333 bp, 8 predicted proteins | sample 2041371 | NCBI WGS metagenome assembly RCNG01 (sample SAMN09708227, study PRJNA481090) | Marine sediment metagenome, whole genome shotgun sequencing project. | biome: marine sediment; feature: ocean; material: sediment; isolation source: Sewage treatment plant 1 marine sediment (STP1) ... | reverse complement strand
GCAGATCGGACCCATGTTGGCACGGCTCCAAATCTCAGCATCACTGACAACCTGATCATGAAGGCATACAGGCAACCGCCGATCGCGAGAGGGTGGTCCATTGACAACCTCTCCGCTCACAAACGAGCAGAAACGCTGCGTGAAGCCTATGACATCATGGTGCCGACAGTGGAAACACCTGCACGCTTGCTATCAGGAGGAAATCTCCAACGCTTGATTCTGGCGCGTGAGATCTCCTGCGAGCCGAAGCTGATGATCGCCATGCAGCCTACGCGCGGGTTGGACATTGGGGCGATCGAATCTGTTCAACGCTTGCTGCTCCAGCAGCGTGAGAATGGCGCTGCGATCCTTCTTATCTCAGAGGAACTGGAGGAACTCATCTCGCTCTCGGATCGTATTTACGTGATCTATGAGGGAGAAATCATGGGCGAGGTGACGGAAGCTGATCTCGAAACATTGGGTTTAATGATGACCGGAACGCGGCAGAAGGATCTAGTCGAGACAAGGAAGGTGAGTCAATGACGACAAAACCTTCATTATTTGCTCAATACCGTGGTGGAGCACGGTTCCGTCTGCGGATGGAACCCCGCATGGAGCAACCGGGGTGGCTGGGATTAATCGTTTCACTTGGTGCTGTAACCTTTGCATTGGTTCTTGGAGGGTTCGTATTAATGCTCGTGGGAGGAGACCCCATCCGTGCCTATTCTTTCATGGCCAAGGCTGCCTTTGGTGATATTGGTGTGTTCTCAGACACTTTGGTAAAAGCTACTCCGCTAATTCTCGTCAGCTTGGCGGCAGTTGTCGCCTTCAGGATGCGCCTGTGGAATATTGGCGCTGAAGGTCAATTCTACTTGGGCGCCTTTGGGGCAAGTTTAGTTGTGCTTACACCCATTCTTCCACCGGAGACTTCGCCGTGGTTGATGATCCCGGCGATGATGGTCATGGGTATGCTCGCAGGCGCTTTATGGGGATTTATTCCTGGCTATTTGAAAGCGAAATACAACGTCAATGAAATTATTTCGACGCTTATGATGAACTACATTGCTGTGGCGTGGAATAATTTTTTCATCTTCGATGTATGGTCTGAAGGTGGATTCCAGATGAGCCATCAGTTTCCCAAAACGGCCTGGCTGCCGCGATTGACGGATTACGCAGCCCAGGTGCCAGTGTTTCGAGGGCTTACCATCCACTTGGGATTCGTCATAGCTTTGATTGCCGCTGGGGTGGTGTGGTGGATTCTGTACCGCAGCCGGTGGGGGTATGAGATTCGCTTGATCGGAGACAACCCGCGCGCCGCGCGCTACGCGGGGATCAACATCGTCAGGAATACGATCCTGGTGATGATGCTTTCAGGTGCACTGGCGGGGTTGGGCGGCATGTTGGAGATCTCTGGAGTTGTGCATCGCCTTCAGGGGGCGATCTCATCCGGCTACGGCTTCACGGGAATCATCATCGCCTGGCTGGCGAAGCTCAACCCTATTTTGGTCGTTCCGATTTCGATTCTCTTCGGTGGACTGCTCCTGGCTGGTAGGGAGATCCAACCATCCGGTATTCCTATGCTCATCCAGGGGATCATCCTGGTCTGTCTGATCGGAAGTGATTTCTTGTTCCGCAATCGGATAAGGCTTGTACAAATCGGGCAGGAGGCATAGACATGGATCCCATCATCATCCTGCAAGCTGGCATCGCCTCCGGAACAGTACTTTTATTCGCAACAATCGGGGAGATCTTCACCGAAAGATCAGGGATTCTAAACCTTGGTCTTGAGGGGATGATGCTCATCGGCGCCATGAGCGCATATAAAACAGCCTTGGCGACAGGCAATCCCTGGCTTGGAATGTTTGTAGCCATGCTCGTTGCTGGATTGCTGAGCCAGGTTCATGCGTTAATCACGATCCAGTTTCAGGCTGACCAGGTTGTAAGCGGACTGGCTCTGACGTTCCTCGGCACCGGCCTGAGCATGGTTTTTGGCGAGGGGCTAAGCAAGGCTGGGGCTGTAGCCCTTTTGCCCTCGTTTAGCATTCCAGGTCTGGTGAGCATTCCTTACATTGGTCCTATCATGTTTGAAGACCAAAGTGTGATGGTTTATCTGGGGTATCTGCTGGTTCCTCTCGCCTGGTATTACATCAACCGCACGCGACCGGGGCTGCATCTGCGAGCGATTGGTGAGTATCCGGCAGCGGCGGATGCCTTAGGTATCAACGTAAACCGCTTGCGCTATTTCTATGTTTTGGTCGGCGGGATGCTCGCAGGAGTTGCCGGGGCGACGATCAGTCTGGCTGTTTCTCCGGGGTGGTTCAGCCATCTCACCACATCCGGCCAGGGGTGGATCGCCATTGGTCTGGTGATTTTCGCACAGTGGGATCCGATACGCGCAGCCGGAGGATCTTACGCTTTCGGCGCTCTCCGGCGAATGACCCTTGATATCCAGGGACCGTTGAAGATATTCGGTCTTCGGAATCCCTTCTATTACAATCCTTATTGGGGATTTTTCCTGCAGATGCTGCCCTATGCATTTACCATCGTCGTCCTCGTGATTGGTTCACGCGAGGCGATCCGCAAGCGCATGGGCGCACCTGCAGCGCTGGGCTTGCCTTATATCCGCGGTGAACGAGGTCTGTAAATGGCGAACTTTACAGGCTATCGCTGTTCCATCTGTGGTCAGGAACTCGAGCCAGAAGATGTCCTATATACCTGCCCGCATGAAGGAGGGAATCTAGACGTAATCCTTGATTACGATAGGATTCGTCGTGATGTCTCACCCGGTGACATCAGACGTTCTGCGGAATCTTCCATATGGCGATATTTGCCGCTCCTACCCGTACAAGACCCGGGGCATTTGGGGACTCCTTTGCGGGCAGTGGGTTGGACGCCGCTCTTTGATTTGCAGCCGATCGCTGGGAAATTAGGTCTTGAGAAGCTCTGGTTGAAGGATGATGGGCGAAACCCAACCGCTTCTTTTAAAGACCGCGCCAGCGCCGTCGCAGTTGCCCGTGCGCAGGAGATCGGTGTGGATGTAATCGTTACAGCTTCAACCGGCAACGCCGGGGCAGCGCTGGCAGGTATGGCAGGAGCGGCGAAGATGCCCGCCGTAATACTCGCCCCGACGACAGCCCCACCGGCAAAGATCGCGCAGCTCCTGATCTTCGGTGCACGTGTGGTCCTCGTCGAAGGCACCTATGATGATGCCTTTGATCTCACCATTCAGGCGGCGGAGCGATTCGGTTGGTATTGTCGAAATACGGGTTTCAACCCGTTCACAGCCGAGGGAAAGAAAACCGCAGCTTTCGAAATTTGTGAGCAATTATCGATTGAAAACGACGGTAAGAGCTCCGCAAAAGAGCGATGGCCCACGCCGGATGCCGTAATCGTGTCCGTTGGGGATGGGAATATCATCTCCGGTTTGCATAAAGGCTTTAAGGATTTACATAAATTAGGTTGGATCGACAGAATCCCACGACTTTATGGGATCCAATCTGAAGGATCGGCTGCGATTTATAATGCCTTCCAGGCTGGATCGGAGGATATCCACCCGGTAAGCGCTGACACTCTGGCAGATAGTATCTCGGTGGATCTGCCGCGTGATGGTTTACGCGCCTTGCGAGCCGCAACGGAAACCGGTGGAGCTTACGTAGCCGTTCCGGATTCTGCCATTTTAGATGCGATTGCGGAGCTTGGTCGTGAGGCGGCTGTGTTCGCCGAACCCGCAGGAGCGGCTGCCTATGCCGGGCTGTTAGCCGCAGTTGAGAAGGATCTCCTTGCGGAGGGAGACCGTGTCGTTGTGCTGAATACCGGCAATGGGTTGAAAGACGTAGCGCGGGCGATGGATGCCGCCGGTGAACCGCTTGTGATTGAACCGACGCTTAAAGCACTCGAAAGTGCTTTAGATGCCGACGCGAAGAAGAACAGCGGAGGGTGACTCCAATGACGAAATCCGAAATCAACATCTCTGTCGCAGTGCCGATCTATAACGAAATCGAGTCGCTTCCGAAACTCTACGATCGGGTGAAGGCGGTCTTGGATGACCTGGGTGAGCCATGGGAGCTCATTCTCATCGACGATGGATCGACGGATGGCTCCTCGGAGTGGATCGAAGCGATAAGCGTGGACGATCCACATGTGAGACCTGTGATTTTCGCTCGGAATTTTGGGCATCAAATCGCCGTGACCGCAGGGATGGACTTCAGCCAGGGACGCGCCGTGATCATCATGGATTCTGATCTACAGGACCCCCCTGAGCTCATCTCCGATTTGGTTGAGAAATGGCGCGAGGGCTATGAAATCGTGTATGCCGTGCGCACGGAGCGCGAGGGCGAGACCTGGTTTAAGAAGACTACAGCAGCCTTGTTTTACCGCTTGATCAACCGCATCACCGATGTTGAGATCCCGGTGGATACTGGGGATTTTCGGCTGATGGACCGGCAGGCAGTGGATGCGCTGTCTCAAATGCGCGAGAGGCATCGTTTTCCAAGAGCTATGGCTGCGTGGGTTGGCTTCCGCCAGACCGGAGTGCCATATAAACGAGCTGCGAGATTCGCTGGAGAGACGAAGTACCCATTTCGTAAAATGCTGCGCCTGGCGCTCAATGCCATCACGGGTTTTTCATACTTCCCGCTCCAGATCGCGACCTACTTCGGCTTTTTCGCCGCGGGCGTGAGTATTTTCGCCATACCCATAGTAATTGCGTTTAGACTGGTTGGAAGCCAGGCATTTTTTGGTCAGGCAACAACCTTGATCGCGGTATTATTTCTAGGAGGCGTGCAGCTAATCTCTCTTGGGATCCTCGGGGAATACATCGGTCGGATTTATGATGAGGCAAAAGGCCGACCGCTCTATATCGTGCGGAATCCCATTAGTTTAGAAGACAAAAAATCATCCAAAGGAAGGTAATACGAAACATTATGATTGACCTAACAATTTATGAAGATAGGCTAGAGAAAACCGTTGAGAGAATTCGAGAACGCAATTTCATCATCCCGACTTTTGCGCAGATGAAGGACCCTAGTTTGATCCCTGATTCAATAAAAGAGAAGCTGGGTTCGCTCGGGCTTTGGGATGTGACGCCGGAGAATCTCTTTCGTATTACCTGGAAGAACGAAGCCATACCGAAGGGTGGCGGTTACGGAGGGGTGAACTATCTGGAGATTCCAAGTTCACTAACCGGTGTGGATGCCCGGATCATCGCCCTGGTTGGAAAATGGATGCCCACGGGATCGCATAAAGTCGGGGCAACATTTGGATGCCTGGTCCCGCGGTTAGTTACTGGCCAGTTCGATCCCGTTAAGGACAAGGCAGTTTGGCCATCGACGGGGAATTACTGTCGCGGCGGGGCTTATAACGCATCACTGCTAGCCTGTGAATCAATAGCCATCCTCCCAGAGGGAATGAGCAGGGAGCGCTTCGAATGGTTGGAAAAAGTAGCCGGTGAAGTCATTGCCACGCCTGGCAGCGAGTCGAACGTGAAAGAGATATTCGACAAGACATGGGAACTCCGCGAGACCCGCGACGACGTGGTCATCTTCAACCAATTCGACGAATTCGGGAATTACCTCTGGCACTATGACATCACGGGACATGCGATGGAGGAAGTGCTTAAAAAAGAGCTTCGCCCGAACGACAATTACGCTGGGGTAGTGCTGACCACAGGGTCGGCGGGGACGCTAGCTTGCGGGGAATACCTGAAGCAGATCTTCCCGACGAGCAGGATCGTTGCCGGTGAAGCCTGGCAATGCCCAACCTTGATCGAAAATGGTTTCGGAGAACATCGCATCGAGGGCATCGGTGATAAACACGTCCCCTGGATCCACAACGTGAAGAATACCGATATGATCATCTCTCTCGACGACAATGTGATTGTCAACTTGGCCCGTCTCTTCAACGAGCCAGCTGGCCACAAGTACCTGGTTGAAAAAGGGGTGCCCGAGGCTTTTATTGCGAACCTGGAGCTGCTCGGCTTCTCCAGCATCGCCAACCTGGCAATGGCGATAAAGTTCGCTAAGTACTATGAACTGGGCGAAAACGACATCGTACTCACGGTCTTTACCGATTCTATGGAACTCTATCAGAGCCGCTTGAAAGAGATGCACGAGGAACATGGGAAATATCTGGAGAAGGAAGCTGCAGCCCACTTTGCCCGTGATCTGCATGGGCTAAAAACGGACCACATGCTAGAAACTCGCTATACGGATCGACGCAGAATCCATAACTTGAAATACTACACCTGGGTCGAGCAGCAGGGCCGGACCTACGAGGAAATCATGGCGCAGTGGTACGATCGGGATTATTGGACATCGATACAGGCGCTTCTACCAGAGATCGATCAATTGATTGTTGAGTTCAACGAGCGTGTTGGTTTGATATAAAGGCGCTTGTTCAAAGGGGAACCTTGTTGAGAAGAAAGGCGGATGTCCCATTCCAGCGTCAGACCGGAGTGTGGAATGTCCGCCTGTTTTTTTCCCGAGCACGAAGGGACGTGACCTTTTCTTGCTATCTTGAAGACGGTCCGTTTCCTTATTAAAATTGGGCGTGATGGAAGAAATCTATCCGGAAGATCTCATCCTGGTAGCGGTAATGAAGGACCCGCGTGATCTGGAGATTACCAGGGTTTTAGGCTGGTATCGGATTCCTCTTCAAACCGCACCGAAAACCGTACGTGTCGATTGGATCATCTTTTTTCTCACCTCGGCTTTTGGCGATGAGAGGTGGTCTGTGAGGTATATTGCCAAGGTCCTGGGGCATGAGTTGTTGACGAGAGGGGAACTTCTACGGGAAGAAAGTGATCATCCCAGTGCAGATGAACCGTACTTCAAGATATTATTGGGTCCACTTCTCGAACTGCCCAGACCTATACCGGCAGAAAAATGGCGTCGTTTTACGTTCCTTTATACGACCGGCGAGCGCTTGACGCAGGCGAACGCTGTTCGTGATTTGCGAGTCCCCCCATCCGGTGAGCGTGATCGTTTGTGGAAGCTCATCCGTGAACGATCGGAGAATGATGGTGGTTTCTCCGCATCAAGGACACAAGATAATAATGGAAAATAAAGAAACTCAATCGGGATGCTAGAAACCTTGAATCATCCCACCAGGAATAGAGAGGAAGATGAATGACGGCGATAATTATTCGGTCTGGAACGCTGGTCACCGCCAGTGAAGTAATTCGAGCGGATTTGCTCATCCGCGATGAGCGGATCGCAGCAATTGGGGAAGACATTGCCGCAGATGATGCCGAAGTCATCGACGCGGAGGGAAAGCTCATTTTTCCCGGAGGCGTCGACCCACACACGCATCTCGATCTGCCGATGTTCGATACGGTTTCCTCCGATGATCACTACACAGGGCACAAGGCGGCAGCATTCGGCGGGACGACGACCGTGATGGATTTTGTGCCGCAAGATCAGCCTACGCTGCGGCAGGCAATCGAAAATTGGCACCGCAAAGCGGATGAGAAGGCGGCGGTCGATTTCGGCTTTCATATGAACATCACCAGCCTGGATGATGACGTCATGGCAGAAATCCCTGCGCTGCTCGACGAAGGGATTACGACACTAAAGGTGTTCACGGCCTATAACGGGCGTCTCCGGCTCCACGATGGTGAGATCTTCCGGGTTATGCGACTAGGGGCTGAGCAGGGGATGCTGACGATGATGCATGCCGAGAATGGAGATGTGATCGAGATACTTACCACTGAGGCGCTTGCGGCAGGGCATACCTCGCCTGAATGGCACGCGCTTACCCGCCCGTCTTGGGGCGCCATCGAATCGGTCTTGCGGGGGATCGCGCTGGCAGAGCAAGCCGGATCGCCTATCTATATCGTGCATGTCAATACGGCTGGTGGACTGGATCAGATTCGCTACGCACGCCAACATGGCGCTCCGGTTATGGGTGAGACCTGCCCTCCCTATCTCTTCTTCACAGTTGAGAATCTGCGCGGAGATGAAGGCGCTAAATGGATCTGCTCTCCCCCGATGCGGACGGAGCAAGATAATGCAGCTCTATGGAACGGGCTTGCGGATGGTGGATTGCAGGCCATCGGGACGGATCATTGTCCTTTCTTCTATGATGGGACCAAACCAATTGAGTACGAGGGGAAGAGTGTTAAGATCCCCGGGAAGGAACTGGGGGCAAGTGACTTCACAAAAATCCCGAATGGTCTTCCCGGTGTTGGAGATCGGATGCCGATCCTCTGGTCTTACGGAGTCGGACAAGGGAGGATCACCCCCAACCAGTTTGTCGCGTTAACAAGCACGAACGCAGCGAAAATCTTCGGGTTGTATCCGCAGAAAGGCGCACTATTGCCTGGATCGGATGCTGACATCGTGATCTGGGACCCGGCGCGTGAATTAACCTACGGTGTGGAATTCGCCCAGCATCGTACGGATTACAATCTCTACGAAGGATGGCAATTGAAGGGGTACCCGGAGAAGGTGTTCCTGCGCGGACGACTAATTGTAGACGAAGGCAAATGGCAGGGTAAGGCGGGGATGGGGCGTTATCTCCATCGCCGACCGGGCGGCGAGATTCTTTGAGGGTCTTGAAACGCGACCTGCCAGGTGCTAGAATCAGTGAACCTCGGATTGGTGGTCGTTCACAGAGTGGATCTGTGACCGGCGTTAAGCAGCCTCGCTAACCGTAAAGTGCCACCGGATCCTCAACCCTCTAGGTAGAAGCGAATATGGCTCTTTGGAAGAAGTATCTGCAGCCCTCAACCGTCGAAGATGCACTGGTCGCGCTGGGCGTTGAACCCGATCGCTCCGCTGTCGTCGCTGGCGGAACAGATCTTTTGCTCGATCTCCAGCAAGGCCGGCATTCAGCGGTTAATACACTGGTTGACGTAACCCAAATTCCTGAAATGACGGCGATTCAAAAACAGGATGATTTCCTTCACATCGGCGCAGCTGTGCCGCTTTATGAAATTATTCGGGATGCCAGCATCCAGAAGCACGCGCAAGGACTCACTGAAGCGTGTGGGCTTATCGGAGGAACCCAGATTCGAAATGTGGCAACGCTTGGAGGCAATGTGGGGCATGCGCTTCCAGCGGGTGATGGGACGATCGCACTTATCAGCATGCGGGCGGAAGCCCAACTCGCTTCTGCAGAGGGGCGAAGGTGGTTTCCTGTTGAGACGCTCTTCGAGGGGCCAGGTCGACCGAGTTTTGACCGTTCAAGAGAGATTATCGTCGCTTTTCGCGTTCCGCTGTCCGGCGAAGGAGAAGGCTCGGCATTTAAGCGAGTCATGCGCCCTCAGGGCGTGGCTATCGCGATATTGAATATGGGAATCTGGCTGCGACGAGGAAGCGGCGGCAAAGTTGAGGAACTTCAAATATCTGTTGGCCCTGCTGGGCCGCAGCCGCTGCGGGCGCTGAAGGCCGAGGCGGTCTTACGTGGTCAGTCTTTTGATCCCGAAAATATTCAAAGCGCGGTTCAACACCTGCTGCAAGAGGTGAAATTGCGAACCAGCCCACACAGATCGACGAAGGCTTATCGGGAGCATATCCTGCCGACGCTGTTCAAGCGCACGATCACGGAAGCCTGGGAACGCGCTGCGAGCAAATACGAATGAAACCTACGTATTGGTCTTGGTATGAGAGAGTAAAACGATGAAATTCTGGATAAACGGAGTGGAAAAGGAGATCGATGTTCTTCCCGGGGAGATGCTCTCTGATCTTCTCCGGACCCGTCTGGGGATGACCGGTACAAAGATTGGGTGCGGAGAAGCGGAGTGTGGCGCCTGTACGGTTTTAATCGACGATGCTCCGATTCTCTCCTGCGTTTATCCGGCAGCGCGGGTGGCTGGACGAAAGATCATAACGATCGAAGGATTGGCGCAGGATGGTCATCTGCACCCGCTGCAGGAGGCTTTCGTCCAATATGGTGCCTTGCAGTGTGGCTTCTGCATGCCGGGACAAATCATGACCGCCGCGGCTCTATTAAAGAAGAACCCGAACCCCGGCGAAATGGAGATCCGGGATGCCTTGAAGGATACGCTCTGCCGCTGTGCTGGCTACCCGACGATTATCCAGGCCGTCCAGGCAGCCGCTAAAACAATGAGCACTGGTGAGCCTATCCCTCCTCTGGAGTTGGAAGAATCAGAGGGTACAAATGCAGTCGGTCATATACAGCCGCGACCAGATTCTTTGGAGAAGGTAACCGGGGCGGCTCGATTTGCCGATGACATTCAATTCCCAGGAATGCTTGTTGGACGAGTATTGCGGGCGGGAGTACCTCACGCAATCCTTAAACGGTTAGACATCCAGGCGGCGATCGATAGCGCAGGTGTCGTGGCTGTGCTCGTTGCGGAGGACATCCCCGGAGAACGCAATCATGGTCTGGTTAT
>RCNG010003812.1_pt1 | contig 10335 bp, 10 predicted proteins | sample 2041371 | NCBI WGS metagenome assembly RCNG01 (sample SAMN09708227, study PRJNA481090) | Marine sediment metagenome, whole genome shotgun sequencing project. | biome: marine sediment; feature: ocean; material: sediment; isolation source: Sewage treatment plant 1 marine sediment (STP1) ... | reverse complement strand
GACCACCGCTTGCAGTCGGCTGCGTGTTAAAAGCGATTTTAGCCGGAGAGTATGAAGGCTTCGAACAAGGGCTTAAAAAAGAAGAAGAGGGCAGTGCCATTGTCGGAAAATCCAAGGATTGTGTGGAAGGGTTTAGCGCCTTTCTGGAGAAGCGGGAGCCGGTGTTTAAAGGGGAATAGGTCGGAATGCGGAAGTGGGAATGGTTTGAATTCGGAATTCGGAATGCGGAATTCGGAATGCGGAATAGAGAAAATGAAGGCAGAAGGAGTTGAATGCGGAATGAGAGATCTGGGCTTTGGAAGGCGGAGTTTGATTGCGATTGATCCTCTTGCACCTCCCATTGAGCGATGTCTTACTCTATGCCTTTTTTCCCGTAACGCGAACCTTTTTAGAACCCTTCCACCTGCTTGGGAAAATAATCTTCCAGGGTGCCTTCTCGATAAACATCTGCGGTGGCGCAATGCAAACCGCCGCCAAATGGAGATACCTCGAATAGCGGAACGGGAATCACCTCAAAGCCGCATTTGTCGAGCAACTCCATCATCGGGGTCTCGGTGGCCTCGATGCAGATGGTCTTTGGGTCCAGCACCAGGCAATTCATATTCAACCACAGACTGCACTGCAGGTGCAAAGGGGCATTTTTTCGGTGCGAACCGATCTGGGCGCTTCCACGAGTTCCCAGCCGTTTTTTTCAAACAGCGCGTTATGAGCTTTTTGCAGAGGGGTACGCTCCGGATTCACCAGCACCAGGCCCGGACGCAGCGGAATCAGGGTGGCGTCAATATGCCAGGGTAACTGTTCCCGGTAACTCACCTTGTGTACCCGATGTCCGGGATAGTGGCGTCGCAGCCATTCGATGCCGGCATCATTGGTAACCATGGACTTCTGAACAAAAAGATCTTGGCCGAATCGGGCCACATCGGCCGCATCAAACAGGGGCTCGGTTTCCGTGATGATCCAATCGCTGGTTTCCGTACGCCGCCAACGATCTTCTGCACTCAAGGAATTCCATTCCTGCCAGAAGTTCTGCTTGTAGGTTCGCTCGGTCAACCGCGGTTTTGGCGCCGACTCCCAGCGGAACTCCGGATCTGCTTTATAATACTCTTCAAGCAGCGGTCGGTAGCACAGATACTCAAACCAGCGGCTGCGAAAAGACATGCCGGCTTCAAGCATTTCATTGCCGACCGTTAGCAGCACATCCCGCGGGGGCATACAACCGAACATCGACGCCTGTTGCCAGTCCGGTGTCTGAATGGGCTGACTAAAATCGAGCGGGGTAGGGCGATCCACACGGATACCGCGGTTTTCAAGGATTTCTGCAAAATTATCCAATAGCTCGTCGGCCTTGTCTTCCATTTCCCCGGGCAGGGGACCGAAACTTCCCAATGGAAACCCTTGTTGCGGCCAATCGTTCTGCACAGCCGGCTCGGGAGCCTGGATCATGGTACCACTGGCCCGACCGACAATTACATGTTTCAAGGGGTCCCATTCATTCCAAGAACAAACAACTGTTTTTCTGCTGTTTTCGGTCATCCTGACTTCCTTGCAAAAAACTGTTTATAAACGTAAAAAAACCCGTTCCTGACGAATTTTCAAGCCTTCTTCAATCAACTCTAAAACCCTGGATTTTTCCTCCGGGAATTTATAACCTTCATAACCCTGGCTGAACAACAGCCCGCCATTTCTATTGCGCCAGTAATTACCGGCATGATCGAAGCAGACCTTTGATGTCACGTTTAATTCTTGGATCATCAGCTTCAATTCGAGCAGCTGTTCTTCCGGGGACAACATGGTGAAGCTGCCGCTTTCGTATTTTTCATGAAGGGGGGTGCCCGCTGCCGGGAAAAAGGGTCGCGAGCGAATATAGTGCGGATTAATTGCGCTTAACACCCGGGCGGTGTTTCTGGCGTGGTCCTGCCATCTGGCCGTGCCGCCCAAGCCCGGCATCCAGTATTCGGATACTTGAAACCCGGCTTCCATGGCTTTTTTACCGCCCTTGATATGCCCTTCAGCGTTGACACCCTTTTTTATTTCTTTCAGCAGTTCGTCATCGCCGGTTTCCAATCCGATGTGCACTCTGTCCAAACCGGCCTGGCAGATAGCCTTTAACTCCTCCAGCTTTTTTTGAGCAATCGTTTTGGATCTGGCATAGGAGGTAACGCGATTTAAGGTTGGAAACGTTTTTCGTAAATGCTGCAAAATTTCCACCAGCTGATCGCTTTTCATGATCAGGCTGTTGGCATCCTGAAGAAAAGCGGTTTTTGCACCGGATTGAAGCCAGTTATACACCATGACAAATCCCTGATGGTAATTAAGCTCCGGAGCAGAATTCAACAGTTCGATCGCCGCCTCCCGGATAATGTCGCCGCCATACCCGAGTTTCATGGATATCTCTCTAAGATTATTGCAGATATCGGCAACCTGATCGATATCGCCCTTTACTTCAGCAGGCGATCTTAATTCAAATTTCTCCGTTTTATACATCGCGCAGAACTCGCAGCGGTTCCAGGGACAGTTGCGGGGAGGCGCTGCCCCCTTCACTGGGAGGACGGTAAACGCCGACTTCAAAATCGTATTTTCGTGCCGGTTGTGCAGACATCGGTTCTCCTTTGGTTCAAAATATATATTCCTTTTTTGTGCCTCCGGATCCTGGGGGCTGATCTTCTACGGTATTGTTTACTAACAATAATCATTTGTCAGTTTATTTCAATTCGGGCTAAACATTAGAATTGACAAAAATAGTTGTTTTCTCTAATAAACAAGATCTCACTTTCTCGGGAACGGATGTCGATATTTGGCTATTCAAGAGTAAAATTACACATTAACCCAAAAGGAGGCACGCTAAATGACAAAGATTATGAAAAGAAAGAGCAATCGGGTATTAAAGCAGGCCGGAATCATTTTTGGACTTATCGCAGTTCTGGCATTAGGGACAGTACCGGCTATGGCTGCAGACGCGCCCACGATCAAGATCGGTCTGGTCACATTCCTTTCCGGCGGCGCTGCGGGACCGTTTGGCATCCCCGCTCGCAACGGGGCGGAATTCATGATCGAGGCCATTAACGCCGGCAAAGTCCCGACTCCCTACAACACCAAAGGTGTTGCCGGCGCGCAGCTAGAAACGGTCCTCATCGACGAAGCAGGCAATTCCCAAAAACAGGTCATCGAGTATCGCAAGCTCATCCAGAAGCAGGAGGTAGATGTGGTGATCGGCTATATTTCCAGCGGGCATTGCAAGGCCATCGCTCCGGTGGCTGAAGAGCTGGGCAAGCTGACCATCTTCTTCGACTGTGGCACCCCCCAGATCTTCGAAGACATCGTTACTTCGCCCAAATACTTATTCCGTACCGGCGGTACTGCGACCATGGATAACGTGGCGGCGGCCCGTTATGTGGCGGACAGTAACCCCGATCTCAAGAGCATCGCCGGGATTAACCAAAACTATGCCTGGGGGCAGGATTCGTGGCGTGATTTTTCCGAATCGATGAAACAGCTCAAACCGGGCGTGAAAGTCGTCACCGAACAGTTTCCGAAAATCTACGCCGGCCAATATGGAGCCGAGATATCCGCGCTTCTTTCCGAATCTCCCGATGTGGTCCACACTAGCTTTTGGGGCGGCGACATGGAGGCCTTCACGCTCCAGGGTTCGGTTCGCGGCGTATTTAAGAAAAGCGAAGTGATTTTGACCTGTGGAGAGACGGCCATGCACCGGCTGGGCACCCAGTTGCCGGACGGCACTGTGATCGGCGGGCGCGGCCCCTTCGGTAATTTTGCACCAGAATCTGAATTAAACAGTTGGTTCAGAAAACAATACTTCGACCGCTACAATACCTGGCCGACTTATCCTGCCTACAAAGCGGCCCAGGCCTTGTTAGGTATGAAGACGGCCTACGAGAAAGCAGCCAAGGGTGGCAATCTACCTTCAACTGATGATGTTGTTGCGGCGTTGGAAAATCTGGTCTATGAAGGGCCCGCCGGCACGGTCAAGATGGCGCTGGCCAACGGCCATCAGGCGATTTTAGATACAGCTTACGGTCGTTATAAGTATGACAAATCCACCGGCCAGGCCACGATAACCGACGTGAAGCGCTACAAAGCCGAATGCGTCAACCCGCCTGAGGGAGCAAAGAGCCTTGACTGGATCCAATCCGGTTTCAAGGGTGCTCAATGTGACTAACTGCGAAATAATTATTCAATGCGTCATCCATTGCAAATAATGAAAATTTGGCGGGCCCGAACAACGGGTCTCAGGGCCCGCCGACCCTAATCCGGTTTATTCATAAACTCCAAACGCACGGACTGTGTATCAGGCCGGTAAGCCGGGGAGGGTAATTTGCGCAGACTAAATTCCACCACATTCACCAGTGATATACATCTTAAATATACTAAAGTTAAAATTTCACCACAGAGCAAACAGAGATAGAGAGGGAAGCCATTGACTAAGCTGCTGGCTATATTGATAGATGGAAGCATTTATGCTTCCTGGGTGTTCTTGATGGGGCTGGGCATGACACTCATCTACGGCGTTATGAAAATATTGAACATCGCCCACGGAAGCCTCTATGCCCTGGGGGCATATATGTCGGTATCCCTTATCGGCTTTTACTATGCGACGGGCAGCTTCCCGCCCATGTTGGGCTATGCGATGTTGCCGCTGGCCGCCGTCATCGTCGGGCTCATTGCAGGGCTGCTTATCGAGCGAGGGGTTTTACGGTTCATGTATGGCCGGGATGAGGTGGTCATGCTGTTGGTTACCTACTCGATCTTCCTGATTCTGGAAGATACGACCAAGCTCATCTGGGGAGTTGATCCTTACTTTGCCTATCAGCCTTACGGGCTTTTAGGTACGGTTGAGATTTTGGATCTGATCTATCCGGTCTACGATTTTCTGCTCATTGCTATCTCCCTGTGCTGTGCGGTGTTCGTGTGGTGGGGACTAAATAAGACCCGGGTCGGCAAGCTTCTTATCGCCGTCATTCATGATCGTGAAATGAGTATGGCCTTCGGCATCAATGTGAAGTTGTTCTTCACAGTGACCTTCGTTATCGGAGCCGCTTTCGGCGCCCTGGGCGGGGCTGTCACTGCGCCGAAAGTGTCAGTGGTTCCCGGCCTTGGGGTCGAAGTCATTGTTTTGGCTTTTGCCGTGGTTGTGATCGGCGGTCTGGGCAGCATCGAGGGCGCAATGATCGGATCTGCCATTGTCGGTATTGTGCGGGCGGCTGCGGTGCATATTTTACCCGAGGTTGAACTTTTCGTGATCTACGCCGTCATGGCCCTGGTTCTGGCGTTCAGGCCACACGGGCTTTTCGCCGGACCGGAGGTGCGCAAGATATGAATATCGGCAAAGACAACACCTTGCGCACGTTGACCATCGGACTGCTTTTAGTTTTGATTTTCGGGTTTGTCGCTACAGACTGGTTTCGATTTCTGGTTCAGATGTCGCTGGCCACTTTCCTGGTGGTGCTAGGCGTAATGCTGCAGATGCGTGCGGGTCTGATCTCCTTCGGCCAGGGACTTTTTTATTGCCTGGGTGCTTATGTTGCCGGCATGGCCGGGTATTTCTGGGGAATAACGGACATTTTTCTGTTGTTGCTGGCAGGCACGGCAGTCTGCGTGCTATTATCTGTGGTTCTCGGTTTTTTGTTGGTCCGCTACCGGGGAATTTTCTACGCCAATTTCAGTCTGGCCCTTTCCATGATTCTCTATGGCCTGCTCGTCAAAGCCGAAATTCTGGGCAGCACCGATGGTTTCAATGTGCCTCATTCCACCTTTCTTGGATTCGCTCCTGAAGGTGAGGCCCTTAAGATTACCATATTTGTTCTAACTTGTGTGATCGTCTATTTGGTGGCTGTGGTGCTGCATCGCTACCTTAGCTCCATTTACGGATACATGGGTGACGCCATCAGGCAAAATGAAATCCGGGTCGAATACCTGGGTGCTTCGGTACGCAGTTTGATCCACAAAATTTATGTGGTTGCGGCTGCTATTTCAGGAATCGGCGGCGTACTCACGGCGATATCCGTGGGCCACATTGATCCCGATCTGGCCTACTGGACGACTTCCGGGGAATTTGTCTTCGTGGCGCTGTTGAGCGGTACGGCCAACGTGATGGCCCCTATAGTGGGGACTTTTCTACTGGAGCTTTTGAGAACATATGCTTTTGAGTACGCACCTTACACCTGGCAGATGATCCTTGGTTTTACGATGCTGATGGTCATCCTGTTCCTGCCCGGCGGGATATGGTCGATAGGCTCTAAGCGCCGAAAGGAGAATTAAAATGACGGCCATCCTGGAAACAAATAACCTGAGTATTCAGTTCGGCGGAGTTGTGGGTGCCTCGGATATTTCCGTTACCGTCAACAAAGGCGAAGTGATCGGTGTCATCGGTGCCAACGGGGCCGGGAAAACCACTTTTGTCAATCTGGTGACCGGCTACCTCAAGGCTTCATCCGGCACTATCCATTACATGGGAAACGACGTGACAAAACTGACTCCGCGGGAGATAACCGATTTGGGCATTCGGCGATCCTTCCAGATCCCCCAACTTTTTGATGAAATGACAGTCCTCGATAATATGTTGACGGCCCAATCAGTGGCCCCCAAAGTGGTCCGGAGCTTTTGGATGCCGCTCCAGCGGTCTGATACCATGGAAAGCGCCATGAAGCGCCTGGAGCATTTCGGGATCGTCGACAGTGCCCAGCAAGAGGTGAGCATGTTGCCGCAAGGCGTGCGCAAAATTCTCGACATCGCCATGGCCACCGTCGGGGAGCCCCAACTGGTGATGTTGGACGAACCGACCAGCGGAGTCAGCGCCGAAGAAAAGTTCGAAGTGATGGATATCGTGATGGATGCTTTTGCTCAGCAGAACGTCACCGTCATGTTCATCGAACATGACATGGAACTGGTGGAGCGCTATGCCAATCGCGTATTGGCCTTCTACAACGGTATGGTAATCGCTGATGCCGATAGCCGGCAAGCGTTAGCCGATCCTCAGGTGCGTGAATACGTCGTGGGTAAAGAAATTCATCGTACCCATGCCCCGCAGGGAGAGAATTGATGCTGGAACTAAGTGATGTGAGCGTGTCCATAAAGCGAACCAACATACTGCAACATGTAGCCTTGCATGTGCCCAACGGCAGCATTGTCGGCCTGATTGGCAGGAACGGAGCCGGCAAAACCACGCTCATGCGCACCGTGATGGGGTTTTTGCCCATCAACCAGGGGGAGGTTCGCTTCCAGGACCAATCCCTCACGCGATTAACTGCTCATAAACGGGCACACGTGGGAATCGGATACATGCCGGAGGACCGCAAGCTCGTTCCCACCCTGACGGTGGAGGAGAACATCCTGCTGTCTTTCTGGGCGACGAAAAACAATAAATTGCCCAAGCGGCTCCCATGGGTATATGAGATAATCCCTGAAGTTACGGAATTTTCCAACAGAAAGGCCATGGATTTAAGCGGCGGACAGCAAAAGCTGGTCGCCCTGGCCCGCGCACTATTTTGTGGAACAAAGCTCCTGCTGCTGGACGAACCCTTCGAGGGGGTTGCGCCTGCGCTGGCACAGCGGCTGGCAGAGGTTGTTGCTAACCTCAAAGAGCACGGACAATCAGTGCTGCTGTCGGAATCGGACCATGTCCACTCTTCGGAATTACTCGACCGTCTTTACGTAATTGAGCGCGGGTCCGTCAAGGAGAAGTAGGGGGTTCCCAAAACATCTATGATGTCAAAACTGTGATATAAGTTATCATGTAAATGTGGCTAATTAAGATGATTGAGTTCATTGTGTTGGCTGATTCAACCAATCAACTTAGTAAGCTTAATCAACAAATACTTTAGGGGGAAAAATGAATCGTATAACAATATTCCGGACGGTTCCGAGAATTGTCATGGGTCCCGGGGCTCTAAATCAACTAGCCGATGAAGTCAGGGCTCTGAAAGCGAAGAAGGTTTTGATTGTGACCGATCAAGGTCTGATTAAAGCCGGCTTGGTTAAACAGGCCCAGGCAGTTCTAGAAAAAGCCGATATCAAATATGCCGTTTTCGGAGATGTTGAGGCCGATCCGCGGTATGAAATTGTGGCGGATTGTGTGGAAATGATCCGCCGGGAAAATGCCGATCTCATTATCGGATTCGGTGGCGGCAGCCCCATTGATATCGCCAAAGTGTCAGCAATCATGGCTACCAATGAAGGCCCGATATTAGAATATTTCGGCATCGATCTTGTTACACAGCCCGGTTTGCCGACTCTCATAATTCCCACCACAGCGGGAACCGGCAGCGAGGCCACCCCAATTGCAATTCTTTCAGACCACACCGAAAAACTCAAAAAAGGCATTGTCAGTCCGCATTTATTCCCCTCAGTCGCTCTGCTTGATCCGGAGCTGACCATTGGATTGCCGGGCCATGTCACAGCCGCCACCGGAATGGATGCCTTGATTCACGCTATAGAATCATTCACTTCAAAAAATGCCACCTCAATCTCCGATATGCTCGCCCGCCAAGCCATGCAGTTAATCGCTAAAAACCTCCGAACCGCATACGCCGATGGCAGCAATCTTGAGGCACGCAGCAATATGCTGGAAGGCAGCCTGCTGGCCGGTATGGCCTTTTGTACTGCCGGCGTAACAGCGGTGCACGCTTTTGCGTATCCGATCGGTGCCGAGTTTCACATTCCTCACGGAGTGGCCAACAGTATTATGCTGGTACCGGTCATGGAATTCAACAAACTTGGCAACCCGGAAAGATTTGCCGAGATTGCCGGCTACCTCGGCGAGAACACATCCGGACTTTCCGCCCGCGAAGCCGCGCATGCAGCCGTGGAAGCCATGCGCACTTTGGCGGCCGATCTCAAGATCCCCGATCATTTGAGTGAATTTGGCATCAAGGATAATGATATCCCCGGACTCGCCGCAGGCGTAATGAAGGTGACACGGCTGCTGGCGAACAATCCGCGCGAGCTAACCCAGAAAGACGCGGAGGCGATCTACCGAAGCGTGCTGTAGGAAAATGAAGGTTTCAGGCATCGGGTGTCAGATGTCAGAGAAATGACGAATGTCGAGTGAAGAATTGCGAATTAAGGAATCCCATGGAATGAAGAATTATCCACCTCTAGCGGATCGATTGACGAATTGTGGATAACGCTTCGATCGGTTGTAACCTTTTAAACCCAGAACCTGGAACCGCGCAGTTATGGCAGGCCCGCACCGGGAATTTTTACTTCAATGATTTCGATTTTTCCAGCGGGTTTTGCTCGAACTTCGTCCGGATCTGAAGATCCGGCCGTACAGACAAATAGAATGCGACGGTCGAATCCGCCTAACATACAGGCATACGGCTTCGTCGACACCGCCAGGCGATGGGTGACATTTCCGCCTTCCTGCACTCTCAAAATCTCCCCGGGATGCGGTGCCGCCACCCAGATGGCCCCCTCGGCGTCCAAGCAGATACCGTCTGGATATACGCCTTTTAGATTGGCCCAAATACGGCGGTTTTTCAACTTGCCGTCAGAGTCAATGTCGAAGGCGGTCAGGCGATTCCCCCAGGTTTCAGCGACAATCAGCGTCTGATCATCGGGGGTGATAACGGTGCCGTTGGGAAAATAAAGGTCCTCGGCCACGATGCGGGCCTTGCCGTCCGGTGTCACCAGCACAATTTCCGCCGGTTTTACCGCTGCATCTGCCGCCAAATCGAAGCCAAAGTTTCCGATATAAGCCCGCCCCTGTTTGTCTACGACCATATCATTGCAGTGAAAGGATGCGAGTTCTGTCAAATCGGCAATTTCCACCAAACCGATGGGGTCGAGTCGCAGCAGTCGTCGGTCCATCATCGACACCACGAGCAGGCGTCCATCCGGCAGCCATCCCAGCCCGGAGGGGCAGCACTGGACCTCGGCAATTTTTTCGGCATTGCCGTCCATGTCCACAGTCATTAAGACCCTGCATATCGGAAAACCAGAGTTTGCCCTCATGCCAGCGCGGACCTTCCGGGAAAAATAGGTCGTCCAACAGGATCCTCGTTTTCTGTTGCATAGACATAAATCAATCCTCAAAAGTTACACATCGATAATTGTTCAACGCAGATACCGTTAATTGGTTGATTCGTTGATTGGTCAAGTGATTGCAAATCTCGATGACTATGGTTTATTTAATCAACCAGTCAACCAGAAACCCAATCAACGAGCACCGCAGTGCCAATTTTACAATCAGCGAACTTCGGTATCCGCCTCCAAGCCTCGCTCCAAGAGAGCTAATGTATTTGCCACGGTTTCCAAAATGGTAATAGAGCAGTTGTCGGGCCTGAAAGAGACTACGCGGTCGTCTCCGGTGGCATGACC
>RCNG010001926.1_pt1 | contig 10335 bp, 6 predicted proteins | sample 2041371 | NCBI WGS metagenome assembly RCNG01 (sample SAMN09708227, study PRJNA481090) | Marine sediment metagenome, whole genome shotgun sequencing project. | biome: marine sediment; feature: ocean; material: sediment; isolation source: Sewage treatment plant 1 marine sediment (STP1) ... | reverse complement strand
CTGGTCCGCACCCTACCCGGACGACCCGACCCGCTGGCATACGCAGGGTTATGGGACGAGTGTGCGGGTGTTCTAGATAAATTCCATGAAAACCTGATTACCGAGAAATGCAATGGCCTCCAGACCCTGGTAGCCGTCGAGATCGGATAGACCTGGAGCAGTCAATGGAATTGCAGCCGGTGTCAGCGGCCCTTTGAGATCCCCACTCAGAAAGGCTGAGATGTCTTCTCTCGGGATGGTGAAAAGCTGATTGTCGAATCGGCCGGGATACTGCGGCAGCAGGATGAGATGCTCCCTATACCAGGCCAGCCCGGACAATTCTGCACGTGCATCCGCGATCGGCCCCGCCAATGAAATCGTGGTTACGGAATATTCATCCGTTTTCGTCAAGTTATCGGCTTTTCTGAGTTTTGCATCCGTGCAACCGGTGATGATGGAAAGGAACAAAATAGAGATAACAGCTGTTTTTTGGAACATAATCTAATCCTAAGAATCCGAAATCAATGGCTTTAAGAACTCATCTCAAATCCCGGGTTGGAGTTTAACAGAACAAGATCCTTTTAATAATGTTGCCCGAACATGCGTTGAAGCCGTGGCAGCTGCATTAGGGCATACTCAATCATTGCATACAAATGTGCTGGATGAAGCAATTCGGCGAAAACTGATCTTCACCGAGTTTTACGCCGGCACCATTTGCTGCGCCCGGATCAGGCCCCCCGACCATTCGTATTGACTTCTACTCTGTAACCGATTATTGTGCACCGCAGCATTACTGCGACGCAATAATTTCCAGTGTTTAAGCCACTATTCACTCCAATTCGGAGGTACTTAATGAGCAAAAAGATAGCGCTAGTGACCGGCGGGACCGGCGGAATCGGAACTCAGATCTGCCGTCGGCTCGCGGACGGGGATGACTTCTTGGTAGTAGCCAACCATATTGAGGCCGAAGCAGACGCCGCGAGAGATTGGCGCGAACACCTGAGTGCGGACGGCTATGACTTTGGCCTGGCGGCCGGCGACGTAGCCAACTTCGAGGATGCATCGCGCATGGTTAAGGAGGTAGAGGAGAGATTCGGTCCCATAGACGTACTGGTAAATTGCGCCGGTATCACCCGCGATAAGACCCTGCGCAGGATGGACCCTGACGAGTGGCAGGCGGTCATCAATACAAACCTGACCGGCGTATTCAATGTCACCCGACAGGTGGTGGAGAGCATGCTTAAACGGGGCTCCGGACGGATCATTAATATCTCCTCCCTCAACGGCCAGCGGGGAAGTTTCGGGCAAACCAACTACTCTGCCGCCAAAGCCGGTGTGCACGGGTTCACCATGGCCCTCGCACAAGAGGTGGCGTCAAAGGGCATAACTGTGAATACGGTTTCGCCGGGCTACATCATCACCCCAATGACCAAGAACATCCCGAAAGACGTCATGGAACAGATCATTTCAACTATACCCATGCGGCGGATGGGCAATCCGGACGACGTGGCGGGGGCCGTGGCCTTTCTGACCACGCAAGACTCCGACTACATCACCGGCGCGGATATATCCGTCAACGGTGGAATAGGAATGGGGTAGAACTCCTTCCGCTAGCCTGAATAGATAAGGATAAGGATAGGAAATCCGACCGTTCCTGGCCGAACTTACCACCTCGACCTCTGTAATCAAGTGTCCGAATCGGTCGGCAACCTTATGTCAATGACTTGAGCATGACACACGGAAAAGCTCTTTTCCCACCCTAGTGGAAATTCTTCCCACATATCGAGACGGGGTCCCAGGCCGCGCCTGCACGAGACGGGGTAAAAAAAGCCGGCACAATGCCGGCTTTTTTCATGGGACGGGTATTCCGTCTCAGTAGTTGCCGAACACGTATTTCGGCTTCAGCCACTTGACCAGTAGCGGCAGGATTGTCAGCGCCGTGACCACATCGATTACCAGTGCTTCGGTGATGTAGACGCCCAGGCCCCAGGTGTTGGCCAGATCGGTGTTCATCAGCGGAATGAAACAGCTGATCAGGACCACTACCGAGATGATGATCGCCGAGCCGGTGGTGTTGAGGGTGTTGATCAGGGCCTGGTCCCAGTTGCCCTTGGTTGCTTGCATCTCCTCTTTTAACCGCGAGATCATGTAGATGCCATAGTCGATGCCCAGCCCCATCGCGATGGAGAGGGCCACCTGCAGGTGGAACGCCAGGTTACCGGACCAGTTTTTCACCGAGGTGAAGTAGGCGCCTAGGCCGTACTGGGCGAACAAAGTGATGAACAGCAGCACCAGCAGGATGGCCGACACCATGAAGGAGCGGAAGATGAGTGCGGCGATGATGAACACCGCCAGGGCGGTCTGCAGCGGACCCTTGAGCCAGTTGTCCCAGGCCACTTCGCGGGTGGCCTCGGTGGCCCCGAGGAAGCCGCCGATACCGGGGCGGATGTAATCCGGTCCCTCCTCGGCCACAGTGCCGCTGTCACAGGAGGTGTCGGCGCAGCGCAGGCCGAAGTTGACCTTCTTGAAGCCCGCGTCGTTCTTGTGCGCTTCGACGTAATCCTGGATATCCATGGTGACCTGGTGGGTCTCCTTTGGATTCATGGTGTTGACGAAGCCCATGATGACGCCTTGGTTCCAGTCCTTGTCCACGAAGGAGTCCATGTCGCTCTCTTCGGTCATGGTCTCCAACAGCCCGTTGAACAGTTGCACGATGCCGTCCGGGTCGCGGTCGTCCTCCGGATCGACAGCGGTCAGGTTCTCCCGGGTGGGGATGAACAGGTCTTTCAGATCCGGCTTCTCGCCTGGCTCGGCGGTGAGCAGCATGTTCACCAGCCGGATATACTGGGCGTAGGAACCGGTGAAACCCACCGAGGGGTGGGTGCGCATCCAGTTTTCCATCTTTTCGATGTCGCCCAGCACCTTGGCGTCATTGAAGATGCCTTGGGCGCCGCAGGCGTCAGGGTCCCAGCAGCCCAGTTTCTCTTTGTTGAGATTACACTGGGCGAGCTTCTCGGCCGGGTCTTCGATGTCGTAGATCTCATCCGGGAAGTAGGCGTCGGTACAAGGCTTGGTAATCGGCTGCTTGCCGCGGATCGGTACGGTGACCGAGATGACCCCGGGCATGATCTGATTCAGCTTGAGCAGCTGGCTGATGGTCTCGGAGTGGCCCTTGAAGGCCGCCCTGGAGTAGTCGATACCCTTTTCGACCCCGGGCATGAGGTCCTCGGCGGTGCCTTCTGTCAGCTTGCTGTAGTAGGCGGAGACGCCCAGCACGACGGCTACGAAACCGATGGGCAGCCACTTGCCCGGGCCGGCCAGCAGGTTGGCGATGAAACCGCCTACCCGGGTCTCCCAGGCGCGCTCATGTTGGTGCTCCTCGTTGACCGCCTGCGCCTGGGAGCAGGGGAAGGTCATCATGAGCAGCGGGATCAGGGTGGTGGTGGTGAACAGCAGGGTGAGCATGCCGAACATGCCGAAGTAGGCGTAGGCCTTGTAGAAGGAGATATCCACCGTGGCCAGGGTGGCGAAGCCGACCATGTCGGTGACGATGGAGAGGGTGGCCGGGATGATGGTGTGGGCGATGGCCACCTGGGCCGCTGTCGCGCAATTGCCGGCGGTTGCCTGCTCCTGCATGAAGCGGCGGGTAACCTGCACCGAGTGGCCGATGCCGATGGCCAGCAGCAGCATGGGGGTCAGCACCATCATGGTGGTGAGCTTGAACTGGCTGAAGCCCATTACGCCCAAGGTCATGGCGATGGTGGCGCCCACGCCCAGGAGCGGGAACACGGCGCCGCGCCAGTTGCGGAACTCGTACCATAGCACTGCCAGCACGATCAGCAGGGAGGCGAGGAACAGCCACCATTTATTGGCCAGGTCCAACAGCATGTAGGCGAGGAAGTAGGGCTCGCCCGCCACCAGCAGCTCATAGCGGTCGTCCTGGAATTCGTCCATCAGGTTGCGTACTTCCTGCACCCAAGAGAGGTAGATGGACTTCACGTCGTCGGTGTAATCGCCGATGATGTAGGCGGCCTTGGCGGTGCAGTTTTTCGCCTCGTAGTCGGCGAACTCGCACTTGTTGCCGTCGGCGTCCTCCATGCCGATGAGCATGGGCGCCATCACCGGGTTGGTCTCCATGCCCTCTTTGAGGAAGGCGAGCTGCTGCTTGGCCAGCTCCGGGTCGTCGGTGCTGATGCCGGCGGTGGGGATCAAGCGCTTGAACACCAGACCGTTTTCGTCCGCGCCCATGAATTTAATCTTCTTCGCCGCCAGATCGATGAAGTTGGCGCTGCGCGCATAGGGCAGGTCCACCAGGCGGCGGTGCAGCTCCTGCACCTTGTTGATGAGCCAGGGCTGGTAGATGTCACCCTCCTTGACCTTGAACGCGAACACCATCAGGTTGCCCATGCCGAACTTCTGTTCCACGAAGGCGTTGGTGGCGACATAGCGGTTGCTGGGCGGCAACAGGGTGTCGGGGTCGTTGCGCATGTCCAGGTCCTTGATGAACAAAGACCCGAGAATGGACAAGACCAGGATGGCGATCATCACGGCCCAACGGTTGCGGATGACGAAATTCGCGTAGCCGTTGGCCCAGCGCAGCTCGTTGCTGTTGTTGTTTGTTTCATTCATGGCGCGATGCCTTTATAACTCCTTTGGAACAAAAAAAGGGCCGGAAGCCGAGCCTTGTTTGCTGCTCGAATTCCGGCCCTTTTGTTCGGGCGATCAGCCCGGATGGGCCATCAGAATATATACTTCAGGCCGACCTGGAGGTTCGAGGATTTTTCGAACTGGCCGAAGGTGGTGTTCTCGTCGCCCCAGTACTGGTTCCACTCGACGGAGCCGATCAGTTCGTCCAGGAAGGTGTATTCCACGTCGAAGCGGTTCCACCAGCCGCCGCCCCTTTCGTAGATCGTGATGTTGTTCCAGCGGTGTTCCTGGGACGGGCCGAAGGGCTTGGACAGGAACAGGGAGCCGAAGGTGTCGTACTCATAGGCCTTCTGCAGGCCGTTACTCAAGTGCAGGCTGGTGGGATCGGCCGTGTACAGAGAGCAATCGAAGGGATTGCCGGACTGGGTGGTACAGGTGCGCTTGGTGTCTTTGAAGTCCAGGTTGATGAATTGGATGAACTGACCGCTGATCAGCAGGTTGGTGAAAACGTTCACCTCTGCGCCCAGTACGTATTTGAACATGTCCTGCTCTTCGCTACGCAGCGCACCGGGCAGGTCGCCCAGGGCCAGCAACCGTTTGTCGACCACCGGCTGCAGGGTGTCCTTGGCGTACAAGAATTCGCCACGGACAACGATCGGGGTGGCGGCGGTATCGAAGGCGTAGTCGAACGAGGCCCCGATGCTGTGAATGCGCTCGTAATGCTCGGTAAAACGCAAGATCGCGCCATTGGGACTGAGCCCGGCCGAGCCCAGGGTGCTGATGAGGTCCGGGTTGGTTCCGCCGTAGTACTGGTTGGTCACGGGATTGCGCAGCAATACCGTTGCGGTGTTGCTGCCATCCGGGGCTATGTTGCTGGGTGCATTATCCCGGGGGATGAGCGCGCCGTCGGGCAGGGCGGCACCGGTCGAAGGGTCGAGTACCGTACCCCGGCCTCTGAGCTCGGTGACCAGCTGTTGGCGGGTGACCGAATCGTGCCAGCTCAGGTCTACGGCGGGGTTGGCGTCGTAGTGGTAGAAGTAGTTCAGGGAGAAATTCAGCCCGCCATCGGTGGAACCATTGTATCGGGTGCCGTAGTTCAGATTCCAGTCGTCGGGGGTGTCGATCACCCAATCCGTTCGCGCGGCACTGTGCTGCTGGTTGCCCGCAAAGGTATTGAAGGTGGAGAAGGTGGCGTTGGACATATACTCGAACGCCGAACTGGAGTCGGAGGGATTCCAGTTGACATCCGGCGGCGTCGGCCCCGTGATCGGCATCAGGTTGGTGACATTGTCGTTGCCGTTGGGGTCACCCGAAAACAGGCCGTTCTGCGTGATGTCGTTCAGGACGACGTCACCGGGTCCGAAACTGACCGGCGTCTGGGTGCCGTCACAGCCGGTGGGCGGACATTGAAAACCCTGGATATTCGGCGAGCTGGCAAACCCGTCGACGGTAAGACCGGTGAACGGAACCAGGCCGGCGGGGTTGAAACTTCCGGTGAACAGGCCGCCCATCGCCGCGTTGGAGAAACTGGACGAGACATTGGACAGGCGAGGTGCGATGTTGAGAAAACCGTTCACTCCGCCAGTGATCGAATCGACCCCCAGCAAAATGAAGGGGAGGCCGCTGTCACCGTTGGCATTGAAGCCTGGGATAACGTTCTCCGAGCGCTGCGCGGCGACGAACTGAATGTTGCCGGTGTCGCCGATATCCCGCTCGGCGTTCAGCATCCAGAGCGGAATGCGCGAGTCTTCCATCGTATCCTGATTGAGCTCGCGGAAATCGGTGGGGTTGATGATGTCCAGCAGCTTGATGCCGTCGGCGGTGCCCCAGACCACCTGCTGCTTGCCCAGGCGCAGGGACCAGCCGGCGAGCTCGCTGTCCAGGTACAGTTCGCGCAGATAGTCGTACGCGGTATACAACTCGTTTCCTCGCCAAAACTGGCGGTCCGGTTCGGTGTTGTAGATGAAATTGATGTCGGCGTGCCAGGAGCTGGATTCGCCAAGGTCGCCGTTAAGGAAGAAGCGCGCCTGATTCTGGAATTTGAGCACGTCGAAGGCATTGTGCTCGTCTTCGTCCAGCATAGTCTTGGCTTGGTTCGTTATCTGCCCCTCCCGGACGAAGAACGAGGTTTCGTTTTTCAGGTAGCCGCTGAATTCCACTTCGGCCAACGCCGCACCCGGCAGCGCCAACGCCACGCAAACGGCGATCGACAAACTGTTATGTTTAAACATCTCTATCCCCTGGCCCTTGTGTTGTGCAAACGCCCGAGTCAGGGCGGTCGCCGGGTGCAGTCGCGAAAGCATCGAACGATCTGCCCCCGTTTCTGTATTCCCGTTAGCGCTTGATGCGGCGCAAGGTCTTTTCCGACCATTTGTCCGCCGGCCAATCCTGGTCGAATTCCACCACCGTTTCCGGTATAACCGCCCAGGTTTCGTGGCCGGTGGCGAAGGTTTTACCGTACCAGTACTTCCATGACTGGGCGCGAGGATCGTCCTGTCCCAGGCTGGCCCAATCGCGGTCGAGGACCTTGACCTTGTCACCACTCTTGAAATACTCGGTGCGGTAGTCGGCGAAGGTCTTGGTGTCCACGTAGCTGATCCGGTAGTCGTACCACCAGTTCTGATTTTTGGTGGTGCTCTTGAGCTTGTAGACCTCTTTGCCCTTGTGGTCGCAGGAGGCCTTGGGGGGCTCTGGCAGGTACTTGACCTTGACGTCCGGGAGCGCGCCCAGGCAGTCGTTGAAGGTCTCGGTCCCGAACAGTTCATGGGTCTCGTCCTTGGGCTTGCGCAGGGTCACGTCACCGAAGGTGAAATCGGTGCCACCCCAGGCGTCGTCGTGGGCCGGCTCGGCGAAGCGGCGGATCTTGCGCAGGGCCGGCAGCCAGATGGAGTAGGACTGGCTCTTGCTGTCGTCGCTGAAGTCCTGGATCAGCATGCCGGTGCCGCGCAGCTTGCCGGAGCGGAAGATAGCCAGGTCCATGGCGTTGGTTTTGTTGTCCGCCGGGTAGTCATTGTTCAGATAGCGCTCCAAAGTGATGGTGGTGGGGCGGGCACCTTGGGCCTGATTGACGAGGACGGTGATGGTCTTACCCTTTTTGGTGATGCCGTAGTTCTTGAGGGCATAGAAATGGTTCACGTAGTACACCTGGCGTGCCAGCTCATCCGCATCCGGTACACCGGCGGGCATCGGCAGGTCCTTGGGTACGCCGGCCTGGGCTGCCAGGGATAGAGTGGACAGGGCGGCGGCGAGACCGATAAGAAGCCAACGAGGCTGCATTTCATTCTCCTAGAGGTAGGGGCTGTGTTGTGATTCGGGCACGATACGCAGTCGGAAATCACCAGCGGCATCAGCCGTGGGACCGCCGGTAGTACTTTTACAACAAATTATTGTTTTTGTAGTGAAAACAAGACGCTTTTACGCCTGTTCACAATTATTAACAGAGGTGGGGGGTGGAAGGCAAGCGATGCGGCCACAATTGCCGCGATTCGGGATTCCTGCTCCCTTCCGGTTTCATTCGGCGGGGGGATGGGCGGTAGGGCGACCGATGGAAAAATAGCTTAATCCGAAGCGGGTTATGATCTCCGGATCGAACATGTTGCGTCCATCAAACACTGCAGGGTGACTCAGCCGTTCCCGGATGAGATCGAAGTCGGGACTGCGGAACTGGCTCCACTCGGTGACAACGACCAAGGCGTCGGCCCCTTTCAGAGCATCCATGGCTGAATCGCAGAGGATAAAGTCAGGGCGTTCCCCGAAGATCCCGGCTGCCTCATGATGGGCGACGGGGTCGAACGCCTGCACCTTCGCTCCTGCGTCCCACAGTGCCTCGATTAACACTTGGCTGGAGGCCTCGCGCATATCGTCGGTGTTGGGTTTGAACGCCAGTCCCCAGAGGGCGATGGCTTTATTCCGCAGGTCGTTGTTGAAATAGCTCCTTACCATCTTGAACAGAACCTGTTTCTGCTCCAGATTCACCCTCTCCACCGCGTTGAGCACACGTGGCGTATAGCCGGCGCCGATGGCGGTCTGTTCCAGTGCGCGTACGTCCTTGGGAAAACAGGAGCCGCCGTAGCCGCAACCCGGATAGATGAACTGGTAGCCGATCCTGGGATCGGAGCCGATGCCGATACGCACGTGCTCGATGTCCGCGCCCACTGCGTCGGCGATATTGGACAGTTCATTCATAAAGCTGATCTTGGTCGCCAGCATGGCGTTGGCGGCGTATTTGGTGAGCTCGGCGGAACGCACATCCATGAACGTCAGACGGTCCCGGCTACGGTTGAAGGGGGCGTAGAGTTCCCGCAGCAGCTCGCCGGTACGGGGGTTGTCGGTGCCGACGACGATGCGGTCGGGGCGCATGAAATCTTCGATGGCGGCGCCTTCCTTCAGAAACTCGGGGTTGGATACCACGTCGAATTCGAAGTGGCAGCCGCGCTGTATCTGAGCCTCGCGGATGGCTCCGAGCACGTGATCGGCGGTGCCTACGGGGACGGTGGATTTGTTGATGACGATCCGGTAACCGCTGATGTGGCGTCCGATGCTGTTGGCAACCGCCAGCACGTGCTGCAGGTCGGCGGAGCCGTCCTCGTCCGGCGGTGTGCCTACGGCAATAAACTGAAACAGGCCATGTGCGACCCCCTCGGCCGGGTCCGTGGTAAATCGAAGGCGGCCAGCGGCGCGGTTGTGCTTGACCATCTCCTCCAGACCGGGCTCATAAATAGGTATGCCATCGTTGTTCAGGGTGTCGATCTTGGCCGGATCCACATCCACGCATAAAACATCGTTACCGACCTCCGCCAGGCATGCACCGGTTACGAGTCCCACATATCCGCTGCCGAAGATGGTTGCTTTCATGGATCTTTGCCTGAGTTGGATAGGGGATATCGGTATACTATATCTCTGCGCCTAGAGCTGTAACCAAAACGGGATGGGCGTGATGGATTTTGGCAGCCCTGGCAGTAGCCGCGCTATCTTAGCAAAGATCTTATATCCGTTACAGGGCGGGGTACCCGTGCTCACCCGCCAACCCGTCATGCCTGGGTTGACAGGCAGAGGCATCACTTGTATATTCGGCCGCTTATGTTTCGGAGGGGTTCCCGAGTGGCCAAAGGGAGCAGACTGTAAATCTGCCGGCTCAGCCTTCGGAGGTTCGAATCCTCCCCCCTCCACCAAATGCCTAATGCAGCATACGGGTGTTGGCGGGTGCGGTTCAATGGGTGAGGAGGGACCGAATGTCCAGTGGACATTCGCAGCCCGAGCCCGCCGAACGACTTACAGGGTAGCGGGGCTGGGCGATGCCCCATGGGTGATTGTATCGAGCCGCAAGAGAGCGGGTATAAGGCGGGTGTAGTTCAACGGTAGAACCTCAGCCTTCCAAGCTGATGACGTGGGTTCGATTCCCATCACCCGCTCCAAGTGATCCTGCAAGCAAAGCGGGAAATTTGCCCATGTAGCTCAGTTGGTAGAGCACACCCTTGGTAAGGGTGAGGTCTCCGGTTCAAATCCGGACATGGGCTCCAGATGTTGAAGTCGGCGTGAGTTGGTGCGCAGGATTATTTATCCTTCAATCTTTAATTTTAAAGAAAACAGCACTTGCGGAGAGTACGCGATGGCCAAGGAAAAATTCGAACGCACAAAGCCGCACGTCAATGTGGGTACGATCGGACACGTTGACCACGGCAAGACGACGCTGACGGCGGCGATTACGCT
>RCNG010001925.1_pt1 | contig 10338 bp, 7 predicted proteins | sample 2041371 | NCBI WGS metagenome assembly RCNG01 (sample SAMN09708227, study PRJNA481090) | Marine sediment metagenome, whole genome shotgun sequencing project. | biome: marine sediment; feature: ocean; material: sediment; isolation source: Sewage treatment plant 1 marine sediment (STP1) ... | reverse complement strand
GACGATCGGAAAGCCCTTTGCGGCGGCAGTCGTGATGGCACCGACAGCGAGCGCCGCGATGGCCCACAGCCACCAGAAGTCCACCAGCCGGTGCAGCGTCTCGCGTCGCGTCATCGACGAACAGTGTTCCGCGGGATCACAAGCGTCCCGCCGGCGAAGATGTCATGCCACCCAATGTTCTTCGGCGACCGACTGATCGTCACTGCAATGGCAATCACTGCAGCGATCTCGGCCAGACCACCAAGGAAGGGAAGGAGGCCGAGCAGGTACCAGACGTTGCGGCGGAACGCCATATCAAGGGTTGGGACCCCGCCATCCGGCCCCACGGACCTGAGTCCGAGAGTCGTCTTGCCGATCGTCCGCCCTGAATACGACTCCATCAGGGTGAAGTAGGCCATGACGATGGCAACAGACAGAACGTTCGCTGTGAACCCCAATTCGAAGCCGGCTATCCCTATCGCAAAGATGCTGAAGACACCGATTAGGAAGGAATCGATGACACGGGCGACGACGCGTGGCCCGAGGGGTGCGCCGACACCAAGGTCCGAACTCCCAATGGACGTATCTCCCCGATCCACCGCGGCTGACTCCCTCTGGTTTGGTTTTGCGTCACGTCGACGATAGCGACGATGCCGGTACCACTTGCACCGTGTTGAGGCTGAGGCCGACGGTTCGGGAATAGGCCCGACGAACAAACGGCTGGAAGAGCTGGAACGACCGGACCAGGATGGGACAAGCATGGAATTGGGCATCACAACGTTCGCTGAGACCTATCCCGATCCGGATACCGGGGAGCTCATCAGCCACGGCGACCGTCTCCGGCAGGTCCTCGAGGAGGTCGAGGTCGCCGAAGGCGTCGGTCTCGACGTCTACGGACTGGGGGAACATCACCGTGCCGACTTCGCAGCGTCGTCTCCCGTGACCGTGCTCGCAGCTGCCGCCGGGAGGACGGAGACCATCCGACTCACCACCGCAGTCAGCGTTCTCAGCTCCGACGATCCCGTCCGAGTATTCCAGGACTTCGCCACACTGGATCTCGTGTCGTCGGGCCGGGCCGAGATCATGGCCGGCAGGGGTTCGTTCATCGAGTCGTTCCCCCTCTTCGGCTACGACCTGTCCGATTACGACGAACTGTTCGCCGAGAAGCTCGATCTGCTGCTCGCCATCCGGGACAATGAGGTCGTCACCTGGTCGGGCAGGTTCCGGGCTCCGCTCGAGAATCAGGCGATCTACCCGCGCCCCCAACAGGACCCGTTGCCGATCTGGGTCGCGGTCGGCGGCACGCCACAGTCGGTCGTGCGGGCGGGCACAAAAGGCCTCCCCGTTGCCCTCGCCATCATCGGCGGGGATCCCGAACGTTTCGCCGTGCTCGGCGATCTACACCGCAGGTCCCTGACGGCATCCGGATTCGACCCCGTCAATGTGCCCCTCGCCGTTCACACCCACGGCTACATCGCAGACACTGACGAGCAGGCAGCCGACGAATTCTACCCGTCCTATGCCATCGCGATGAGCCAGATCGGTGCCGAACGCGGCTGGCCGCCGATGAACCGGGCGCAGTACGACGCCATGAGGGGACCCGGCGGATCGCTGATGCTCGGCAACCCCGAGACGGTGGCGAAGAAGATCCTTCACCTTCGCGACATCCTCGGAATCACCCGATACATGCTCCACATCAGCGTCGGCACACTCCCCCACGACCGTGTGCTCAGAACCATCGAACTCCTGGGCAACGAAGTCGCGCCGCTGGTTCGCGGCGCCTAACCAATATCTCTGCCGCCACCGCATTCCTCCGCGTAGAGTCGGAGAGTATCGAGCTACCGGGGAGGCAGCGCAATGGCACAGTTCATGATGGTGTACAAGGGTGACTCCACAGATATGGCGGACATGACGCAGGAAGAGATGCAGGCCGTCATGGCCAAATGGGCCGAGTGGATGCAGGGCGTCGGATCGGCTCTTGCCGACGTCGGTACCCCATTCGGTCCGTCGTCTTCAATCGTCGACGATGGCTCCGCGGGGACCGCAGTGTCCCTCACCGGCTACTCGATCGTCGAAGCCGACAACATGGATGGCGCAAGGGCCCTCGCCGACAACCATCCGTTCCTCATTGAGGGCAAGGGAAACTACGCCATCGACCTCTACGAGATGATTCCCGCCCCCTCGATGGACGGCTGATCGGCAGCCACGGTCAAACAGGCGGTTCAGGGTCGTACTGCACGTACCTGCGGATATCCCGAGCCCGCTCCACAGAGTGCAAGCGTGCCACGAGATGCAGCGCCATGTCGATGCCCGCCGAGACGCCGGCTGCGGTGATGATCTGCCCGTTGTCTACGAACCGGTCATCGGGACGGACCTCGATGTCTGCTCCAAGACCAGCGAGATGATCGAGGCTGCCCCAGTGGGTAGTGGCAGGTAGGCCATCGAGCAGACCACTGTCGGCGAAGACGAGCGAACCGGTGCAAACCGACGCCATCAGGGTGCCGCGGGCTGCACTTCCTCGAACCCAGGTCTTGATCTCTTCGTCGCCGATCTGGGCGCGGGTTCCTCGTCCTCCGGGATAGATCAGAACGTCGAAATCTGGAACCGTGTCCCAGTTGTAGTCCGGGAGCACGCGTAGCCCCTTCGCGCAGGTCACAACGCCATCGGTACGGGCCACCGTGAACGTGGTCACCTCGTCGTCGGGCCACTCGTGCGCCCATGCAGCGAGGACCTCCCACGGACCAACCCAGTCGAGTTCCTCTGCTCCGTCGAATATGAAGAATGCGATTCGCGTCGCCATGACTGGAGTCTGCCACCTCAGCGTCCTCGACGGAACGTCCCACCGAGGGGCCTCTCAGACGATGTCGAACTCGTTGCCTTCGGGATCGGCCATAGCCAAGAGGAAGTGGTCGAATTCGGGACTGTCCATAACAAGACGCTCGGTGGCTCCGGAGCGAGAGAGGCGCTCACCTTCAGCGAGGACACGCTGCTTCCGCTGGTCGAGAGGGACGCCCCGACCCCCACCGACGAGGAGATGGAAATGGAGGCGGATCTTGACCTCCTTGGCCTCAGGAACCCGCTGGAACCAGATCCGGGGACGGCGGCCGTCCGGATCGACCAGCGAGTCGTAGCCGTCGTCGGCTTCATCCTCGGGAACACCCACGCTCACCCAGTACTCCCCCAAGTCCGATGCGGGGCCGGCGGCTCCTCGAGTTGGTACCCAAGAGCAAGCGCCCAGAATCGCGCCATCCGATCGGGGTCGGCACAATCGATCGTGATCCGGAACCCGTTCGTCGTTGCTTCCGGCACGTGACCTCCCGTGCATTCTGGTTGAGATGGTAGGAGGAGGCTGTCTTGGGAGACCGTTCCCGGCCGACGACGAGCGGGATGCTCTCGTACGCGAGCATCTACGCCGCACCGCCCGAACTCGACCTGTTGCACACGACACCGAACCGGGTACGGTGCAGCAGCATGGAACCGGATCGCCCACCTCCAAAGGGGCTCTACAACCCCGCTCGCGACCATGACTCGTGCGGGATCGGCTTCGTCGCGGACATCAAGGGCCGACCGGCACGGTCCATCGTCGACCAAGGTCTCACGGTCCTCGCCAATCTGACCCACCGTGGTGCCGTCGGCGCCGACCCGCTCGCCGGTGACGGTGCCGGCATGCTCCTGCAGATCTGCGACCCGTTCTTCCGCGACGAGGCCCAGAAGCTCGGCATCGACCTCCCCGAGCACGGCCACTACAGCGTCGGGATGGTGTTCTTCCCCCGCGACGAAATCGACCGCACCGTCTGCGAGAACGCCCTCACAGAAACGGTTCTGAGGGAAGGCCTCGTCCCGCTCGGATGGCGAAACGTCCCCGTCGACCCCTCATGCCTCGGCGAGAGCGTCAAATCGATCGAGCCCTGCATCCGGCAGATCTTCGTCGGCTGGGGACCAGACACAACGGACCAGGACGCCTTCGAACGCAAGCTCTTCGTCATCCGCAAGGCGGCCCACGCGGCGATCAAGCGGCGCAATCCTGTACTCACCGAGAACGGCGAGTACTACATCCCGTCCCTGTCGTCGCGCACCATCACCTACAAGGGCATGGTTCTGGCGAAGAACCTCGCCGTCTACTACCTCGACCTCGCCGACCCCCGTATGGAGTCGGCGCTCGCCCTCGTCCACCAGCGCTTCTCCACCAACACCTTCCCATCGTGGCGACTCGCCCAGCCATTCCGCCTCCTCAGCCACAACGGCGAGATCAACACCCTGCGAGGCAACGTCAACTGGATGATGGCTCGGCGCCAGAACATGTCGTCGGAGATCCTCGGCGACGACCTCGACAAGCTCTGGCCCCTCATCGGTGACAATGCTTCGGACTCGGCGACGTTCGACAACGCCCTCGAGCTCCTCGTCGCGGGCGGCTACTCGCTCGGTCACGCCATGATGCTCATGATCCCCGAGGCGTGGGCGGACAACCCACTCATGGACGCCGACCGCCGCGCCTTCTACGAATACCACGCGGCGCTCATGGAGCCATGGGACGGCCCCGCCGCCGTGGCGTTCACCGACGGCCGTCAGATCGGCGCCACCCTCGATCGCAACGGCCTGCGCCCCGCTCGCTACCTCATCACCGATGACGACCTCGTCGTCATGGCCTCCGAGATGGGAACGCTCAACATCGACGAGGAACACATCGTCAAGAAGTGGCGGCTCCAGCCAGGCAAGATGCTCCTCATCGACTTCGAGCAGGGCCGCATCATCGACGATGCCGAACTGAAGTCGGACCTCACGACCGCAAAGCCGTACCAGCGCTGGCTCGACGAGACTCAGATCCTCCTCAAGGAACTCCCGACCGAGGTCGCGTCCATGCAGCCGGATCGCAAGACCCTCGCTGCTGCACAGCGGGCCTTCGGCTACACCCGTGAGGACATCGAGTTCTATCTCAAACCGATGGCGACGAGCGGCGTCGACCCGATCGGATCGATGGGGCGCGACACCCCGCCCGCCGTCCTGTCGAGCCGGCCGAAGCTCCTGTTCGACTACTTCAAGCAGAACTTCGCCCAGGTGACGAACCCGCCGATCGATTCGATCCGGGAAGAGACCGTCATGTCGATGGTATCGCTCATCGGGCCCCGCCCGAACCTCCTCGATCTCGACACAGGCGGCTCCCACCAGCGCCTCGAGGTCTCGCACCCGATCCTCACAAGCGTCGACCTCGAACGCATCCGCCGCATCGAGAACGTGGTCGCCGCCGACTTCCAGACCCGGAGCCTCGGTATCTGCTACCCGGCCGACCAGGGCGCTGAGGGCATGGAAGCAGCGATCGACCGACTCTGCGAGAAGGCCACAAAGGTCGTGCGCGACGGCTACAACCTCCTCATTCTCTCCGACCGCTGTGTCACGGTGGATCACATCGCCATCCCGTCCCTGCTCGCCACCTCGGCGGTGCACCACCACCTCATCCGGGAGGGACTCCGCACCGAAGTCGGGCTCGTCGTCGAGACCGGCGAGGCCCGCCAGGTCCACGACTTCTGCCTCCTCGCCGGCTACGGCGCAGAGGCCATCAATCCGTACCTCGCTCTCGACTCCATCAACGCGATCGCCGGTGAGCTCGATGGATCCGACACCCCGACAGAGGCCCGTGCCCGGTACATCACCGCGGTGAAGACGGGGATGATGAAGGTGATGTCCAAGATGGGCATCTCGACGTTCCAGTCGTACTGCGGCGCCCAGATCTTCGACGCGGTCGGGCTTCGCAGCGATCTGCTCGAACGACACTTCACCGGGACCGCATCGATGATCGAGGGGGCCGGTCTTGCCGAGATTGCCGAAGAGACGGTCCGGCGCCACCGAGGGGCGTTCGGTGAACCGATCCCCGGGAAGATCCCACTCGAGGACGGAGGCGATCTCGCCTACCGGATCCGGGGCGAGACGCACGTGTGGACGCCTGGAACGATCGCGCTGCTCCAGCATGCCGTTCGCAAGGGAGACGAGGAGACGTTCCGTGACTACCTGCGCAAGGTCGACGACCAGACGGAGAAGCTGAAGAACCTCCGCGGCCTCTTCACACTCCACTTCCTCGACGAACCGATCCCCCTCGACGAGGTTGAACCCGCAACCGAGATCGTCAAGCGGTTCGCCACGGGCGCCATGTCGTTCGGGTCGATCTCCTGGGAGGCGCACACGAACATCGCCATCGCCATGAACCGTCTCGGGGCGAAGTCGAACACCGGCGAAGGCGGCGAGGAAGCAAGCCGGTTTGTGCCCGACGCCAACGGCGACTCGGCACGCTCCGCCGTCAAGCAGGTCGCCTCGGGAAGGTTCGGCGTCACGACCGAATACCTCGTCAACGCCGACGACATCCAGATCAAGATGGCCCAGGGCGCCAAACCGGGCGAGGGCGGCCAGCTCCCTGGCCACAAGGTCAACGACTGGATCGCGAAAGTCCGCCACTCAACGCCGGGTGTCGGGCTCATCTCGCCGCCGCCGCATCACGACATCTACTCGATCGAGGACCTCAAGCAGCTCATCCTGGACCTCAAGAACGTCAACCCGCAGGCACGCATCTCGGTGAAGCTCGTCTCCGAGGTCGGGGTCGGCACGATCGCCGCAGGCGTCGCGAAGGCGAAGGCGGACCATGTGCTCATCTCCGGCAACGAGGGCGGAACCGGGGCCAGCCCGCTCACGTCGGTGATGCAGGCCGGATCCCACTGGGAGATCGGCCTCGCCGACGCGCACCAGACCCTCGTCGCGAACGGCCTGCGAGGGCGCATCGCCGTCCAGACCGACGGCGGCATCCGCACCGGCCGCGACATCGTGGTTGCCGCCCTCCTCGGGGCAGACGAAGTCGGGTTCGGCACTGCAGCGCTCATCGCCCAGGGCTGCATCATGATGCGCAAGTGCCACCTCAACACCTGCCCGGTCGGCGTCGCCACCCAGGACCCGGAGCTGCGCAGGCTTTTCCCCGGCACGCCCGAACACGTTGTGAACTTCTTCATGTTCATCGCCGAAGAGACTCGCCGCATCATGGCGAAGCTCGGGTTCCACACCTTCGCCGAGATGATTGGGCGCTCCGACCTCCTCGATGTCCGCAACGCCGTCAGCCACTGGAAGGCACAGGGCCTCGACTTCTCCCGCATCCTCGCCACACCCGAACCGCCTCCCGGCGTGGCGACGTCGAACGTCGAGACACAGGAGCACGGTCTCGACAAGGCCCTCGACCACCTACTCATCGAAGAGGCCGCCGCCGCTCTCGAACACATGGAGCCGGTCGCGATCAACACGGCCATCTCGAACACGAACCTCTCCGTCGGCGCGATGCTGTCCGGCCAGGTGGCGAAGCGCTTCGGTCACGCAGGCCTCCCCGACGACACAATCCACATCCGGCTCAACGGAACCGCAGGGCAGAGCTTCGGTGCGTGGCTCGCCAAGGGCGTCACGCTCGAACTGAACGGCGACGCCAACGACTACGTCGGCAAGGGCCTCTCCGGCGGACGCATCCTCATCCAGGCACCGTCGGCAGGGCCGATCGTGCCAAAGGAGAACGTCATCATCGGCAACACCGTGTTGTACGGGGCGATCGCAGGAGAGTGCTACTTCAATGGCGGCGCAGGTGAGCGCTTCGCCGTTCGCAATTCGGGTGCGATCGCCGTCGTCGAACGGGTCGGCGATCACGGCTGTGAGTACATGACCGGCGGCTGCGTCCTCGTTCTCGGCAAGACGGGACGCAACTTCGCCGCTGGCATGAGCGGCGGCATTGCATACGTAGTCGACGACATCGGTGACTTCGAACAACGCCTCAATTCATCGATGGTGACGCTTGAACGGATCGATCGCGATGAAACAGCGCCGGCCGGCGTCTCCGCCGATCCGACGATCGAAGAGCTCCTCGCCGATCCGCTGGCCCATGACGCGTGGCGACTCAAGACGCTCGCGAAACGCCACGCCCGACTCGTCGAAAGCTCCCGGGCGCGCGAGATCCTCGACGACTTCGATTCGTTCCTCCCAAAGATCTACAAGGTCGTGCCCAACGAGTTCCGCAGGGCGCTCGCCGAGCGGACGGACGGCTCCTGATGGGTACCGTCAACGGTTTCCACGAGTTCGAACGTCGGGATCGCGGCATGCTCCCCGCCGAGGAGAGACTCGAGTCGTACGGAGAATTCACGATCCCGCTCCCGAAGCCGGAGCTGTCGCGCCAGGGGGCTCGCTGCCTCGATTGCGGCACGCCGTACTGCCACAGCGCCTGCCCCGTCGACAACGTCATCCCCGACTGGAACGAGCTCGTCCACCGCGGCGACTGGCGTCTGGCCCTCGACGTGCTCCACTCGACGAACAACTTCCCAGAGTTCACCGGTCGGGTCTGTCCCGCACCATGCGAAGAGGCGTGCACACTGAATCTCGTCGACGCACCGGTCACGATCAAGACGATCGAGCATGCCATCATCGAGCGAGCCTGGGCGAAGCGGTGGATCAAACCGGCGATCCCGGCACGGCGCACCGACCGCAGCGTCGCCGTCATCGGGTCCGGCCCGGCCGGCCTCGCCGCCGCACAGCAACTCGCAAGGGCTGGCCACCACGCCGTCGTGTATGAGAAGAACGCCAAGATCGGCGGCCTGCTGCGCTACGGCATCCCGGATTTCAAGCTCGCCAAGCGGACGATCGACCGGCGCATGTCACAGATGATGGCCGAGGGGGTCGAGTTCCGGGTCAACCGGCACATCGGCGTCGACGTCTTGCTGGACGAGCTCTGGGACCGGCACGACGCGATCGTCCTAGCCGGCGGTTCAGAACAGCCCCGGGACTTGCCGGTGCCGGGCCGGGATCTCGACGGTGTGCACTTCGCCATGGACTATCTCACCCAACAGAACCGGCGCAACGGCGGCGAACCGATCGGGGACGTCGCCCCGATCACCGCCGAGGGGATGCACGTCGTCGTCATCGGCGGCGGCGACACCGGCTCAGACTGCGTCGGGACCGCGAACCGGCAGGGCGCCGCCTCGGTGACACAACTCGAGCTGTTGCCGAAGCCGCCGGTGCAGCCGGACAAGCTCCTCGTCTGGCCGGAGTGGCCGAACCGGTTGCGCACCTCGTCATCGCACGAAGAGGGGTGCGAGCGGATGTGGTCGGTGTCGACAACCGAGTTCCTCGGTGACGACCGCGTCAAGTCACTGTCGGGCGTCGAAGTCGACTGGCGACATGAGAACGCTGCCTGGCAGATGAGCACCGTCGAAGGCTCGGATTTCGTGCTTCAGGCCGACCTCGTCCTCCTCGCCATGGGGTTCACCGGGCCCAGTCGCAACGGCCTCGTCGACACGCTCGGTGTCGACCTTGACGAGCGAGGCAACGTGGCCGCGGACATCAGCGACTACGCCACGAGCGTCGAGGGTGTCTTCGCCGCAGGCGACATGCGTCGTGGGCAGTCGCTCGTCGTGTGGGCGATTCGGGAGGGACGGCGATGTGCGCGAGCCGTCGACCAATTCCTGATGGGCGAGTCACGGCTCCCACGCTGACCGATCGGCACGGTACCGTACGCTGATGCGCGATTGGGACTCACTCGCCGAAGCCGGGCAGATCCGGCGGCTGCGGTCGCTGGCAACGAGCGCCCTGGCCGAGTTCCCGATCGAACCGATCCGTATGCGGCTCGTCGGCGGGTTCACGAACGTCATCTTCCGCGTCGACACAGCCGACGGACCGTATGCGCTGCGCGTCGACCTCCACCAGGATCACTCCGACGAACACGTCGACATCGAACTGGCCTGGCTCGACGCCCTCGCTCGCGACACCGACCTCGACGTCGTCCGCTTCGTGCCCACCGTCGACGGCCGACGATACGTGCATGCCTCCGGCCCCGGCGTGCCGGGCGAACGGCGCTGTGCTCTGTTCGGGTGGGTGCCGGGACAGATCCTCGGGGCCAACCCGACCGAGATCGGATACCGCCGGCTCGGGGAACTCTCCGCTGGACTCCACCTCCATGGGGCAGGGTTCGAGCCGCCGCACCCCCCGATGGCGTGGGACCGGGTCTTCTACTGGGACGAGTCTGTCGATCCGATCGTGGTCTTCGACCCGGAGATGGCGCACCACTTCACCGGCGGTCGACGGGAGACCCTGGACCGATCCATCGAAGCGGTCGAAGGAGCGTTCGCCCGTCTCGATCCGACCGGAGCTCAGGTCATCCACGGCGACCTCCACCCCGACAATGTTCACACCTACCGAAACCGGCTCATCGCCTTCGACTTCGAGGACGTGACGTGGGGGCATCGGGTCCAGGACGTTGCCATCACGCTGTTCTACGAGCGCAACCATCCCGACTACCCGGGTCTGCGTTCGGCGTTCGAGGACGGATACCGGTCGGTCGCACCATGGCCGGTG